>OLVX01000179.1_pt1 | contig 64528 bp, 62 predicted proteins | sample 1673271 | NCBI WGS metagenome assembly OLVX01 (sample SAMEA3178939, study PRJEB25190) | human gut metagenome | biome: human gut; feature: human-associated habitat; material: faeces | place: Austria | collected 2013
TTTTGTCTTTCCTAAGTTGTTTGATTAAAAATTTTTTATAAATTTAAACGAATTTAGCCATGCAATGTCAAAATTGCATGACTAAATATTAACATATTTTTATTTCTAAATCAACAAAAATCGTTCGACATTTTTCTACAAAATCATGGGACAAATTCTCTACGTCCCCAATGTCTAATCTTTATTATAGTCATTTATCTTTTTGATAAAAATAAATCTATCAATAATATCTAAGACAGCATAAACAACTATCATTATTCCTATTGTTGTAAGTAAAATATCTTTGCTTACTAATATTACCATTCCAGCTATAATCATTAACATAGAAAATAATAATGTTAATGTCCAATATGGTGATTTTATTTCTTTCCAAATTAATGTTGTTTGGAAATCCATTATACCTGCTGCTATAATCCATAATCCTAAAATAATTCTAAATAATGACAATATTGCATCTGAACAGAATAATAATATTACTCCAAATATTACAGAAACTAATGCAATTGTTAATAAATAGTCCTCTTTTGTATCTGAAGTAAAATATTCTACTAATTTAAGTACTCCAATAGCTATAAATACAATTCCTAAAATCGTTGAAATTGCAGCTAATGTTTCGTTTGGTCTTGCTATAAATAATATACCAAATATCACAAAAATTAGTGAAATTAATATGTCTGTCCAACTTGATCTTTTTAAGATTTTTTCAAACATAATACTCCCTCGCTTTCTTTCGTATTTTTATGACATAATAATATCATATTAAACAAAAAAAGTACATATTTTTATAAAAAAAGTAAAAAAAATAGCACTTTTATAATGTGCTATTAATAACTATGCATTTTCAGTTTCTTTTTTTGCAACTACTTGTTTTCCATCATAGTATCCACAGTTTGAGCAAACTCTATGTGGTAATACTGGTTCATTACAATTTGGGCAAGTTACAAAAGTTGGTTGTTCTTTTTTCCATGTAGATCTTTTTGAATGTGTTCTTGCTTTTGACCATCTTCTTTTTGGTTGTGCCATTTTAATTCCCCCCTTGCTTAAAGATATAGTTTTTATATCTATTTGAAATTTTTTCTTTTTTTCATGCACCTTAAAATTATACAAGTATTTTTCAAATTTGTCAACCATTTTAAGGCTTTGATTTTTATAAAATTTTTTACGGCAAAATTTTAATTGCCAATACAGTAAGTTTTTTCTAGAAAGTGTCGTCAAATTCTCGTTTTATATTTTTGTTTTTTATTACTCTGAAATATTATTTATTAATAATTTTTTTGAGTTATCTTCACAATATTTTTTATATAAGTTTTTTATATTCTGTTTTGTTAAGACTTCATTAATTCCATTTTTGCTTACCTGTTCTAAAAAATCAGTAACTAAATTTTTTAGTTTTTCATTTATTAATATTTTCTCTTTTTCTCTTGACCAATATTGTAAAGGATAATCTTTTGTCCAATCTTCTCCTTTATATATTATTCCAGCTGCCAATTTGTCACATAACATTTCTGCTACATATTTATATGGCATGATTGGAGTTTTTTCTGGTGCACTAAAGTCTACCCAATATTCTGGGTGGTGCTTATTCCTTCCTTTATGATGTAACCATGCTTTTGAATATCCATTTGCTTTTTTGCAATCAGTGATTGGAGAATGTCCACCATTATAATATTTTATGCCTTCCCAAAACTCTGTTGGGGAATATTTAGAAATATCGTGCATAAATCCTCTCCATGGTTCTCCTACCTTTATACATAATTTGAATACTAACATTCTGTGTTTAGTAATTAGATTAAAATGTTTTATTATATTTTTTAAATATTTCGTTTTCAAATTTTCATCCCCTTCGACATTCTAAGTTTAACATATTTTTTATTTTAATTCAACTTTTTTATTTAGTTGCATATATTAATTATAGTTATTTTGTAATTATATAAGTTTTGGAGGTTTAAATTTATGTGTGGATTTGTTGGTTTTGCTAATTTTAAAAATGATATCTCATCTATGAAAAATATTTTGCTTAATATGAATTCTACTTTATCAAAACGTGGTCCAGACGAAGATGGATATTACATAAATAAAAATGTTGCTCTTGGCCATAAAAGATTGATTGTTATTGACCCAGTTGGTGGCAAGCAACCTATGATTGAAAAATTTTCATATGGAGAATACGTGATTGTATACAATGGTCAAATCTATAATACAAAAGAATTAAAGGACATCTTAGTTGAAAATGGCTTTTCCTTTAATGGTCATTGTGATACAGAAGTACTTTTAAAATCATACATACATTATGGTCATAATGTTGTTAATCATCTAAATGGAATTTTTGCTTTTGCAATTTGGGACAGCAGAAAAAAAGAACTCTTTCTTGCACGTGACCATTTTGGAGTAAAACCTCTTTTTTATACTTTGAAAGATGGTTCTCTTATTTTTGGCTCTGAAATTAAAGCTTTATTTGAATATCCTGGAATAGAAAAAATATTAGATAATCAAGGCATTTCTGAACTGTTTGGGATAGGTCCTGCACATACTCCTGGCACAACTATATTTAAAAATATTTATGAAATAAAACCTGCACATTATGCTGTTTTTAACGAATATGGCTTTAAGACTAAACGTTATTGGAAATTAATTTCAAAACCACACACAGATAGTTTCGGAACAACTTGTGATAAAGTAAAGTTTTTATTAAATGATGCTATTACAAGACAGCTTGTTTCTGATGTCCCTTTATGCACTTTTCTCTCTGGTGGTTTAGATTCAAGTATAATAACAAAATTTGCTGCTGATTATTGTCAAGATAATGGTCTGCCACCTTTAGATACTTATTCTATAGATTATGTGGATAATGATAAAAATTTCGTTAAAAGTGATTTTCAGCCTAATTCTGATAATTACTACATTAGTTTAATGAATCGTAATTTGCATACAAAACATCATTCCATTGTTATTGATACTCCTGAACTTGCAAAATATTTAGAAGATGCTATGATTGCTCGTGATATGCCTGGTATGGCTGATATTGATTCTTCTCTTTTACTATTTTGTAAAAATGTAAAAAAGGAAATGACTGTTGCTTTAACAGGAGAATGTTCTGACGAGATTTTTGGTGGCTATCCGTGGTTTTTTAGAGAAGATGCTTTATCAAGTGGCACTTTTCCTTGGTCTATTGCTTTAGATGAGAGACAAAAATTATTAAATCCTTCTATAGGAAGTAAAATCAATTTAAAAAGTTATATTGATTACAGATATAATGAAAGTTTATCCGAGGTTGAGATTTTGGATTCTGATTCTGAAGAAACTGCTCAAAAAAGAAAAATTTCTCATCTTACCTTAAATTGGTTTATGCAAACTCTTTTAGACCGTTCTGACAGAATGGCTATGTATAATGGTTTTGAGCTTCGTGTCCCTTTTTGTGATTATCGTTTAGCTCAATATGTATGGAATATCCCCTGGGAAATAAAGGCTTTAAAGGGTCGTGAAAAAGGTCTTTTAAGATTTGTATGTAAAGGCTCTCTTCCTGATGAAATTGTTGATAGAAAAAAATCCCCTTATCCAAAGACTCATAATCCAACTTATTTAGCTAAGGTTAAGGAAATGCTTTCTGATATTATGAAAGATAAAAATGCTCCTATTAATAATTTGCTTAACCGAGAATATATTTTAGATATTTTAAATACTGATGGAAATGCCTTTACAAGGCCTTGGTTTGGGCAACTTATGACTGGGCCACAATTGATGGCTTATCTATGCCAGGTTAATATGTGGCTTGAGAAGTATCAGCCTAAAATTGAAATTTAAGTAAAAATAGAGGTTCTGTGAAGAATCTCTATTTTTACATCGTATACAATTTTACTATTTTAATGATAAAAACTCGTTATACATTTGAGAATTATTTTTTCTCCTCACATAAAGTTTCAATATAATCTTTTATAGAACTTGATAAACGATTCATATCTTCAATATTATCAATAGTTGGAATATGTATAAAAGCAATTTTTGATTTTAAATTATTTTCTTGTTTAAAATTTAATGCTCTAAAAAATACATTGTTACATAAATATTTTCCAGCATCATACGAATTCATTACTTGGTAAGCATATTGTTCTAAATTTTCTTTTAAAGCACCATAATAGTAATCTGTTACTAATTTTTTTCCTTCTAAGATAGCATTATTTTCAAAGTAAATATTTGTAGTATTTGGTTTTTGACCAAAAATCAAAACATTATCATAATTTTCTAATAATTTTTCTTCTATTTGTTTACTACTTATTTCAAAATCATTTTCCAAATATAAAATATCTTCATTACATACTTTTTTTATATAGTCTAATAATATTTTTGCGGAGTTATCATCTCCTTTAAATCCTGCTATTAATATTTTCATTATTTCACCTCATAATTTATAAATTGTCTTTCACATCATTTTTTTACATAAATATCTTTCCAAAATTCTTCATTACTAAATTCTAACCATTTTTCACTTTCATCATACCAAAATTTATCTTCTTCAGATAATTCTCCTAGGGTATTCAAATGACTAATTTGTAAAATTCCCATTGCATTTGCAATATCAAAAAATAATGGAAATTGTTCTAATTCATAATCTGTTAATTTATTATATTTTTGATATTCTTCTAAAATCATTTTTACTTTTTTCTTTGTATTTTCTTTGTTTTCTGTATCTAAACATAAATTACAAGAACTTACTGCTAAGTCAATAATTCTAGGAACATAATTAGAAACTGCAAAATCTATAATCCATAATTTATTATTTTTATCTTTCATAACATTTGTACTTATAATATCTCCATGAACAAATGCTTTTGGTAATTTTTCTATATCCACCTGTAAAAATCTATTATATAACTCTTCTAATTTTTTATAATCATTTCCATTCAAATATTGTTTTTTATTTTGAAATTCTTTTACAAAATTTATAATAGCCCACTTATCATAAATAAAATCTGATTGTAATGTTGCTTTATGTATTATAGCCATTTGTCTTATTATCTCGTTTATTTCATCTTGATTTGGTATTTTGCCTAGATCATAGAAACTTTTTCCATCTATGTAATCAAATACACACAATCTGTATTTAATATTCTCAAGTTTTATGTTACATTCACTTTTTTCATCAACTCTATATAATTTTGGAGTATTAATATTAAGTTTTGAAGCTAATTCAATTCTTTCAATATATTTTTCACATTCTATATCTGTTCTTTCTTTATTAAACACCTTCACACAATATTTTCCTTGAGTAGTTTCAAGTGTATAATTAAAATCTTCATATCCTACTGTAATAACAGCATCTGAAATATATTCTCCTAAGTTATATTTATTACATATTATTTTTGAAATATTGCTTAAATCTGTATTTAAATTAATTCTATTGGCAAATTCTTCTTCCATTAAAATCTCCTATCTAATATATTTTTAAATATTATAAATATTTATATTTTTAACTTATTCTTTTTTGGTCAAATTTGAATTTTCTTGTATTGGAATTATTCTAGTTTTTATAGTATTTATAAAAGCACATTTATGTTCTATTTCAAATTTTTCTGTATCTGTTGTTAATTCATATTTTATAAAAATATTTGGAATAAACTCATATTTATCACTTTGATAATTTCCATATTGCGTATTGCTTTCTGTATAGCTGCCTTTTAACATATTATATAAAAGATTCCATCTATCACAAGAACCGACATCAATTTCTTTAATAAAATCAGCATTATTAAAAATAGGTGTTTCTTTTATATCTATTATAGATGATTTGATTTGTAAATTATCATATAAAACTTGTAGTGTTTCATTTTCAAAGTATTGAGTTAATGCTATTTTTATACATTTATCAATATCTGTATTTTTATTTATAACCATTAATCTAACAGGATTTTTGTCTTTATAAAAAACAATAGCATTGTGTTTATTACTTATATTGATATTTGGATTATTAACAGTTATTATACAATTACAGTTTTTTATTATTTTATATTCATCAAATGCAATTTTATTGTTCTCAAATCCATCAACAAAGGCCCCATTAAAACATTCATAATGGTTTTCATTTTGTTCTGTCCATAAATCTATGCTCTTAATTGTTTTCATATCTACCTCTTTCTATACTTCTTAATTTTGTTTTATATTATCATAAATACCAAATTATTACAATGAATATATAAAAAAATAAGTGCTATTAACTAACACTTTATTTTAGTAATCACATATGTTTTATATTATTTTTATAAAAAAGCTCATTTTTGCAGATTGTACTTTTTCTCTTTTTCTTACAGTATCAACAGTTGACTGTTCGTATTGTTTTCTGACACCTAAGGACTGGTCCTCAACTTATGGCTTATTTGTGCCAGGTTAATATGTGGCTTGAGAGGTATCAGCCTAAAATTGAACTATAAAGTTAATATAGAGGTTCCATTTTGAAACCTCTTTTTTGTTTTTTATGTGTTCTTTAAATTCTTTGTTTCAATTACTAGCTCATCAAAATCAGAAATATAATTTTGGTCTTGTATAACTCTATATTTTTTGTACTCTTCCAATGCCAACTTATCCGCTATTTCTTTTTTTATTTTTCCATTATCTTTTAAAATATTATATTCATTTATTTTTAAGAATACTTCTAATTTTTCTTTCCATTCTTTCATTGAAATAATTTTTCCTAGTTTCACTTGTCTTTCTGCATAATCAAGGTACATTGATACCAAATTATTTAGCTCTGTAATTTCTTCTTGTAATAGGTAATTTTTTGCTATTGTTACATCTGTTTCAAGTATTTTTCCATCTGGTGCATTCTTCCAAGTTGTTAGTCCCATAGGTTGCCCATATTCTAAAATCTGTTGCTTCTTTTGAATTTACTCTGTATCCTACAGCTATAATTGCGTCAAGGCTGTAAAAATTTGTATTATATTTTTTCCTATCTGAAGCAGTTACTCTAATTTTTTGAGTAACTGCTTCTTGTTCTAATTCCTCTGTTTTAAAAATGTTTTGTAAATGATATGTAATATTATTTTCTGTTACATTAAATAATTTAGACATTGACTTTTGAGTTAACCAGAAATCTTCTTCATTATATAAAACTTCTACTGATATATTTTCATTATTTCGGCTTTGGTAAATAATTAAATCCTTTAAATTCTCTATATTATTCAACTTTAATCACAACCTTTATTTTAATATCTAAACTTTTGTTTGTATTTTATATTATATTATAAAACTTGTCAATAGATTGTAATATATTTTCTTATTTAATTTTAAGAACCTCTTTTATTATAAAATTTCACAAAATTAAATTTAAAATCAATTTAGCATCCATTTCGCAAAAAGTAAATATTTTCATTTTTGCGAAGTGAATATTATTATATCTCTTTATAAAATTAATATTCAAAATTTGCATTATTATCTTTTTTAATATGTGGCTTGAAAAGTATCATCCGAAAATTGAAATTTAATTTTCCATTTGATATTATTCTTTCTTTATATATAAAATAGAGGTTCCGCTTATGGAGCCCCTATTTTAATTTTTGTCAGTTATTCACTTAGCAAGCTTTTAAATTTTCTCAGGTTTCGCATTAATTTCTGAAATAAGCTTATACTTAGCATCTGCCGATTTTTTAGTTTCAATTTCAACCATCTGGTCTATGCAAAAACTTAACTCGATTATTTCTGGTCCATCATATTCAAATAGCTTTTCAATTTCGAACCAGTTTGTTAAAAAGTAATTATCCTGTTTTGCTTTGTTTCTAAAATCTCTAAATGGCACTTCTAAAAGCTTCTTTGAACCCAAGTTTATATCTTCAGATTCGTACTCTATCCTTTCATCTTCTGTACAACATATTCCTGCCATTTTGCTACGATAAATAGCTCTACCATTTTTTTTGATTTCATAAAAAATGGTTATCCAATCTGTTGCAGCTAACTCTTCATCAGATAACATGTTTATTACTTTTTCCACAGCTCCTAAAAAATCATTCCATAGAAAATCTAACCGCTCATTTCTAGCCTTATTTAATCGTTCTTTTGCAATTTTTTTTGCAAATTCTTTACTTTCTTTCTGCATACCTGAATCCTCCTTAAATTCTTTTGGTGGTTTTGAAACCTTTAAATTAATTGTTTTTTGGTTTCAAAAATATATATATTTTTATTTTAGCACAATTTTACATAAAATGCAATTGAATTTTCTTTTTTTATTTTATCATATATTCTTACACATTCTCTTAGCGCTTTTTGTTTTATATAGAAAAAGGTCGCAATTTGCGACCTCATTTTTTTTCAATATTGTTGACTATTTTTAAATTCTTTGTTGCTTCTTCAATATCATCCTTTTGGTTATCTGATAACTTTCCCTGCTGAATATTAATACTTTTTTCTCTTTCTAATTGAAGCTTTGTAATTATACCTGTAAGAATCCCTAATATAATTAGCATTACTAAAACAATCAATAACAATATCTCCATATTTTTTCCCTCCATTGTGTCTAAATGTTAATAGTTACATTTATTAATACTCCTTCATGCTATAATCTCGGAATTTCAAATAATTACTATGCGATTATTTTATCATATTTTATAATTTTATTCAATCAGTATTATTCATTTTTATTATTTTACTAATCTTAATGTTTCTTTAGCAATCATTAATTCCTCGTTTGTTGGAATTACATAAACCTTAATTTTAGAATCTGCTGTAGAAATAACTTTTTCTTCGCCTCTCATATTATTAGCATCTACATCAATATTTACACCCATAAATTCTAGCTTTTTGCAAATTCCTTTACGTATATTAATTTGATTTTCTCCAATACCACCAGTAAATATTATATAATCAATTCCATTCATTGCAACGGCATATTTAGCGATATAACTTGCAATTGTGTAATTAAAGTTTTCAACTGCAATCATCGCATCTGGTTGACCTTCATTTGATGCAATTTCAATCTCTCTAAAATCTGGAACTAAGCCAGACATACCAGAAAGTCCTGACTTTTTATTTAAAATGTCTTCCATTTGTGCAGGTGTTAAATTTTCTTTTTTCATTATATATGTTACAACTGATGGATCTAAATCTCCACTTCTTGTAACCATTGGAAGTCCACCAAGTGGTGTTAATCCCATGCTTGTATCTATTGATTTTCCGTCTTTTATAGCACATATACTTGAGCCTTGTCCTAAGTGACATGTTACAATTTTTGTACCTTCTAGTGATTTACTTTCAATTTCTGCAAGTCTTTGTGAAACAAACATGTGTGATGTTCCATGGAAACCATATTTTCTTACTCCGTATTTTTTGTAATATTCATATGGAATTGGATAAATAAATTTATCTTTTGGCATTGTTTGATGGAATGCTGTATCAAATACTCCTACCATTGGTTTTCCTGGCATAACTTCTTGACATGCTTTAATTCCTAATATACAAGCTGGATTGTGTAATGGTGCTAAATCAGTATATTCTTCTAAAACCTTTACAACTTCATCATTAATTACAACAGATTCTGCTATTTTTTCTCCCCCATGAACTAATCTATGTCCTATTGCATTTATTTCATCTAAGCTATCTATTACTTTATATTCTGGGTTTGTGAATTGTTTTAAGGTAAAATCTATTGCTTCTGAGTGATTATATGCTGGATTTTTTATTTCTATTTTTTGTCCATTTACTTTGTGTGTAATAAATGCTTCTGCTTCTCCTATTCTTTCATATTTTCCAGAAGCCATTACCTCTTCTGTCTCCATGTTTATTAATTGATATTTTAGTGATGAACTACCACAATTTAATACTAATATTTTCATTTTTACCTCACCTTTCTATGTCCCAAAGGGACGGTTCTTGTGGGACATTTTTGTCCCACAGGGACACATATATTTTTTAATTTAAATCTTAAGTTACTTCTATTTTTTGACAAATTTTGACAACAATTTGGAACAAATTCTCTACGTCCCCTTTGTTCCGTTCCACTTGTTTCATTGTTTCTCTTGCTATCATTAGTTCTTCATTTGTTGGTACTACATAGATTTTTACTTTTGAATCTTCTGCTGAAATTTCTACTTCTTCGCCTCTTATTTTATTTTTTTCGTCATCTATTTTTACTCCGAAAAATTCCAGTTGTTCACATATTGCTTTTCTTGATATTGGGCCTTTTTCTCCCACACCTGCTGTAAATGTAAGTATATCAATTCCTCCCATAGCTACTGCACATTTTGCTACATATGCTGCTGTTAAATAATGATATATGTCTAATGCTAATTGCGCATGTGTTCCTCCGGCTAATGCTTCATTTTCGATATCTCTAAAGTCAACAGATACTCCTTTTGATGCTCCATAAACTCCTGATTTTTTGTTTAATATGTCTTCCATTTCTTGTGGTGTTAAATTTTCTTTTTTCATTATGTATGTTATAACTGATGGGTCTAAATCTCCACTTCTTGTTCCCATTGGAATTCCACCTAGTGGTGTTAGTCCCATACTTGTTTCTACAGATTCGCCATTTTTTATGGCACATACACTCGCTCCTTGTCCCAAATGGCAATTTACAATTTTTAAATCTTTAACATCTTTTCCCATAATTTCTGCAACTCTATATGCTACATATTGATGAGATGTTCCATGTGCTCCATATTTTCTAACACCGTATTTTTTATAATATTCACATGGAATTGGGTACATATATCTTTCTTTTGAAATTGTTTGATGAAAAGCTGTATCAAAAACTGCTACCATTGGCATATTTGGAACTATCTTTTTACAAGCTTGTATTCCTAAAATTGCTGCTGGATTGTGTAATGGTGCTAAATCACTACATCTTTTTATTTCTTCAATTACATCATCTGTAATAAGAACTGGCTTTGAATACTTTTCTCCTCCTTGAACAACTCTATGTCCAATTCCTCCTAGTTCATCTAGGCTTTTAATTACTCCATAATGGTCATTTGTTAATCTATCAAATATAAATTCTAATGCTTGTTCATGGTTTTTTACATGTTTTTCAAATTTATGTTTTATTCCATTTACATTGTGTGTTAAAAACGAATTTTGCTGTCCTATTCTTTCAAAATATCCTTTTACTAATCTTTCTTCTGTGTCCATATCAATAACTTGATATTTTAATGATGAACTTCCTGAATTTAAAACTAATATTTTCATGCAGTACCTCCTTTTTATATTATTATATAATCCTTTTAAATATTATTATGTCAATGCTTCAAACAATGATATTTTTAACAGTTAATCAAATAGTTCTTTAATGTATAATTCTTGGTTTTCTAATTTATTATTTTTTCCTTGTAATAGATTTTCAATATGTTTTATCAATTCTTCATTATTTAATTTTGAATAATCAAATTCTTTTTCTTCTTTAAAATCATAAGCAAAATATTTCTTGATTTTTATAATAACTTTTTAATAAATCTTCTACCTCATAATATTTTAATTCACCATTTATATTTCTTTGTGACAATTCTAATAGATATTTAGAAGGTTGTAAATCATCAACTTTATTTAAACCAATACCTGTATTCCAATATTCTTGTTTTTTATTTTTGTCTGTTGTTTCATTTTCTATTATGTAATTTTCTCCATCTTCCATATTATATATTAGCCTCCCTTCTATTTATTAGATAATATAATTTTTTAATCTCCTTGTGCTTGTACTGCTGTGATTGCTATAACTCCTGCTATATCTCTGTCACTGCAACCTCTTGATAAATCATTTACTGGTTTTGCTATTCCTTGGCACAATGGACCATATGCCTCTGCTTTTGCTAATCTCTGTACTAATTTATATCCTATATTTCCTGCATCAAGATTTGGAAATATTAGTACATTTGCATCTCCTTTTAGCTCACTATTTGGTGCTTTTGAAGCTGCAATTTCTGGAATAATCGCTGCATCTAACTGAAGCTCCCCATCTGCTTTTAATTTTGGCTCTTTTTCTTTTAATAATTTTGTTGCTTCTATTACTTTTTCTGTTAATTCTGATTTTGCACTTCCATGTGTTGAATATGAAAGCATTGCAACTTTTGGCTCTTTACTTACTAATTGTTCGAAACTTTTACTTGATGATATTGCTATTTCTGATAATTCCTCTGCCGTTGGATTTGCATTTAAACCTGCATCTCCAAATATAAATGTTCCATTTTCTCCATATTCACAATTTGGAACTGCCATTACGAAAAATGCTGAAACTAATTTTGTATTTGGTGCTGTTTTTAATATTTGTAATGCTGGTCTTAATGTATCTGCTGTTGAATGAACTGCTCCTGATACTAAGCCATCTGCTTCTGATTCTTCGTCTTTTAACATAAGCATTCCAAAGTAAACTGGATCTAATGTTAACTCTTTTGCTTTTTCTTCTGTCATCCCTTTATTTTTTCTTAATACATATAATAAATTAGCATATTTTTCATAATCAGGTGATGTTTTTGGATTTATTATTTTTGCTCCTTCTATATCTATATTATTTTCTTTTGCTTTTGCAAAAATTTTTTCTTCGTCTCCTATTAAAATAATTTTTGCATACTTTTCATTTAATACTGTTTCTGTTGCTTTAAGTGTTCTTATATCTTCTGCTTCTGGAAGTACTATTGTTTTTATTTGCTGTTTTGCTCTATCTTTTATTGACTCTATAAAATTCATTTTCTTTTCCTTTCCATTTTTATTTGCTTAGCCTTAAATTTTTTATTTGCCTTTCTCTTAACTCTTGGCTTGCTTATTATTTGACTTTATTATATCTATAAAACAAAAAAAGTACAAGTCTTTTTATAAAACTTGTACTTTTAATCGTAAGTTATAATGACATTAAATGTCAATATATTTTTCTTTAATCTTATGAAATAATTATAAAGATTAGACTTTAATAATAGCAATTCAAATTCAAGCTTTATAAAGTCTGTAAATTTAAAATTTATTAGGAGATTTTTAATGATAAAAGAAAAAAGAAAATTAAAACATTTAACTCAAGAACAAATGTCAGAAAAGCTTGGCATCTCTTTAAGACAATATGTTAGAATAGATAATGAACAAGCTTTCCCTAGAAGAGATATATTAAAAAAATTAATTTCTGAACTTGAATTAACTAATGAAGAAATCGGTGAGTATATTAAAATTGTTACAGAATATATTGCTTAAATTTTTGTTTTTATATTTTTTAAATAATCTACTAAGTTACCTTTTTTAATTTTGTAAATCACAAAAATTCACTTTGTATATGTATTATTTATTTGAAATATGTATGTTATCAACTTCCACCTTTAGCTCTCTTGCTATAATATTTTGAATTTGTGCAACATTCTCTTTTGTCAATTCTGTAGCTGCTACCACTACACTTACACTATCATCATTTACAAAAACAACAACATCATTAAATCCTTTTGTTTGAATCAAATTTTCGCAAATCATTATACTATTTTTTAAATTATTTATTTTTTTTATTTCCTCTGTAGCAGATTGTTTCTGTGTTTCCAAAGAATTATTACTATTTAAAACTTTTTCGTATGTTTCTAACATTTGTGAATACATAGTATTTCTTTCTAATTTTGAATTTGTAAAATAATCATCTTTTGAATTATTATTAGAACTTGTAGTCACACTAGCATTATTACTATTATTTTCTTTTACTTCTTCATTTTTATTTTCTTCTTTAATAGTGTTACTTTCTTTATCTTCTATATTTGTGCTATCTTCGTTATCTGTAATTTGATTATTTGTGTTTTGATTATTTGATAAATTGTTTTCATCTGAAACATTACTGCTAACTAATTGTGCATCACCTATATTTGCCATTTCTGTAATCTCTTCTTCTCTACTACTTGTCTGCATTATACTATTCATGTCATTTGTTGTTGTATAATTCAAATATCCTGCTGTAACTAACATTAATGCAATAACATAAATTATAATTTGATTTTTCTTAAACAATTTCATTATCGTTTTCCTCCATTATTTTAAGTTTGTGTTATTATAAGCTTAAATATTTAAAATTTAATAGTACACATAAATCACTTCATTTCGAATACTTGTATTTTATGTGTTGCAAGTCCTGTAGCTGCTTCTACTGCCTGTACAATATTTGTTTTAACAGTTGCATTTGATGCACCTTTTGCTGTGATAATTGCACCTTCTATTTTAGGCTGTACAGTTTTTTGAATTATAGGTGCTTTTTCTCCATTTTCTTCTTGATACACCAATTCTTTTTGTGAATCTGTTGATTCTACTTTTCTTGTTCCTCCTGATGTATCAGTTTCTTCAGTTGTACTAGTCTTTGTATTTTCATTATACATTGCAACTGTTTCACTTGATTCTGAATAATTTATAAAAACTTGTACTTCTCCAACTCCTTGTATCTGTGATAAAATACTTTCTAGCTTTTGTTCAAGATTTTCACTATCTTTTATACTAGTAGAAGAACTATTATCTGTCATTGCTAACTGCTTTCCAGCTGTATTTGTCAGTGTTTTATTTGAAGTTTTTCTGCCATTCCAAATATAATTTATCATAACTATTGTTGCAATTAATAAAATCACAAAAAATACAAGATTTTCTATTTTCTTTTTGTTATTTTCATCTGAATCATCACTTTTTATAATTTCCTTTAATTTATTTTTAAACATTTTTCACTCACCCCATATTCCTCTATTAAAAAATTTTTAATATTTTGTATGTCAGTTTTCGTTATTTTGCTACTACTGTCTTGCTTACTTTCATTTTTGTTTTCTTCCTCTTCTAAGCTGCTATTATTTGATTGTTGCTCTTCTTTATTATTATAGACTTGAATTTTTACTTTTTGAATTTCCTCAACTAATACGTTTTCTATATTAATCTTATTATTTTTGTAATTTTCTTCGCTATTTAAATTTTCGTTTTTATCTTTAAGTTTTACTGTTATATTTTTAATGTTTCCATCCTCAATACCATCTACATCAACTTTACAATTTGAAACAGTATATCCTTTTTCTTTAATTTTGCTTGTAATATCTTTTTCTAATTCTTGAACATAAATTTTTTTAATTCTTTTATCCATTGACTCTTGATTAACAACTTCGTTACTAGATGCTTCAACTATACCCTCTGCATATGAATTGATATTAAATTCGCTTAGGTTTAAGTTATTACTGTTCTTTATAAATGGTGATATAATACTAAATAAAATATACAATCCCATTATTGTTTTTATGTATTTTTTCGTTTTATTATTTGGCAATATCATTTCTAAAATAGAAACAACTATTAATGCTAAACTTAAGTTTTTAACCCATGAACTTAAAAAAGTAACCACACTTTACTCCTTTTCTTTTTGATAAATTTTAATATTAATATTTTTTATCTTATTATACATTTATTTTATAAACATTTATTCTAATGCTATCTATACATCATTCCTATATTTGACATCTTAAGCAATAATGCTGTTCCAATAATTACCATAAAAGAAATCGTACATAATATTGCGAGTAATATTTTAAAAATATCTGCAATCTGTTCCAAAAGTTTTACAATTTTTTCATCTGCAATAACTCCACCAACACTTGCTACTAGTTGATATGAGATTGTAAGAACACTCAATTTTAAAATTGGTAAAATACAAATTCCAATAATAACAATTACCCCAACTAATCCAACAGCATTTTTTAAAATAACTCCACAACCTAATACACTATCAACTACATCTCCTAAAATTTTCCCAACTACTGGTACACCACTACTGACAATTGACTTTGCTGTTTTTGCAGTAATTCCATCAATACTACTTGATAACGTGCCTTCTAGTGAAACTACTCCAACAAATACTGTTAAGATAATTCCTAAAAACCATATTGTACTTGATTTTAAAAACTTTGCTATTTTTTCCACCTGAACTTTATCAGATATTTTTGATACGATGCTGATGGTTGTGATAATTAATAAAATTGGGATAAATAAGTCTTGTATTAAATTACCTATGAAATTAATCATGAACAAAATTATTGGTTCTAATATGCTACTTGTTGTAATGCTTCCAGTATATAACATAAGTGAAATCAATACAGGAATTAATGTATTCATAAATCCTATAAGGTTAGTTGTAGTCTCTTTAACAAGATTTACAATATCAGAAAAATTTGTCATTATAATTGTAACTATTGCGATGTATTGAACATAATAAATCATTTTTGATATTGCATCATTTTCTAAGCCCTCACTTATTGCTTTTAAAATACTATGTATAATTATTATAGCTAATATTCCAAGAATACTTTTAATACCAACTTGTACTTCTCCTCCTAAAATATTTAAGATTCTTTTATATAATGTGCTATTATCAACATTTCCGGAAATTGCAGAATTTAATATTTGTCCTATATCAATTTCATTAAAAAAATCTCCAGCATATTGTTTTGAATTTTGTATAAATGATTGTATACCAAATGTTTTTTCTTGTTCTTGCATTATTGTTCCATCAAGTGTTGTATTGGCAGCCATAGAACTAACTGGAATGCATATTAGACATACACAAATCAAAAAAATCAAAATCTATCCTCCTTTGTCCCATGGGGACGGTTCTCTTGGGTCATTTTTGTCCCACAAGAACCGTCCCTATGGGACAATTTTTAATATTATTTCTAATAAATTAGATATTATTGGAATTGACATCGAAATTATAATTATTTTGCTTCCTAATTCTATTTTACTGGCAATTGCCGCTTCTCCTGAGTCTTTGCAAATACTGACTGCAAATTCTGATAAAAATGCTATTCCTGTTATTTTTATTAATATTGCTATAAATTGTGTATTTATTGAATATTTATCTTGAATTGACTGAATTAAATTTATTATTCCTGTTAGTTTGTCCATTACCAAAAAAAGAATTAATACTCCTGTTAGAATGCTTATGAATACTGCATATTCTGGTCTATATTGTTTTAGCATTATTATAATTATTAGAGCTATGAAAGCAATTCCAATTATTTTTATAATTTCCATTTAGTGTCATTCCTTTCCTATTGCTTAAATTTAACTAAAATGTGTATTTTAATTTTATTGTTTTACAGTTCATAATCTTATAAATTAAATAATGTCCTTACAGTGTCAAATAATCCACTTATTTCTTTAATTACCATTGTTAAAACAATTACTAGTCCTGCAAGTGTTGTCATCATTGCTTGATCTTCTCTTCCTGCTCTTACTAGAACTTGATATAATACTGCTACTAAAATTCCTATAGCTGCTATTTTGAATAACAAATCTATACTCATAAATTTTCATTCCTTCCTTTTTTAATATTTTAAACATTCAAATTTTTATATTAAAATAATTACTATAGCAAGTCCTATTGTTGAACCCAATTTTTTGTATAATTTTTCATTTTTATTTTTTTCTTCTTGAGCTTGTTTTATTTGATTATCTAAAAAATTTTCTGTTACTTCTATTTGACTAATTTGTCCTTCTGAATCTGTTGTTCCTAACATTTTTGATAATGTTTTTATTACTTGTTTATCTTCTTCTGTTAAGTTTCCTTTGTATTCTTCTATAGATTCATTCCAAGCTTCTGTGGCTGTTTTATTTTCCATTTTCTTTGTTGAATTTTCAAATAATTGCGCAATATTTTTGTTTATGTTTTTAGCTATTTCATTAAATATCTCTGGTAATGGTTCATATGTAAATTTGATTTTTGATTTTAATATGTTCAAGGCTGTTCTTATATCTTCTAATTCTTTTAATCTATAATAATAGTGCTGGGCTATATATTTTCCTATTAATGTTGATGAAATAAATACTAGCAAAAGCATACTATATTTAATAAATTGCATTTATTTTTCATCCCCTTTTTTCATTAGTTTTAAATTTATTTTTTTATTGCTATATTATATGCTTGTGCTTTTTTTTTAGAACTTTTTTTAAAATTATATACATTTTGTAATTTATATGTTATAATTTAATTACTATATTTTACAAAAGGAGATTGTTTATATGACAAAAGAAAACTTAAACCGGATAGGATTTGACACAAGATCGCAGGAATTTACTGTAATTCTAGCTAACGATACTAGAATCAACAGAATTCCCAGAAAAGATTTCATTTCAGAAGAATCACAGAAGTATCAGAATGTTGACTTTTTATTTTTCATATTGGATAGAGTAAATGCTTCTTTTCCAAGCTTGATTAATACATCTACAAAGTTATTAATTTCTGATATTGCTATGTCTGAAATAGAAGCTTTGGAAGGTATAAACATTATGAAGTTTTATTAAGATTTTAGTCCCAATGCAAGTTGTTATAACAAGCATTGGGGCTTCTCCATTTACATTATAGTTATGTAAAAAAACCAAGATGGTAAGGATGTATATTTTATATAGTTTGTATATTTTTATATTGTTTTATGTTGACTTTATGTTAAAATAGCGGTATAATTATTATAGCTTTAATAATACAAACCGAAAAGGAGAAACAATATGGAAAGAAATTGTTCATTCGTTATCACACGTACACGGACATCAAATGGTGCAACCTATCAAGTAAAGGCATTGGATAAGTGTTTCTTGATTTATCCAGATGATTTTATTGACAATTCAAAAGAAATGTCTTTTGAAAAATTATCGTTTCCTGAATTTAATACTTCAGATGCAATCATTCAGGAAATCACTGAAGAAATCACCAGGGAATTTGGTGAAGTAGCTTCTACGATTGTGCTACATTGTGATGAACAAACAAAAAAAGCCATTTACAAAATGGCAGCTACCAATTCAATATTGTTTGAGTAATTCCTACCCCCACATGTGTAATTATCACATACGTGGGGGCTTTCTTTATACTTTATAAAAAATTTAGTTTGTAATACATTTTAAATTCCATCAATTTTTTAATATTTATTTTTGTTACTATATTAGCTAATTAATTTTTCTAATTCTTTTATTTTATCTCTTACTTCTGCTGCTTTTTCAAATTCCATATTAGCAGCATATTTAAGCATTTCATCAGTTAATTCTGTAATCGTCTTTTTAATATCTTCTGCACTTTCTAATTTGTATTCAACCTCTATTTCTTCTTGTTTTGTAATGCTTATTGTTTCTCTAATTGATTTCTTTATTGTTTTTGGAGTAATTCCATGTTCTTTATTATACTCTTCTTGTATTTTTCTTCTTCTATTAGTTTCTGCAATTGCTTTTTCCATTGAATCTGTTAATTCATCTGCATACATAATAACAGTTCCATCTGTGTTTCTGGCAGCACGTCCAATTGTTTGAATTAGGGAACGTTCTGAACGCAAAAAACCTTCTTTATCTGCATCTAATATTGCAACTAGTGATACTTCTGGAATGTCTAAACCTTCTCTTAAAAGGTTTATTCCAACTAATACATCAAACTCCCCTAAACGTAAATTTCTTATGATTTCCATTCTTTCTAATGCTTTAATATCTGAGTGCATATAATTTACTTTAATATCTAAACTCTTTAAATATGCAGTTAAATCTTCTGCCATTTTCTTTGTTAGTGTAGTTACTAGAACTCTTTCTTTTTTCTCTACTCTTATTCTTATTTGTTCAATTAAATCATCTATTTGATTTGTTACTGGCTTAACTTCTATTTTAGGATCTAGTAGTCCTGTTGGTCTAATAATTTGTTCAACAACATTTTCTTTTGAATGTTCTTTTTCATAATCTGCAGGTGTTGCACTAACAAATACAACTTGATTTATTCTTTGTTCAAATTCTTGGAATGTTAATGGTCTATTGTCAAATGCTGATGGTAAACGGAATCCATAGTTTACTAGTGATTCTTTTCTTGCTCTATCTCCATTATACATTGCTCTAACTTGGGGAATTGTAGCATGTGACTCATCTATTAATAATAAAAAGTCCTTTGGCATGTAATCAAATAGTGTAAATGGCGGAGAACCTGCTGGTCTACCACTAATATGTCTTGAATAGTTTTCTATTCCTTGGCAGAAACCTGTCTCTTTCATCATTTCTATATCAAAATTTGTTCTTTCCTCTATTCTTTGTGCTTCTATTAGTTTATTATTATCTTTAAAGAATTTTACTCTCTCTTCTAATTCTTGTTCAATTGTTTTTATTGCTCTTTCCATCTTATCACTTGTTGTTACATAATGTGAATTTGGAAATATCATTACATGCTTTCTTTCTGCTATTTTTTTGCCTGTTAAAGGATTTATTTCTGCTATTGTTTCAATTTCATCTCCCCAAAATTCTACTCTTATAGCTGATTCATTTTGGTCTGATGGATAAATTTCTACAATATCTCCTTTTGCACGGAATGTCCCTCTTTTAAAATCAATCTCATTTCTTGAATATTGCATATTTACAAGTTTTCTTAGTACTTCATCTCTTGTCTTTTTCATTCCTGGTCTTAAAGAAATAATCATATTTTCGTAATCTATAGGGTCTCCTAATCCATATATACAAGATACTGATGCAACAATAATTACGTCTTTAGTTTCAAATAATGATGCAGTTGCAGAATGTCTTAATTTATCAATTTCATCATTAATAGATGCGTCTTTTTCTATATATGTGTCAGAACTTGGTATATAGCTTTCTGGTTGATAATAATCATAATATGACACAAAATATTCTACATTATTCTCTGGAAAAAACTCTTTAAACTCCGAATATAGCTGACCTGCAAGTGTTTTATTATGTGCTAAAACTAATGTTGGCTTTTGAACTTTATTTATTATATTTGCCATAGTAAAAGTCTTTCCAGACCCTGTAACTCCTAAAAGGGTTTGAAATTTTTTACCTTGTTCAATTCCTTTTGATAAATATTCTATTGCTTGTGGCTGGTCTCCTGTTGGTTTATATTCTGAATGTAATTTAAACATATCTTTCCTCCTATTTTCCTTATATGTTTCTAAATTTCTTTGTATTAAGTACTCTAAGTGCATTAATAATAGCAATTATAGACACACCAACATCTGCAAAAACTGCTTCCCACATAGTTGATAATCCAAAAGCACTTAATATTAATACAGCTATTTTTATGCCAATTGCAAAAATAATATTTTCTTTTACAATTCTCATAGTTTTTTTAGAAATTTTAATTGCATCTACAAGTTTTGACGGTTCATCTGTCATTATTACTACATCTGCTGCTTCTATTGCAGCATCTGAGCCTAATCCTCCCATAGCAATTCCAATATCTGAAATAGCTAAAACAGGTGCATCATTTATTCCATCTCCTACAAATGCTAATTTTGCTTTTGTATCTTTTTCTTTTAATAATTCTTCTACTTTTTTAACTTTTTCATCTGGTAATAATTCTGTATAAACTTCATCAATTCTTAGCTTTTCAGCTATATTTTCTCCTACTTCTTTTTTATCTCCTGTGAGCATAACTGTTTTCTTTATGTTCATATTTTTTAAGTTACTAATTGCTTTTGCAGAATCTTTTTTTACCTTGTCAGCTATAACAATGTAACCTGCAAATTCATTTTCTATTGCAACATATAATATTGTTCCAATTTCATTACATTTTGTATATTGAATATTTTTCTCTTTCATCAATTTTTCGTTACCAACTAAAATATCTTTTCCCTCAACATTAGCTATTACTCCAAAACCAGATATTTCTTCTACTTTAGATATATTAGTCACATTAATTTCTTTTCCGTACGCTTTTTTTACAGATGTTGCTATTGGGTGTGTTGAATTGTTTTCTGCATATGCTGTATATCTTAATAAATCTTCTTTTGATATTCCTTCACATTCAACTTTTTGAACTTCAAAAACACCTTCAGTTAATGTTCCTGTTTTGTCAAATACAACTAATTCAGTATTTGCTAGTGCTTCTAAATAATTACTTCCTTTTACTAATATTCCTATTTTTGAAGCTCCACCAATTCCGCCAAAAAAACCTAATGGTATTGATATTACTAGAGCACATGGACATGATACTACTAAGAATGTTAATGCTCTATATAGCCAATCTGTAAAACTTGCATCTTTTAATACAAGTGGTGGAACAATTGCTAAAATTACAGCAATTATTACAACTATTGGTGTGTAATATTTTGCAAATTTAGTAATAAAGTTCTCTGATTTTGATTTTTTACTACTTGCATTTTCAACCAAATCTAATATTTTATTAACTGTTGACTCTCCAAATTCTTTATTTACCTTAATTATCAATAATCCATTTTGATTTATACATCCACTTAATACTTCATCATTTATACTAACATTTCTTGGTACTGATTCACCTGTTAAACTAGATGTATCTATCATAGATTTTCCTTCTATTACAGTTCCATCAAGTGGAATTCTTTCCCCTGGTTTTACTACAATAATATCTCCAATTTTTACTTCTTCTGGACTAACTTTTTCTATTTTATCACCAATTTTTATGTTTGCAAAATCTGGTCTAATATCCATTAAACTTGCAATTGATTTTCTTGATTTATCAACTGCATAATTTTGAAATAGCTCACCTATTTGATAAAATAGCATGACACATACTGCTTCTGGAAATTCTCCTACTCCAAAAGCTCCAATTGTTGCAATTGCCATAAGAAAATTTTCATCAAATAATTTTCCTTTAAATAAATGTTCTAATGCTTCTTTTATAACTTCAAGTCCTACTATTAAATAACTGACTATAAAAATTGCTTTGTTTATCCATTCATTTGCAAATGGTACAACTAATGCAATAATAAATAAAATTACTGTAATTATAATTTTTCTTAAATCTTCTTTCATATTTCAAATTCCTTTCCATTAATCATGATATTTACAAATTTTTCGTTTGTTTTTTATCTATGTTCTATATGTTTAATTCCTACTTCAAATACATCTTTTACATGTTCATCATCTAACATGTAATATACTTCTTTTCCTACTTTTCTGCATTTTACAATATTCATTCTTCTTAATGTTCCTAATTGATGAGATATAGATGATTTACTCATCCCAAGCACATTTGCTATATCACATACACACATTTCATTTTGGTCAAGTGCAAATAATATTTTTACTCTTGTTGTGTCTCCTAGAATTTTAAAAAATTCAGCCAATTTATTAAACACATCTCCATCTGGCATTTTCTTTATTGTATCATCAACAACATCTTGATGTATAATATTGCAATCACATATAAATTCATTTTTTGCCACTTATGATTCCTCCTTTTATTTATAGTCATAAATTCTGCCAAAATTCATTTATTAAAAGACAATTTTTTTATATTTGTTCTTTTCACCTTCTTTCTTCTTTAGTATATTTTATGATTTTTAAAATTGAATAGTTATTCAACTGTAACCTTATTATAGTTGAATAATTGCTCAATTGTCAATGTTTTTTTTTTAATTCTTGTGCAAAATTATAATTGCATTTTTGCATATCTTATAACTGGTTTGCAAAACTTTAAAAATAGCCAATAAAGACTTCCTTACTGACCATTTTTACATGCTTAGGTATTATTATCTTCATATACAGGAATTCTACTCCAAATATTTTAGATATTAAACTTGTTGATTTTGTTAACAACTTAACAAATGGTAATGTAATTTTATAAGACAATATTATAGTAATAAATATAATTGATATTCCTTGCCAAATGGTTACTTTTCATATAAAAGTAAAAATAGGATTGTTATAATTTATTACAAATTGTAGCAATATTATATTTAATCTTGCAGAATGCAATTTACATAATTTGACTTATATATGAAAATTTGATACAATTAAAATATAAGGAGTCTATTGTTGACTCATTAATATAGATTTATCCCCGTTTTTTCAGCTTTAGCTATTAGCTAAGTTGTTCATTCTTATATAAAAATAATTTTTTGGAGGAAAGAAAATGAAAAAAATTAAAAGATTTTTAAGTTTATTATTTGCATTATTAATTTTTGCTCTATCAGCAGCAGCATGTTCTGGTAATAGTACTAGTAAATATGATGCAAAAATTTTAAAAACTGCTAGCGAAGCGTCTTCTGGCTTAGTTTATAATAATGACGCAGAAAATCCCTTTATACAAGGAAGTCGGTATTTTAACGTTGTTCAAAAATCAGACGGTGAATTCTTTGTTGATGTCAATGGAACACAGGCAACAGTCATTCTTGCTGATGACAATGAAGAAAACCCATATGTTCCTACTCATGTAAAGAATTTGTCAAATAATTTGGAAGATCTTTATTCTCAGAGTAAAGAATTAGTCTATAAATATATAGACACTTCTAACATTTTGACAAATAAAGAAGCTTTGAAACATTATATATATGATTTATCTGCAAAACAAGCAATATTTACAGATGAATCAACTGTGGCAGCTTATTTCTCGACTACAGACAATATGATATATGTAAACAAAGATAATTTGCAGTTTGTGTCTGAATGGGCATTTGTACATGAATTAGTTCATTCTATATCATATTATACACACGGATGTGATATCTCAAACGAACCCTATGCCTATAGTCTTTTTAATGAGATTATGACAGATATAATAACTGAATCAATGAATCCAGTTATTGATAAATCACTAATGTCCGGGTATAATAATTCACATTTGCTATTGTATCCATACATCAACCTTGTAGGAACTGATGCTATTTTGGCCTATTTTTATGGGTATGATGAAATTTATAAAAATCTTAATAAAGATGAATTTGAGTTTTTTGTCTTTATATTAGACGATCAGAACATTGAGTATTTTAGTGCATTTTACAATAATATAATTTGTAAATGGTATGCTGAGTATTCTGAGACTGCAAACTAATGTAGATAATGTAGAGTAACAATCTTTTAAATTATCAAAAACAGAGAGGTTTAAATTTCCTCTCTGTTTTTGATAATTTATATTTAATTTTTTACCCATTACATAGCTCTTCTATATAATTCTATAAAGTCTTCTTTTGTTACTTCTCTTGGATTTCCTGGTTTACATGGATCTTCCATTGCTTTGTCTGCTAACATTTCGAAGTCTTCTTCTTTTGCTCCATAGTCTTTTATTGTTTGAGTAATTCCAACTTTTTTTGATAATTCACTTATCATCCATACAAAAGTATTTATTACATCTTGGTCATTTAAGTGGGCTGCATCTGGCCTTCCTATTTCACATAATATTTCTCTAAATCTTTGTGCTGTTGCTGAATCTGCACCATTAAATCTCATTACTGTTGGCAATAACATTGCATTTGCAATTCCGTGTGGTGTATCATAAACAGCTCCTAATTGATGTGCCATTGAATGTACTATTCCAAGTCCAACATTACTAAATCCCATTCCTGCAATATATTGAGCCATTCCCATTTTTTCTATTGCAACTGGTTCCTTATCATTTACTGCTGCTGGTAAATATTCAAATATCATTTTTATGGCTTTCATATGGAACATGTCTGACATATCATTATGTGCTTTTGTTATATATCCTTCTACTGCATGTGTTAATGCGTCCATTCCTGTTGCTGCTGCAAGTGATTTTGGCATTGATGCCATAAGTTCTGCATCTACAATTGCAACAATTGGTATATCATTAGGATCAACACATACCATTTTTATTTTTCTTTCTTCGTCTGTTATAACATAATTAATTGTAACTTCTGCTGCTGTTCCTGCTGTTGTAGGAAGTGCTATAACTGGCATTCCTCTATTAATTGTATTTGATAATCCATTTAATGATTTTATATCTGCTCTTTCTGGATTTGTCATTATTATTGAAATTCCTTTTGCTGTATCCATACTTGAACCTCCTCCTACTGCTACAATTATATCTGCTTTAGCTTTTTTACAAGCTTCAACTCCATCTAAAACATTTTTTATTGTTGGATTTGGTTTTATTTCATCATATAATGAATATTCAATTTCTGCATCATTTAATATTTTTTCTACTTTTGCTGTAACTCCCGCTTCTACAAGTGATTTATCACTTACTAAAAATACCTTTCTTAAGTTTCTCTTTTTAATTTCTTCTGCTAAACTTTGTCTAGCATTTGCTCCAAAATAAGATGTTTCATTTAAAACAAATTTAACTGACATTTTTTATTCCTCCTTCGTATTTTAATAATTAAATTATATCAATAATATATTTGTAATGCAATAAAATTTTTATATAATTAGTTATTAATTATTTTAGTATCTATTTTAGCTTCCTTTTTTAAATCTAAAATGATTTCAGAAGCATTTTCTAAATCATCATACATAATATCATCTTTAATTGAAAATACTTTTTTTGCTTTTTTGTTTTTCTTTCTTAAAGTATTAATGCTAATAATATTGTCATTTTCTTGTTTTTTCTCTTTTTCTTCAATAGGCATTTTTATTTTTTCTTCTGGATTAGATTCTTGTTCTTTTCTTAATTCTTCCAATTGTTTATTTATGTTACTAATTTGCATACTTTGCATTAACCTTGCTTGTGATATATTATCTTCTGTATTTGTCATTCTATCATTTAATTCTTGTAAACTAGCAATTTTATCTTCTAAATTTTGTAATGTTTGTGTTAATTTTTTTACTCTTATAGCCATTTTTTTATTAGTAATTTGCAACTTTTTTATTTCTTCTGTATCTTCATTTTGCTCTAATAATTTTCTATTGTCTATTTTTAGTTGTTCAATTGCTTTAAATATTTGTGCTTTTTCTGTTTTTAGGTTATCCATATCACTAACAATATATTTTTGGTCTTCTTTTAAATAACGTACTATTTCTAATACATTGCTCTTTTCTGTTTTTAGTCCTGTAATACTATCTAAAATATATTCATTTTTATCTTTTAATGTATTAATGTCTCCAATAACAACTTTTCTTTGCTCTTTTAAATAATTTATATTTTCTTCTATATGGTTATGTTTCTCAATCAATTCACTTATCAAAGTTGATATATTTTCTACATCATTTGTTATATTAGAATTTTTATTTTCTTTTTTATAATTTAAAATTTTAGAATTTATATTTTTGTTATCATCATCTAAATTTTTTATTTTATTTAGAACGTCATTTTTATTTTTTTTCTGTTCTTTCCTTAATCCATCAATTTGATTTAAGATATTTCCTTCTTTGACTTTTCTTTCTTCTCTTAACTGATTTATTTTATTTGAAATATTTTTTTCTTTTGTCTCTCTATCCTCTTTTATTTTTGCAATTTGTTGTATAATATCATTGTTTTGGTTTTTTTGTTTTTCTTGTTCTGTTCTTAAATCTTTTAATTGACTTAAAATATTGTTATTTATATTTTCTTGTTTTTGCTTATTATTCTTTTCTCTATTTTCTTGTTCTATATAATTTAAATCAACATTTTTTTGAATCTTTAAAACTTTTTCAAATAATCTTTTTATTAATTTTATTACTCTAACTTCTGCTTTTTGGCCTTTTGTGTTTTGTTCTTTTTTTATTGTTCTATTTTTATTTTGTTTTTCTTCTTGTTTTATATTTGCCTTTGCTTGTTCAATAATTTCTTCAACAGTGAATCCTTTTTGTTCTTCTTTTATATTAATATTGTTTTCACTGGTATGTCCATAGTAATATCCATATCCATAATTTTTTCCATAATATCCACTTTTACTAAACTTCTTTTTATTAACAATAACACCTGCAATTTTTCCATCTACATCTTCTATTGATTTTTTTGCTCTTTTAACTTCATTTATTTTTGTTTTTTTACTTTCTACTACTAAAATTGTGTTATCTACCATAGAAGACAAAGCAACACTATCTGAAACCTCTAGGCAAGGTGTAGAATCTAAAATAACTATATCATACATATATTTCAAAGTTGCTATTAATCTTTTCATATTATTAGAAGATATCAATTCAGATGGATTTGGTGGAATTATCCCATTTGTTAAAATATGTAAGTTTGGTATTTGTGTTTCTTGTATGTATTGACCTATAATTCCAACATTTTCAATTTTGTCTTTAGTTATTTTATTTATGCAACTTGATAATCCTTTTTCATTTTTTATGTTAAATTCTTCTATATCTTGTTTCTTTCTCAGATTACAATCAACTATTATAGTTTTCTTTTTTGCTTGTGCAAAAGAAACAGCTATGTTATTTGATATCCAGGTTTTTCCTTCTTCTTGCTTTGGGCTCGTTATTAAAATTGATTTTCTTTTGCTTATTGATGTAGTATATAAAATATTAGTTCTTACTGTTTTTAATGCTTCCGATATATAAGATTTAGGATTCAGATGTGATATTAATTCTAAATTTTGTTTTTTATTCTCTACCATTGGAATTATTCCTAAAGCCTGTAGTCCTGTATAATTTACAACATCACTTTCCTGTTTGATGGTATCATCAAACATATAAAAAATAAGAACTAAAACTCCTATTAATCCTAATCCCATTATAACAAATATTGACATATCTTTAACATGATTTGTATTACATGGAAAACTTTCTATTTCTGCTTCATCTATAATATTAATATTTTCTAAGTTATAAATATTTTTTATCTGTTCTGCAAAAACTTTTGTAAGCTCTTTAGTCAATTTCATTGCAACTTCTGGATTTTTATTTTTTATAGTTATTTCTATAATTTGTGTATTCTTTTTTTCTTCTACTACAATATTATTTTGAACTTCACTTATTGGTATTTGAATTCCTAAATTATTAATAGTAGTTTCTACTACATTATAACTTCTGGCAATATTGCTATACGTAGTTATTAAATTTGTATTAACATTTAAATCATTTTGAGTTATTTGCATATCATCTTTTTCATTTTGTGCTAGCAATATTGTTTCTGAAGATTTATATATATCTTGTTTTAAATGATAAGAATAGACATATCCTATTGCCATACTAACAATTATAATAAATACTAATATTTTCTTTTTTGAAAAAATGATATCTATAAAACGCCTAATATCTATATTTTCTTCTATTTCCATATGATCACCTATATATTATTATAAAATATATTTCAGACTTATATTATAATAATAAAATTTATTCTTCCCCATTTACATAATCTGAAGGTATTTTAAAGTAACTATCATCTATTTTATTATGAGAAATCTCAGCTTTTACCAATTCTTCTTCATTATCTAATATTGTTTTTATATAAACCAATTTATTGTTATCATAATAAAATCTTGTTTTAGCTTTACTTTCATTTTTTAGTGCTCTATTTGTATCAACTAAAAAATCTTGAAATGAAGAAAATTCTTCGTAATCATAGCTCTTCCAATTAATTATTTCTTTTCCTATATTTTTTTCTCTATGAGAAGTTTCCAAAGAATCTAATATTTCTTCTATCTCAGTTAAAATAGAATCATTATTATCATAAACGTAATATGTTTTGTTATTTTCATCCAAATAATATGTGTTACCATCTATTACTATATATTTTTTTATTTTCCCGTTAATCTTCTCTTCTTTATATCCTCTTGTTCCACTTTTAGCAATTGTTATTTCATTATCATTATCTAATATTCTTTTAAAAGTTATTTCATCTGATTGCACAATTTCTGCATAAATTTGATTTGTTCTTTCAGTTTCATTTGTTTTTTTATTGTTATTTACAATTATTATTCCTGCTATAACCAAAATTATAAAAATAAATACTATAATAATTATCCTCTTTTTATTTTTTAATTTTTCTTTTAACATGATATTCTCCTTCGTATTCTAATATTTTTAATCTCCTAAATTAATTCCTACACTTCTGGCTGTTTTTACTAAATCATCATCCATTGTAACATGTCTTTGATTACTTTCTGTTGTATTTCCTGATACAGCTCCTATTTCTTTGTTATTTCCTACTACATCTTCTAATGATGCATAATCTATTTTACCATTTTTTATAACAACTAAATTTCCGAATTTTTCTTCTATTGCAAGTCGCATTGCTGCTGTTCCATATTTAGTTGATAAAACTCTGTCAAATGCTGTTGGTGTACCACCTCTTTGCATATATCCTAAAGTTGTATTTCTTGCTTCTAAACCTGTTAATTCTTGTAATTGTTTTGCAACTATTTCTCCTACTCCTCCAAGTTTTGTATTGTCAACGCCTTTGCCATTATCTCTTGTGTTTTGTACTGTTATTTCTCCGCCCTTTGGTTTTGCACCTTCTGCAACAACTACAACACTAAAATTTTTACCTCTTTTTTTTCTATTTTTAATTTTTTCTGCAACTCTATTTATGTCATATGGTATTTCTGGAATTAATGCTACATCAGCTCCTCCTGCAATTGCTGATTCTAGAGCAATCCACCCAGCATATCTTCCCATAACTTCTAATACCATTATTCTATGATGAGTTTCTCCTGTTGTATGAAGTCTATCTATTGCTTCCATAGCAACTGATACTGCTGTATTATATCCAAATGTTATCTCTGTACAAGCAACATCATTATCTATTGTTTTTGGAACTCCTATAACATTTACTCCTTTTACCACAAAATCTCTTGCTGATTTCTGTGTTCCATCTCCTCCTAAAGTAAATAAGCAATCAAATCCATCATCTTTAATATTTTGAACACAAACATCTGACAAATCTTTGTATTCTATATTTCCATTTTCGTCTACTACTTTATAATTAAAAACATTTGCATTTGTTGAAGATCCTATTATTGAACCACCTTTTGGTAAAATTCCTTCAGCATTTCCATCTTCTGCTGTACTTAATTTTTCATATTCATTTCTTAATAGACCATTATATCCATCTATAAATCCATAGCATTCTATTCCACTATTTTCTGCTGTTTTTACTATTCCTCTAATTACAGCATTAAATCCTGCTACATCTCCTCCATTTGCTAATATTGCAACTTTTTTTATCATTTTAAAATCCTCCTTTTTATTATACAGAAACAACTTAGCTTTTTAATAAATTTACTAATGGGTAATTTAATCTTCAGCTATGGTTTTCTTAATTTTTATAATATAACTTTTTTTCTATTGTATAAGAGCTTTTATTTCTTCATCATTCTTTAACTCTTGACTTAAAAAATGATATGCTCTTTTATCTTGTTTTACTGCTATTTCCGCCAATTCTTTATTATTTCTTAAACGTAAACTTGCATATTTTATTATTAGTCCTTTATTTAGTATTGCCATTTTTACGACATCATAATCATCTCTTAGATTTTCACTTGCATAATATAGAGTTTGTCCATATGTTTTAACACTTGCCATAATTATATCTCTATCTGCTTTTAATCTTTCTGAAGCATAACATGCTGTCCAAGGCGCTTTTTCTATTGCTAGCATCATTAGTTCTTTATTATCTCTTAGTCTATCACTAACGAATTCCATTGCTTCTCCATCCTGAGTTATTGCTGCTTTTACAATTTCTTCATCATCATGAAATTCTGGTGCAGCAAATTCAAGAAGTTTTCCTTTTTCAGCTACTGCCTTTATAACATATTCTCTATTATTGCAATTTTTTCTCATTTCTATTACATCTGGTGCTTCCATTTTTAATCTTATTCCTTTCCTAAGACACAAGCCAAGTTGGAAAAATTTAAATTTGACACAGCCAAAATTGTAATTATTTTTCAACCTTATCTCTTCTATTTTGTTTTATTTATATTTTCTTTGCAATTAATGCTTTTATTTTTATTCCCTGTTCAGAAAACATTTTCTCATGTTCTGTTTCTATATTATGTTCAAATATTGGTTCATTGTGTAAATCATATGTTTTATTTAAAATTTCAAAACCACTTTCTTCAAAATATATTAAACTTGAATTAAATAAGTCGTCATCATCTGTTTTAAAATAAATTTCTCCATTTGGCACTAAAAATTGTTTGTATTTTTCTAGCTGTCTTGTATGTGTCAATCTCTTTTTTCTATGTTTTCCTTTTGGCCATGGATTACAAAAATTTATATATATTCTTTCTATTTCATCTTTTTCTTCAAAAATATTTAATATTCTTTCTATATCATATCTTGTAAGCTTTACGTTTTCTGGTTTCATATTTTTTTCTAAATATACTTGCTCTACATTTCTTTTTGCTAATCCCAACATTGCATCTACTAAATCGATTGCTATATAATTTTTATCTAAATTATTTGATGCTAATTGTGATATAAATTGTCCTTTTCCACATCCTAATTCTAAATGAATCGGATTTTCTTTGTTGTTAAATGTTTCTTTCCATTTTCCCTTATATTCTTCTGGATTATCTATGTAAAATTCACTTGCTTCTAATTCTGGTCTTGCCCATTTTTTGTATCTTATTCTCATTATGTTTCCTTCCTATATTGGTATATTAACATTTTATTTATATTTTTGAATCAATTATAATTCTAATGTGATTATATACATAATTTTAAAAATTGTAAAGGAAATATTTGTGTTTTTTTATTATAAATGGTAAAATAAATTGCATTTCGACAAAAATATATAATTAGGATGTAGATGTCTTTTGGAGATTTATTGTCCTTAGTAGTTTTAGGAGATTTAGAATGGAATTAAAATATACTGTAAAAAGTGATACAATGACTATAAACCAAATATTAAAAACAGAATTTGATATATCTTCTATTTTGTTAAATAGATTGATTAAAAATAATAAAATTTTATTAAATAATACTAAATGTGATACTAGAATTTCGCCAAATATTGGAGATATTATAACTGTTGACTTATCAATGCAAGAAGATAATTCTAATATAGTTGCAACAAAAATGCCTCTTGATATTATATATGAAGATGATTGGATGATAATAGTTAATAAACCTGCTGGTATTGCAGTTCATCCTTCTATTTTACATTATGATGATTCACTTTCTAATGGTATAAAATCTTATTTTAATACTATTAATCTGCATAAAAAAATTCGTCCAGTTAATAGATTAGACCGTAACACTTCTGGTTTAGTTTTATTTGCCAAATGTGAATATATTCAAGAATGTTTAATCAAGCAAATGCAAGCAAACACTTTTAAAAAAGAATATTTAGCTATTTGTAATGGTATTTTTGACAAAAATCATGGTATTATTGATTTGCCTATTGCAAGAAAAGAAAATAGCATTATTGAAAGATGTATTTCTGAAAATGGTCAAAAATCTATTACTCATTATAAGGTTTTGAAAGAATTTAATAACTATTCTTTAGTTAATTGCACTCTAGAAACTGGTAGAACTCATCAAATTAGGGTTCATATGGCTGCAATTGGTCATCCATTAATTGGTGATAGTTTATATGGGACTATTTCTGATTTTATTGATAGACAGGCTTTGCATTGTTATAAATTGCATTTTGTTCATCCTGTTACTAAATGTAGTTTGGATTTTTTTGGTGATTTACCATCTGATTTTAAAATTTTTGATTTTTAATTTTATAAAGATAAAATAATAGAGTAAATCTGTAAGCCGGGTTCTGTCTTTTAAAATAGTCATTTATCTAGAATATATATCACTATATATTTCAAGCCACGCAAATCAAGAAGGCACCGAGCAGGTTTAATCTTCTTTACAAGGTGTTGCTCCAGATGGGGTTTACACAGCCCTCTATGTCACCATAAAGGCGGTGAGCTCTTACCTCACCTTTTCATCCTTACCTAAAATAGGCGGTTATTTTCTGTTGCACTTTCCTTAGGGTTGCCCCTACTAGACGTTATCTAGCATCTTTGCTCTATGGAGCCCGGACTTTCCTCTCGTAGTTCCTTTCGGAAGCTACCAGCGACTATTCAATTTACTCTATTTTTAGATTATATCATATATTTTCTAATTCTTCCAGTAAATTTTTATATTTTATTAAAAAAACTTCTTTATCTTGAAGTGTAACTGAATTTTGCATTTCATTTATCATAATATATGCTTTGTTGATATTATATTGTTTATTATTTTTATTTTCTACATTAGTAACTAATTTTGTAAATTCTTGTGTAGAATGATTTATATTACTTGCAATTGTTGCCCAGTCTTCTTTATCTAAAATACTATATGCCTTAAATAAATAATTTTTAGTATTTGCAATAATTATTTGGCTACTTTCATTGCTACATGCTTCTTTAAATTTTGGAATATAATCATATAATTTAGCTAATTCGGCTAATGTATCTTCTTTGTTTTCTTCTTTAACAGCTTTTATTAAATTGTCGTATTCTTTATTGAAGTCTAAAATTTCTTGATGTTTTGCATCTGTTTTATATAAGTCTAAGGTCATTGATGATAGTGAAGGATATACATTTTCTACTTCTTTTTTTATTTCTTCCCAATTTATTTCTTCTTTTTTATTCAATACTCCTGTTACTTCTAATGTATATTGTTTATTGTTTTGTTTTTCACTACTTCCTTCATTTTCAGAACTTCCACCAGAACCAGAGTTTCCTGCTGATTTGTCTTTAGAATCTCCTCCTGAAGAACTTCCTGATGAACTCGAGGAACTAGAATTCTGTTCGGAGCTTTGAGTAGATGTATCGTTTTCTGAAATATTTGTGGCAGAAATTGTATATCCATCAAATTTTATATTATTTAATTCATTAAATAAATTTACTAATTTTCCATCTATATACTGTATTTCCGCATCAGCTTTTTCTTTTATATTGATATCTCCATCTTTTCCTGAAACTTTATAAATTATAAATCCTGAAGCTATAATAATTATTATTAAAAATGCATATGCTATTTTTTTGTACTTGTTCAAAATATCCCTCCATTTCTATTATGTGTGGACTTTAAAACATTTTATTAATATCCACTTTTGTTATATTTCTATTATTTACTAACTTCTAAAAAATATTCTTTTGAATATTTTTATCAATTTGTTAATATAATATTATAAGAAAATATTGCAAGTTTTATGTAAGTTTTTAATTAATTATACAAGCATTGCAGTATATAGAAAGGATTTTTATATGGTTTCAGTAAATTTATATAGTGAAAGTTCAAAAGAAATTGAAAGTTTTTTAAAGTCTTATTATAATACTTCTTTTGATATTAATAATAACTTAAATTGGGAGCATAAATATGATAATCCTATTGAAATTGCAGAGATAATTGGTGTTTTTATAGATAATTTTGATAAATTTGATTTAGTTATGTGGATTTCTTTGGATAAAGGATTGTATGTTCATATAACTGAGGAAAATGCTGATAGTATTATTAAGTATTTGTTTGAAAGATATCCATATTAAAAAAGTGTGCTGGTTTTGCACACTTTTTATTTTGTACTATCTTTAAATTAGTACTTATAAATATCTATTTAGCAGATATACTACTTTATAATTCTATTCTATTAATTTATTTTATTTTATTAATTTCTTCTTCAGTTAATCCTGTTATTTTTGAAATTATTTTTATGTCTATCTTTTCTATTTTCATTTGTTTTGCAATTTGCAAATTTTTTTCTTGCAATCCATTGCTATATCCACTTTCATATCCGTTTATCATATCCTGCATCTTCAATAGCTTTTTGATCTAAAATATATTTTTGTCTTAATTCTGTTAAATATCTTTCATGTTCATCTTGACTTATTTCTTCTAGTACTTCTTTTGCCTTTTTTACTTCTTTATTGGTATTCTCCATATCAATCACCTCTGGATTTTCTATAAATTTTATCCATTCATCTAGTTTTGTATATTTTTTATTGCCATTATATCTAGTGAATTTTGGTAATTCGATTATATATAATTCCAATACGTCTGTCAATATGAATTTTCCATAATCTTCTTCTCTTAGGTTCCATTTGGTTATGTATTTAGGAATTTTTTCTAGTTTTTTTAATTCATAATCTATTATTAATATACAAATTGTTTTTTCTAATTTATTATAATCTTGCCCTTTCTTTATACTTCTTGAATATTCTTTACTCCAATAAAACATTATTCTTTTTTCTGCATTTTTTCTATCTGCTACTTGCATTTCTATATTACAATTTATGTTGTTATCAATTTTTCCTTTTATGTCTAATATTCCTATTTTGTCATCAATTATGTCTCTTTCTAAAATTGTACTATTATCTAGCTTTAAATCACTAATTTTTATTTTTGTAATTGCTTGTATTAATGCAGCTGTTATCTCTTCATTTCCTACTCTTCCAAATATTCTTTTGAAAACGTAGTCAATTTTCGGATTCAATAGTTGTTTTTCTATAATCTTCAACTCCTTTGCTCATTTATTTTTACTGATTTTAATATTTCTCTTTTTCCTTTGATTTTTGTTATTTTTTCCTTTATTATTACTCTTAAATAATATTTTTTCTTTTGCATTTTAATTTTTGATGAGTTTTTGGCAGATTTGCCTAGATTTTGATTTAAAATTCTTGAATTTTAAAAGCATAGAATATGCTAAATAGACAATCCATTTATATCATATCCTATGCTTGTTGTAAACATAATTTTATTATATTTTTACACTTTTCATCGCAAAATTCGACATTATTATTTTTGTAATAAACTTATTGTTGTTCTACTTCATCAGCTTCTGTATAAGAAATTTCTTGAACATTTTCTCCATTCTCTAATTTTGGAGTAGATTCTATTTCTACTGTTTTTTCTAAATTATTTTCTTCTTCGACTTGTTGTAAATTGCTTTCATTATCAGATTCTTGTTCATTTTTATCTTCTTGTTTTTTTGTTTTTTCTTCAACAACTTCTGCTTCTTTAACTATTTCTTCTTGTTTAGCTCCACATGATGGACAGAATTTTACATTTTTTTCAATTTCCTTAAAACAATTTGGACATTGTTTTTTATCTTTTAACTCTAGGCATTCTTTTAATATTGAATCAATTTCTGCACTTAATACATCTATTTGAGTGCAACTTTCTTCTAATTTTTCATTAATATTATATTCTTCTTCTCTAGTATGTTTTTGATATATTTCTTCTCCTATTGTTTTATAAATATCATTTATTTGTGATTTTAATTCATTCATTTTCATTCTAAGTTTTGCTTCTTTTGCTAACTTTCCTGTTTTGTCTGCTGTTACTTTGTATGCCTCACTTGCCTTTTTACCTAATTTATCAAAAAAATCCATATCAATCATTCCTTCCTCATTTATTATTCCTTTTATTTCTATATTTTATTCCATTTTTTTGTCTCTCGTCATTAAATTTTTAACGGCTTCTTGAGGATTTAAGTTTTCATATAAAACTTTATAAACAGTTTCAACAATCGGCATTTCTATATTATGTATTTTTCCAAGTTCATATGCAACTTCTATGTTATCTATACTTTCAATTACCATTCCAACTTCTTTTTTGGTTTCTTCTAAAGACTTTCCTTGTCCTATTAGCATTCCTGCTTTTCTATTTCTACTATGTTCACTTAAACAAGTTACAATTAAATCTCCTAATCCACTTAAGCCATAGAATGTTTCTTCTTTTCCACCTAATTCTACTCCTAACCTTGATATTTCTTTTAATCCTCTTGTTATAAGTGCTGCAAAACTATTATCTCCTAAACCAATTCCAGCTGCTACGCCTGCACAAAATGCAATAATATTTTTTAAAGCTCCTCCGAGCTCAACTCCTTTTACATCATTTGATGTATATACTCTCATTTTTTCTGACATAAATACATCTTGTACTAGCTTTAATATGTTTTGATGTTTTGATGCTACAACTAAAGCTGTTGGAATTGCTCTTGAAACTTCTTCTGCATGACTTGGACCTGATAAAACTCCTACTTTTGCTTCTGGCATTTCTTCTAAAATAACTTCATCTAATGTTTCTAAAGTTTCTTTTTCAAATCCTTTTCCACATATAATAATAGGTGTTTTTCTGACATATTGTTTGTATTGTTTAAATGTACTTCTTGTAAATTTTGAAGGTGTTACATGTAAAATAAGTTCTGCATCTTTTATTACTTCTTCAAAATTAGTTGAGCAATAAATTCCTTCTGGTAAGTCTAATCCTGGTAAGAATTTGCATTTTCTTTCATTATTGATTATATCTCTTTCTTCTTCCAAAAATGACCAAATTTTAACTTCATTTCCTATGCTAGCTAAGTGAACTGCTAATGCTACTCCCCAGCTTCCACTTCCAATAATTGCTATTTTTCTCATTTTTTAATCACATTCCTTTCATATATCAAAGCTTCTACTTTTTTCCAAAGCTTAATTTATTTTCTGTTCCATTTAGAATTCTTTTTATATTACTTCTATGATTATATAAAACAATTATTGCCAATATAATACTATATATAAAATATGTTTTTCCACTTTTTCCATCTGTTAGTACAGTATAATTTTCATTCATAAATAATGTTAAAACTGGAAATAAAACTGCAGCCCCACAAGAACCTAAAGAAACCATTCTTGTTAAAGCCATTAAAACAAGTGCGAATACTAAACAAATTAATCCTATTTGCCAGTTACTCATAAGTATAACTCCAAGCGAAGTTGCAACACCTTTTCCTCCTTTAAATCCAAAAAAGATTGGGAAAGTATGTCCTAATACTACTGCTATTCCTGCAATTTGTACTAATAATTCTTTATTTACGTCTTTTACTATTGAGCCAATAAATATTGCTATTAAAATAGAGATTACTCCTTTTAAAATATCACAAATTAAAGTTAGAACTGCTGCTTTTTTGCCTACTGTACGTAATACATTTGTACTTCCTGCATTTCCACTCCCTTTTTCTCTAACATCAAATCCTGCCATTTTTTTACTAATAATAACAGAAAAATTCACGCTTCCTATTAAATAAGCTATTATAGCCATTGCAATATATGCTGCCATTTTTTATTCCTCCTTTTTTTGTCCCATGGGGACGGTTCTCTTGGGTCATTTTTGTCCCACAAGAACCGTCCCTATGGGTCATTTTTTTCTCTTGCCATCATTCTTACTGGTGTTCCTTCTAATCCAAATTCTTTTCTTATTTGATTTACCAAATATCTTTGATAAGAAAAATGGAATAGTTCTTTATTATTTACAAATATAACAAATGTTGGTGGTCTTGTTGCTACTTGTGTTCCATAGTATATTTTTAATCTTTTTCCTTTATCTGTTGGTGGTTGAACCATTGCTATTGCTTCATTTATTACTTGGTTTAATGTTGATGTTGGTATTCTCATTGAGTTTTGTTTTGCAACATTGTTTATCATATCAAATAGTTTTTCTACTCTTTGTCCAGTTTTTGCTGATATGAATATGATTGGTGCATAAGATAAATATGATAATTTATTATAGACTTCTTTTTGATATTTTTCTAAAGTCCCTGTTGTTTTTTCGTATTCATCCCATTTATTTACAACTATTATTACACCTTTTCCTGATTCATGTGCTTCTCCTGCAATTTTGGCATCTTGGTCTGTAACTCCGTCATTTGCATCAATCATCATCAAACATACATCTGCTCTTTCTATTGCAAGCATTGTTCTCATAACACTATATTTCTCAATTGATTCATTTACTTTATTTTTCTTTCTAACTCCTGCTGTATCTATTAATACATATTTTCCATGTTCATTTTCAAAAGGCGTGTCTATTGCATCTCTTGTTGTTCCTGCAATATTACTTACAATTGTTCTTTTTTCTCCTAAAATTTTATTTATTAAAGAAGATTTTCCTACATTTGGTTTTCCTATTACAGCTACTTTTATAGTGTCATCTATATCTTCGTCTTCTGTTTTTTCTGGGAAATGTTCATAAATTGCATCTAACACATCTCCTATTCCTAATGCGTTTGTTGCTGATATTGGATATGGTTCCCCCATTCCTAAATTATAAAATTCGTATGCTTCTTGACTATCTTTTTCATAATTATCTGCCTTGTTACAAACTAATACTATTGGTTTTCCAGATTTTTTAAGCATTAAAGCTATTTCTCTATCTGCTGCTGTAACTCCTTGTCTTATATCTGTTAAAAATATAATAACATCTGCCATTGTGATAGCTAAATTGGCTTGTTCTCTCATTTGTGATAGAATTATATCTTCTGAATCTGGTTCTATCCCTCCTGTATCTATTAATGTAAATTGCCTTCCTCTCCAATTTGATTCAGCATAAATTCTATCTCTTGTTACTCCTGGTGTGTCTTGTACAATTGATATTCTACTTCCTGCTAAATAATTGAAAAATGTTGATTTTCCTACATTTGGTTTTCCTATTATTGCTACAATTGGTTTTGACATTTTTTAGCTTATACTAATCATTTGATTAGTATATCCTCCTTTCCTATTCATATATATATTTATTTCAAGTATCTTATATTTATTTCTTATATTGTAAATTGCTTCATAAATATTTATATAGATATTTTACTATACTGTGTTTTAAAAAGCAAGAAATAATTTGCTTAAGTTTTATTTTTTGACACATTTTAATTACTATTCAGTAAGGAAACTGTAACACATTTTAACTCAAAAAGAGAATACCCAGTCAATAAAAACTGACTGGGTATTGAAAAAAACTATTAATATTCAGTAGAGAAAACATTAGTTACTCTCATATTCTATTGGAATAAGAAACTCATCCAATACTGACTCAACATGATAATATTCCTCTCCTTCGTACTTTATTAATACGTCATAAACTACCTGCATTTTGTTAGCATATACATTTCCTTCGTGCACTAAATTATTTTCTGTAAGTCTTCTTTGAGTTATGCCGCCACCGCCATAATCTCCACATACAAACATCCAACCATCAATCAAATCTTTGCTAAATCCCTCTATTACAAACTGATTCTTGTATGGATACTTATCACTTACATAAAATCCATCCTGAGATGTTCCATGGTAAGAATCGTCCATGTTGTCTTGTGAAAGCCCATCTAACTGTGGATTTGTAGACTTTAGAGACATGTCAATATGAACATGTTCAACTAATACGGTTGCACCTTCTGGAACATTTGTAACTTTGGCAGTCATATTTATAACCTTTGAGTCTGTTATTCTCCATCTACTTAAGTCATAGTCTCCCACATCATATGTAGTTACAAATTCAAGTCCTTCAATATCGTGTGTCTTCTCAAGTACACTGCCACTAATAGGAGTAAGTCTTTCTAAATTTTTTTCCTCCTTGACAGTTTCTTCTGAACAACTTGCTCCTGTCAAACTTAACATACATAAAATTGTAATTGCTACTAATAATAATTTTTTCCGTTTTTTCATAGATATCTCCTATCTTTTTAAAAAGATACTAAAATATTAGTATTCTTTATTAAAATAGTACATTTTTTATAGTTCGCTGTACTCACGAATATTAATTATATCATATCATAATTTTACATAATTTGCAACAAAAAATGTATCCTATTTTTAGTGTGATACATTTTTTGTATTGTATTTAATTAATTTATCTTCCACCGCCTCCGGCCTCCGCCACCGCCGAAGCCTCCGCCTCCAGAAAATCCGCCACCAGAACCTGAGCCTGATGAGTATGTTGAAGATATAGAAGAATTTATTGATGAACTAATAGCATGCGAAAAACTGTTACTAAAGTTTGTTGTCATCATTAAATTCATGTAACTATATGTTGTAATTCCATTTGATAATTCTTCAAAGTTTGGATATACAATCTTTAATTGTTTTATAACTTTTTCTGCAATTCCAAATACTGTGGCATATACTAAAAATCTTTCCCAAACAACAAGTTCTGGTACTTCTCTTTCTTTTAATAAAGAGAAATCTTCCATATATTTTTTCAAGCCTTTCCATTCAGATTGTTGGTCAACACCTTTTTGTGTTAGTACATTTAGTTTTTTTGCTATTTTTCCACACATAATTGCATTTAAAACAAATAATATGATTGGAACTATAAAAATTATAAGTCCTGTAAATACTATTGCTACTGCACTTATTGTATAAAGTATTTGATATAATCTGTAATTTTCAAATTCTTTTTTTATTTCTTCATCTATTACTCCTTCTGATATTAGCTGCTGTTCCGTTCTTTCAAAATTCTTTTTTAATAAGTTTTCTGTTGCTGTTGGATGGCCTTTTATATATTTTTCTAATTCTTTTAGTGTAAATATATTTTTTTCATTTCCTGCTAACTTTATAAATTGAAGTATATTTTCTTCATCAAGTTTTAAATTTCCATTATTTTCTTTTAAGATTTTTATTTTAATACTATCTTTTCCTTTTTCATTCTTTTCTTGTGTTATTTCTATATATCCTTTCAATGCTAAGTCTAAAAGAACTGCTGAAAATACTTTTCCGAAATTTTGTGATGTATAACTAGAAAGCTTCATATTTAATAATCTAAATGCTTCTCCTGGTGTTGCTCTTTCGTCTGGTAAATCTCTAAAATATTCCAAATCCATTGTTGGTTTAAATTTCTTTAATTCTTTATTTTTCTTTATGTGTTTAATGAATTTCTTCCCCCAAATAATTACAAATAGCAAATTTATTCCAAGATATATTATTAAAAATATTTTTTCTCCATTCGCTTGCCACCATTTTTTTCTATCACGCTTAGCATTAGCTTTGTTAGCCCATTTTGTTTCTTCTTTAACTGCACTCTCTAAAATATCAACATTTTTTATTCTTCCTGTTACTGAAATAAAATTTGTTGGAAATAATGTTCTTATTTCTACATATCTTCCACTTCTAAAATTATTTAAGTTAAATTCTATTTTATTTGTATCTGTTGCATAAATAGTTCCATTTAATCCTTCTGTATGTCCCCATACCTTTATATCTTCTTTGTTTTGAACAGATGAAGGAAGATATATTACACCACTTATTGTATTTGCACTTATTTCAAAATCTTTTCCTATGAATTGCCAATATAGTTCAGCATAATCATTATATTTTGTTATAGCATCTTTTACAGTATAAGAAATTTCGTATTTTCTAGTTGCACTACTAGTGTCTAATCCAACACCCCATCCAATCTCAAAATCTCCATCCTCATTTTCTGTTCCATAATAATATCCTTTTGTTACATGATATGCCCATTCATTAGTTTTTAAAAATGATTGCTCTGCTCCTGTTGAAGTTAGCTCTTTTACTGTAACATTTTCTATTCCAGAGTATTTTGAACTGTCTGTTTTAAATGTTTTATATAATGTGTTTGTACTTCTTATATCAATATCCCATGTTTCAGTTACATCCATGCTTCCATCTGCATTTATTTGTGCTTCAAATTTTAAGTCATTTAAATATAAACTTCCTGCATTAGATTTTATTGTCCCTAGTATGATAAATATTAAGCTAAATATTGCAATATATATTGCTTTTTTTGCATTTTTCATTATTATCCCCCTTACTTTATTTTCAAATTGATTTTACTATATCATTTTATAAAAAGCAATAGAAAAACTTGTTTCCTTTAATAAATTATGATAATATAAATAAAATATGAAAGGACTGGTAAAAATGGCATTTGATGGTATTGTTACAAAGGCAATAGTTTCAGAAATATCTGAACTTTGCAATTCAAGAATTGATAAAGTTTTTCAACCAGATAAAAACAGTATTGTTTTAGGCTTATATCAAAATGGCTTAAATTACGCTTTAAATATATGTATAGATGCTCAAAATTGCAGACTAAATTTAACTACTCATCCAAAAGCTAATCCTCAAGTTGCACCTAATTTTTGCATGCTTTTGAGAAAAAATCTTATTGGTTTACGTTTAAAAAATATATACTCTCTTGATTTAGAAAGATTAATTGTAATTGAATTAGAGGGATTTGATGATGTTGATGATATTATTTCTAAAAAGCTAATTATTGAGCTTATGGGTAGACATAGCAACATAATTTTGCTAGATGAAAATAGCATTATAGTTGACAGTTTAAGACATATAAAAGAAATTGATGAAAATTACAGAGATATTTTGCCTCATACTAAATATGTTTTTCCTACTTCAAATAAAAATAATTTCTTAGATTTAAAGAGTTTTGATGAATTTTTTAATATATTGAACTTTGATTCTTATAATTTAGAAGATACAAAAATGCAGAACAATACAAGTTTTCAAAAATTTATTAAAATTCAAGGTTCAGCAAAAATTGATAAAAATCTTCCTCTTGAAATATCTAATAAATTTAATGGAATTAGTAAAAATTTTGTTTCATTTGTTACAACAAAAGTTGATAGTTTGGAGGATATATTTAATTATATAAATCAAATTATCCAAAATATTGGAACTAAAAATTTATCATTTGAAAAAATATATAATTCTGATGGTATTTTAAAAGATTATTCTTTAGCCTTGGGAAAATCTTCTGAACCTTTTAATTTGAACTTTTTTATTGATGATTTTTACTATTCTAAAGAAACAAATGAGCAATTTAAAAATCATAGAAATACTTTGCTAAGATTAATTTTAGAAGTTATGAAAAAATATCAAAAACGTCTTTATAATATTAATGGAAAATTAGAAGAATGCAGAGATATGGATAAATACAGAATTTATGGAGAATTAATTACAGCAAATTTGTATCATATTCCTAATAAAAATATGGATACAATTGAAGTCGAAAATTATTATGATAATAACAATAAACTTGTCATTCCACTTGATAAAAAATATGTTCCTAGCATAAATGCTAAAAGATATTTTAAAAAATATTCTAAACTGAAAAATGCTTTGGAAATTGTATCTAAGCAAAAAGAAGAAACATTGAACGAATTAAATTATATAGAAAGTGTTGTCTATGAACTAGAAAGTGCAACAACTTTAGATGATATTACTGCTATTTTTGAAGAAATATCTGAAAATGATATTTTTAAAGAAAAAACTGCGAAAACCTCAAATCAAAAGCAAAAATCAAAAATCAAAAAATCTAAATTAACTAAAAATAAAGAGGTTTCTTTTAATCCAATTAAATATTCTATTAATAACTACACTGTTTTAGTTGGTAGAAATAATAAAGAAAATGATTATCTAACATTAAAATATGCAAGTAAAAATGATATATGGTTTCATACTAAAGACTTCCATGGAAGCCATACTATACTTAAAATGGACAATAATTTGCCTTATCCTGATAATGATATTTTAGTTAGGGTTGCTCAAATTGCTGCTAAACATAGCAAGGCAAAAAATTCTTCTAATGTTCCTGTTGATTATTGTGAGGTAAAATTTGTCAAAAAACCTTCTGGTTCTAAGCCAGGAATGGTTATATATACTAATAATAAAACATTGAATGTAACACCTTAAAAGAATCGAAAGAAAAAGAGGGAAAGAGGGACGTTGGTTGAAATTCCCCTTTTTTTCTCTCTTTTTCATTCTTCCTTTTTTGTTAATTTTTCATTTTTTCTTTTATTTTAACCAAAGTATTTAAAGCATCAATTGGTGTTAATTCATTTAAATTAACTTTGTCTATTTCATGAGCTATTTCTGCTAATTTATAGTTAAACATGTCAAATTGCCCTTCAACAGTTTTTTTGCTTTCTTGCTTTTTGCCTGTTAAAATATTCTTTCTTTCTAATCCTCTTAAAATTTCATCTGCTTTTTGTGTTACAACTTTTGGAACTCCAGCAAGTCTTGCAACATGTATTCCATAACTTTCGTCTGTTCCACCTCTGACAATTTTTCTTAAGAAGATTATATCTTCTCCTTTTTCTTTAACAGCAATATTATAGTTTTTTACACCTTCAAGTTTTTCTTCTAATTCTGTTAATTCATGATAATGTGTTGCAAATAGTGTTTTTGCTCCACATTTTTCTTTGTCAGCTATATATTCTGCAACAGCCCATGCTATTGATAAACCATCATATGTTGATGTTCCTCTACCAATTTCGTCTAAAATTACTAAACTATTTTGTGTTGCTTCTTTTAATATTGTGGCAACTTCCATCATTTCTACCATAAATGTACTTTGTCCCATACTTAAATCATCAGATGCTCCGACTCTTGTAAAGATTTTATCTACTACTCCAATATGTGCTTCTGTTGCTGGTACAAATGCTCCAACTTGTGCCATTAGTGTAATTAATGCTACTTGCCTCATATATGTAGATTTACCTGCCATGTTAGGACCTGTTATAATTGATAATCGATTTTCTCCTTTATCTAGGATTGTATCGTTTTCAACAAAAGCTCCTGTTCCTAACATTTTTTCAATTACTGGGTGTCTTCCTCCTTTAATGTCGATTATTCCAGAATTGTCGACTTGTGGCATGCAATAGTTCATATCTTCTGCAACTGTTGCAAATGATGCTAATACATCTAATGTTGATACAACATTACTTGTTGTTTGTAATCTTTTTACATTTTTTGCTATTTCTTCTCTTATTTTTGTAAATGCTTCATATTCTAAGTTTACGACTTTATCTTCTGCACCTAAAATTTGATTTTCTAAGTTTTTCAATTCTTCTGTTATATATCTTTCAGCATTTGTTAAAGTTTGTTTTCTTATATATCTTTCTGGAACTTGATCTAAATATGATTTTGTAACTTCTATAAAGTATCCAAATACCTTATTAAATCCAACTTTTAAATTCTTAATTCCTGTTTTTTCTCTTTCTTCTGCTTCTAGCTGAATAATCCAGCTTTTTCCTTCTGTTGTTGCAGTTTTTAGTTTATCAATTTCCTCATCATATCCCAATTTAATAATTCCACCATCTTTTATTGTCATTGGTGGGTCATCAACAATTGAGTTTTCAATCAATTTATAAATATCTTGCAATTCATCTAAATTCTTGTATAAATCCTTTAACAAATTAGAATTACAATTTGCAACTACCTTTTTAAGTTCTGGTAATTTTTCTAAAGAATTTCTAAGTGTAATCATATCTCTAGCATTTGCATTTCCATAAGCCATTTTCCCAGCAAGACGTTCTATATCATAAACCTTTTTTAGATTTTCAATAATATCTCCTCTTAAAATGATATCATCCTTTAATTCCTTAACAGCCTCTAGTCTTTTATTGATTTCTGTTGTATCTATTAATGGATCATTTAACCATCTTCTTAGTAGTCTTCCTCCCATTGATGTTGATGTTTTGTCAAGTACCCACAATAATGTACCTTTTTTTGATTTGTCTCGCATTTTTTCTGTTATTTCCAAGTTTCTTCTGGCACTAATATCAAGGGACATATATTTTGATATATTATAAATTGTTATTTTATTTATATGGTCAAGTGTTGTCATTTGAGTTTGTTCAATATATTCTATTAAAGCATTTATTGATGGAACTGCTAAAGTTTTATCTTCTATGTTTTCAATTATATTTTGATTATTATCAAATAATTGAAACTTTTCTTTTATTTTACTGCAATCTGAAATGAAGAATTTATCATTAAATTTTGTAATATAACATTCAAATCTTTCTTTTATTTTATCCATTTCTTCTTGACAATTTGCCATCATACTATTTATTACAAGTTCAGATGGCATATATCTTGCAATTTCATCTAAGACTAGTGGGAAGTTTTGGTTGTCCTTTATTTCTGCAGAATAAAATTCTCCTGTAGAAATATCACATACACTAATTCCAAAGAAAATTCCTGTTTTAAATATAGACATAATGAAATTATTTTTTCTTTCTTCTAGCATATTACTATCTACAATTGTACCTGGTGTTACAATTCTTATTACCCCTCTTTTTACAATTCCTTTTGCTGTTTTTGGGTCTTCTAATTGTTCACATATTGCAACTTTATATCCTTTTGCAATTAATCTTGAAACATATATTTCTGCTGCGTGATGTGGTATTCCACACATTGGTGCTCTTTCTTCTTGTCCACAATCTTTTCCTGTTAATGTAAGTTCTAGTTCTCTTGATGCTGTTACTGCATCATCAAAGAACATCTCGTAAAAGTCTCCTAACCTGTAAAATAGGATGCAGTCTTTGTATTGTTCTTTTGTTTCAAGATATCTTTGCATCATTGGTGAAAATTCTGCCATATTTATTACTCCCTTTCTTTTTCCTCTACTTCTTTCTGATTTTGCGTATTCTTTCTATTTTCTAATTTTTCTTTTCTTATTCTATCTAGTCTTTTTTCTAGCTCCTCATCTTTTTTTAGTATAAAAAAGTTTTTCTCTAACTCTTTAATAATCTCCTTTTCAAATGTTAAAAATACTTTAAGATCTATATTAGGAATATTATTAATTTTTTGAACTACTTCTAAATATTCTAAATCGGAAATACGTTCAATTTCTTCAAAACTAGTTAATTCTACATATTGTTTTTTAGGCATAATTAAATTTTTGGTGTAATCAATTATATATTTTTCTTTTTTCTTTTCTATCTCAACTATAGAATGTAAGAACTTTCCTTCAAACCTTTTAACATATCCTGTTAATATATATGCTTTTGGTTGTGCTGTTGCTAATTCTATAGATTTCAAATGACATTGTCCATATCTTTTTTGTGATTCTAATTCTTTCTTAATATCCTTATTTTCTATTTTATTTGATAATTTATCAAATGTGTAAACTTCACCATTAAATTTATATTCATATTCTTTAGTTTCTTCATTAAATTTAATTTTTGAAAAATCAACTTTATGTTTTTTCTCAAAGACTAATTTTAATAACCTATTAAATATCCCTTTTTCTCTAAATTTTGTATACGATTGAATTAATGTTATTGCACGGCTATTATCTATAGGCATTCTTTCTTCTTTTGGGATATTGTGATAATCACTAAATATTAAATCATATGTATGTTTATTAATTCCACTTTCGTTGTATTTTGATTTTTTACTATTCATTGATTTCATTATATTTTCCCTCATTTTCTTATTATTTCTGTCAAAAATAGATATCAACTTGTCATCTTTTGGCATTATCTTTTTTCACCTGTCCTCAAAAACAATTCTCCTTTTAAATACCACATATGTTCAGAAACAATTTTAAGTTCAACCATATTTCCAATTAAACTTTTATCTCCTTCAAAAATAACAACTTTGTTACTATCTGTTCTACCTGTAAGCATTTCATCATTATTTTTACTAGTACCTTCAACTAAAACCTTTTGAATTGTTCCAACATATTTTTGATTATTTTCTGCAATTTGGCTTTCTACTAATGCTTTTAACTTATCAAATCTTACATGTTTTTGTTCTTCTGGAACTTGGTTTGTCATTTTATCTCCTGGTGTTCCAACTCTTCTTGAATAAATAAACATATATACTTGTTCAAATTTCACTTTTTCTACAACATCTAAAGTATCTTCAAATTCTTCATCTGTTTCTCCTGGGAATCCGACAATTATATCTGTTGATAGAGTTAAATTTGGTATTTTAGCTTTCATTTTTTCTACTAGGCTTACATATTGCTCTTTAGTATATTTTCTATTCATTTCTTTTAATACTTTTGTATTACCAGATTGTAATGGTAAATGCACTAATTTACATACTTTTTCGCATTCTGCTATTGCTTCTATTACGTCATCTGTAAAGTCTTTTGGATGTGGGGATACAAATCTTATTCTTTCTATTCCCTCTATTTTATTTACTGCTTTTAATAGTGTCGCAAATGAGTTTACTCCTTCATATTCCTCAAATTTGATTCCTTTTTCTCTTTCTACTCTTAAATATGAATTTACATTTTGACCTAAAAGTGTAATTTCTTTATATCCTTGTTTTGCAAGTTCTCTTACTTCTTCAATTATTGCTCTAGGTTCTCTACTTCTTTCTCTTCCACGTACATATGGAACTATACAATAGCTACAGAAGTTATTGCAACCATTCATTATTGTTACAGATGCTTTTATGCTACTATCTCTTCTTATTGGAAGTCCCTCATATACTTTTCCATCTATATCTAAAATATCTTCTAATTTTGTATTATTCTCTAAAACTTTATATAAATCTTCTGGAAATTTATGTAATGTATGTGTTCCAAATATTATGTCTGTATATGGATAACTTTCTTTTATTTTGTCTGTGATATGCTTTTCTTGCATCATACAGCCACCAATTGCTATAATTGTTCCTCTTATTTCTTTTATTTTCTTTAATTCTCCTAATTTACCAAACAATTTATCTTCTGCATTTTCTCTAACGCAACATGTGTTAAATAATGCAATATCTGCTTCTTTTAAATTATCTGTTTTTGTATATCCCATTTCTTCTAGCATTCCACATAACTTCTCTGAATCATTTTCATTTAGTTGACATCCCATTGTTAAAATATTGTATTTTAAGTTTGAATTTTTGTTTATTTTCTTCACTTTTTCTATATATTCTTTTTGTTTTTCTATTTCTTGTTTTGTATCCAATTTTCTAACCTCCATGTTGCTATTTTATTATATTTTGCCAAATTTTGCAATATTTTTGAAACTTTTTACATAATTTTATAATTTTATGTTGACTTTATTGCTAGTTTGAGTTATAATCAAAGTATAATAGTTTTATCTATTAAATATAAAGGAGGATAAAAAATGCGGAAATATCCGTCAGGCTTTGGCTAGTTAAAATGTTTTTTTACAACGCACAATTAAAAAAACTAAATTACAAACAACAACTAGTCAATCAATTTATCTTTTGGTAGTCTCCACCTATGGTGGGGACTTTTTATTACTGAGCAAAAAAAATAACTCTTAGCGAAATGCTAAAAGCTACCATTAATTTCTTATGCAAGTCCATATTTCTTTTTAAATTTATCTGCTCTACCACCAACTGTTTCTTGTCTTAAGTTTCCTGTCCAGTAAGGATGGCATTTTGAACAAACATCAACTTTTATATCTTTTTTTGTTGAACCAACTTCTAAAACATTACCACATGCACATGTGATTGTTGTTTGGTTATATGTTGGATGTATTCCTTCTTTCATTATATTCACCTCTTTTTCGTATTTAATAACATGACTGTTTTTCATAATAACATATTTTTTCTAAATTTTCAAGTATTATTTTGTTTTATTTTCATTTTCATTTTCTTGTTGACTAAAAATATACTGTGCTGATTGTATCATTTCTTTGTTTAATGATAATTTATGTACTAATTTACTCATTATATTAAATACACATGCTATAATTAATATCAACATTCCAATGTTTTTCCAGTATTTTTTTAGCATAACAATTCTCCTTTTTTAAATAATACATATTTATTATACTGTTATTTATATGAATTGTCAAGCATTTGAACCGTCGATTTTTAAAATTTGTCAACATAAATTTCAAAACTTTTGATAAAACTTTATCCTCTTTCACAATAAAATGCTTAATTCAACATTATTATAAAAATACGATTTTTTGAATTTGTCTATTTTCTATTAATTTATAGACTTCTTCATTGTTTTTTATATCTTCTACATTTTTTCCATGCATTGTAAAAATGCCTTTTACTCCAGAAAAAAGTGCATATTGAATTGCTTTTACATCTTCTTTACTTCCAATTTCATCACATGCAATTATTTCTGGTGCCATTGTTCTAATTAACATATGTATTCCACTATATTTGTCCACATTTTCGATAACATCTGTCCTTAGTCCTACATCATTTTGTGGAACACCTTTATAACATGCTGCAATTTCACCTCTTTCATCTACCAAACCACAATTCATTCCTTGCATATGAATTTCTTCTATTCCATCACTTAATCTTCTGATTACATCTCTTAACACTGTTGTTTTTCCTTTTCCTGGTGGTGCTACAATTATTGTATTAAATATTGTTTTATTTTGTATATCTATAATTTCTCTTAATACTTTTGTGCTACAATTTAGTATTTCTCTTGCTATTCTAAAATTCAAACTTGATATATATTTTACATTTATTATTTTTCCATTTTCTATTACACAAGAACCTGTTAATCCTATTCTATGTCCACCTTTTACTGTTATAAACCCTTCACAAATTTGATTTTTATATGCATAAATTGAATTTTCACATAATCTTTCTAATATTTGCAATACTTCTGATTGTGGAATTTTATATTGCAAAATCAAATCCCTCTCCATTAGTTTTAAAATAATTGGTTTTTCACTTCTAATTCTTATTTCTTGTATTTCATTTATTAATTTATTATTTTCTTGAAAAAGACTAAATAAGATTTTATATAAGTTATTCGGAAAATATCTTAATATTTCATCAATATTTTTCATATTTTTTTTATAATTTCTCCTTTTTAAATAATCATAATAATATATTCAATTTTATCTTATTTATTCTAATTTTTATGTATTATATAAATTTTAATGGTAAAAATATTTATATAAATATTTAATTTTGAAAGGGTGAATTAACTTGAAAAATAAATGGTGGGTTTTGGCTGTTGTATTTCTAATAATAGCTATTGTATTATGTTGCTATTTTTTCTTTAATAAATCTAATAATAATTTATATATTGCAGATAGAACTTCGACTAATAATAGAAATAATATAGCAGATAAATCTTCAAATAACGCTTCTAATACGGAAAATAATAATGTTAACCAAAATACTAATGTAGAAAATACAAATGTAAATGAGCATAATACGAATATTAACAATAATTTAAATAATCTTGAAAACAATACTAATAATACCTTACCTAGGCAAGAAGAAGTAATCTCAGCTTTTTCAACAAAGGTTTATAGTAAAGATGCTAACAGGCAAAATAATATAAAGCTTGCATGTAGTGAATTGAATGGTACTATAGTTCCAAATGGTTCAACATTTTCTTTTTGTAAAACGGTAGGTCAATCAACACCACAAAAAGGTTATACTGAGGCTGATATTTTTGATGAAGACGGAAATAAGAAAAAAGGCATTGGTGGTGGAAAATGTCAAATTAGTACAACTTTATATAATGCAGTTCTAAATGTTCCAAATTTAATTGTTACAGAAAGACATGAGCATAGCAATAAAGTTCCGTATATTCAAGACGGCAAAGATGCTGCTGTAAATTACGGAACTTATGATTTAAAGTTTGAAAATCGTACTGGTTTTGATATAAAAATCAATGCCGATTCTACTAGTGATGCTGTAAATATTAGTATTTATAAAGTTTTTTAAATGTTACTAATGTTATGATTATGTTATTTTTTGTTATCTATCAACATTTTATTTATTTCTACTCCTAGAAATACTGCATAAAAACATGAATATGTCCACATCATAATAAGCATTAATGTTGTTAGACTTCCATATGTAATAGAAAATCCCTTAAAAATATCTAAATATTTTGAGAATACAAATGATATTACATTAAGTGCTACTGCTCCAAAAATTGCTCCTGGAATTTGGCTTTTAAATGTTGGTTTATGTTTTGGTGTAAATTTATATAAAAGTAAGAAAATTATAAATGTCGCAAATATAAACGCTATTTCTGTTACAATACTTGATAATATTGTATAATTCTGAAATCCTCCAAAATGTTCTTTTACAATTGAAATTAAGCTATTTCCAAATACTAATAAAATTAACCCTACTACTATTAATACAATAAATACTATTGTTTCAATTAAAGCCATAAATCTTAAGTATAAAACTGAGTTCTCTTCTTTTTCATCTATTTTGTACACTGAATGTAGGCCTTTTGTTAGTGCAAACAGACCTTTTCCTGCTGCCCATAAAGTAAATACCAATGAAACTGAGATTGTTCCAATTGATTTTGAATATACTTCTCTTACTATACCCAGTACAAATTCATTCATACTTGAAGGAATTATTTTTGATATTGCATCAAATAAAGTTTGCTGATTTACATTTGTGTATTGTATTAGTGTAATTAGCAGTATTATAAATGGAATAAATGATAAAATTGTATAATATGAGCATTGAGCCGCATATTCGCTAACATGGTCTTTGCTCATGTTAGCAAATAACTTCTCTATTTTCTTATAAATTTTTTTCACGATTAATCCTCTCTTTTATCTCAGTTTTTTGTTTTTCTACTCTTTGCTTTACTTCTTCTTTTTTTTCTTTAAATTTTACTTTTATAGATTGTATTCTTGGATATGCGTTTATCAATCTTCTATATACTGCAGATTTTCCAAGTAAAATTTCTTTTACTTTGTTTGTTATTTCTTCTGTGTTGTCCAATTCTTTTCCAACCTGCTTTGTCGTTTTTCCAACATATCCGATTACTTTTCCTGATACTATATTATCTACTAAATAAATTACAAGCAATGTCCAAAATAATATATTTAAAGCCACTTCAGGTAGTGCATTTATTTTTTCTAGTAAAAATGGATTTGATACATACATAATAAACATTCCTAATAGTCCAAATGGTATTATTGTGTTTAAACACACTCTTCCATTTATATTGAATTTTCTCTGGCTATAATCCCACCATCTTGCATGATATATCTTTTCCATAAAGTAACTTGTTAAATATTCTAGTGTTCCACAAACCAGAATTGCCATTATAAATAATGTTATTGGGTCATTTGTGTATCTTTTTAGTAAAAATGTTATTAATAATGCTCCTGTTCCATAAATTGGGCAATATGGACCTATCAAAAATCCTCTATTTATAAATCTTTTATATTGTATTAATTTTCCTATTACTTCCATTGTCCATCCTAAAAATGAATATGTTAAAAACAATAAAAAATATACTCTTATATCTATACCAAATATTACCATCTTAAATTTTCCTTTCTTTATTTATAGTTCTAGCCTATTTATAAATTTAATTTTTACAAGTTGCTTTAATAATTTATTTTCTTCTTTTTCTAAATTCATATCATCATTTACAATTTTTAATGCTGCTGCTTGTGCTAATTTTAATATATCCATATCTGTAAATAGATTTGCAATCTTGAATTCTGGTATTCCATGTTGCATAGTTCCAAAAAAGTCTCCTGAGCCTCTTAATTCTAAGTCTTTTTGAGATATTAAAAATCCGTCATTTGTTTCACTCATTACTTTCATTCTTTCTCGTGTGTTTTTGCCTTTTCCTTCATATTTTAATACACAATAAGATTTATATTCTCCTCTTCCAACTCTTCCTCTTAATTGATGTAATTGAGCAAGTCCAAATCTTTGCGCATCTTCTATTACCATTATACTTGCATTTGGAACGTCAACCCCAACTTCTATAACTGTTGTTGCTATTAATATATCTATTTCACCATTTTTAAATCTGAGCATTATATCATCTTTTTCTTTTTGTTTCATTTTACCATGAATATATTCAATTTTGTAGTTTGGAAATGTCTCTGTTTTGCATTTTTCATATAATGTAATAACTGATTTTAAGTCATTTTCCTCTTCTTCACTATCTTCCACAAGTGGACATACAATATATGCTTGTCTACCTTCATCAACTTGCTTTTTAATAAAATTATTTACTCTTTCATCTAATGCTTTTGTTACTGCAAACGTTTCTATTTTTTTTCTATTTGGTGGTAATTCATCTATAATTGATATATCCAAATCTCCATATAAAATAAGTGCAAGTGTTCTTGGTATTGGAGTTGCTGACATTACTATAACATCTGGATTTTGACCCTTTTCTGCAATTGTAGTCCTTTGTTTTACTCCAAATCTATGTTGCTCATCTGTTACTACTAGTCCCAATCTTTTAAATACTACATTTTCCTCTAGCATCGCATGTGTTCCTATCAAAATATCTATTTCTCCATTTTGTAGTCTTTGTAGAATTTCTTCCTTCTTCTTTTTTGATATTCCAGAAATTAATAATTCACATTTTATATCGAATTTATCTAATATATTCTTAAAATTATTTAAATGCTGTACTGCAAGTATCGCTGTTGGTGCTAATATTGCTGCTTGATATCCTGATTTAACAGCTTTGTATGCTGATATCATTGCTACAATTGTTTTTCCAGAACCAACATCACCTTGTAATAATCTGTTCATCGGTTTATTTGATTCCATATTTTCATCTATTTCTTGCAAGACTCTTAGCTGTGCTTTTGTCAACTTAAACGGTAATGTGTTTATTACATCTGACATTTTGGCATCTTTGCTAAATTCTATTCCATTCTTTTCTGTACTATAATTATTCTTTAACTGTAATAATGCTAACTGTGTTGATAATAATTCTTCAAATACTAACCTTTTTCTTGCTATTTCAAATTCTTTTAACTCTTTTGGAAAATGGATTTTTTGCACTGATTCATTTATTCCCATTAAGTGATATTCCTTTAATATGTACTCTGGAAGTGTTTCTTGTAATCCACCTTGTTCCATTACTTTTTGCATTCCATTTTCCATTATTTTTCTAATTGTATTTTGAGTCAAATTAAATGTTAATGGATATATTGGTATAATTTTTCCTGTATTATTTGTCTTTTCTATTTCGTCAAATACCGGAGAATTTATTTCTATTCTCCCATATTTATTGCTTATTTTTCCATAAAATCTATATTTTTTTCCGATTTCAAATTTTGTTTTTAAAAATGAATGATTAAACCATGTTATCGTGGCACTTGCTGTTTCATCTCTAACTACTAATTTTTGCATAGTTCTTCCTTTTGAAAGTCTTGTTTCTGTAATTCTTGAAACAACTATTGCTTCTATTGTTACTTCTTCACTATCATAGCATTCTATCAGCTTTCTTGAGTTGTTTCTGTCTTCGTAATCTCTTGGATAATATGTTATTAAATCTTTTAATGTAAAAATTCCTATTTTATTTAGGAGTTGCACTCTGTTGGGTCCTACTCCTTTTATGAATTTTACATCGTTTTCTAATTCTACCATTATTTTCCTTTCTTGGTTTTTTTGCTAACTTTAAAAATTATTGAAATTGAAAACTTAGAGCCTGATTTAATTGCAACATATTATAAAAAAATTGGTGGATATCCTTAATAAGGGGAACCGATTTTTTTATAATAGTTGCAATTAAAAATAAATACGTATCAATAATTTTTAAAGTTAGCAACATTAATTAAATAATTTTATCAAATTTAAGTTAATTCGGCTGAATATTTTAATTTACTTGCAATAAATTAAATTCCAACCCATCTGCACTTACTAATTTATATTCAATTCCATCAATATTTCCTTGCACTGCTTCTTTTATAGAATTACTATGTAAATGTCCATAATAACATCTTTTTACATTATATTTTTTCATAATTTGTGCATAAGAAGTGTTCAAATAATTTTTTGTAATTGGTGGATAGTGCATAAAAATTATAATTTCTTTGTCTGCTCCAAATTGTTCTATTCCATTTTTAATTGAAAGTTCTAGTCTATCAGTTTCTCTTTTAGTTAGTCTTATGTCTTCCGCTTCTTCTGATAAAGTCCAGCCTTTTGTTCCAGCTATTATTTTGTTTTCAAATTCATAGCTGTTGTTATGTAAAAAATCTATATTTTCAAATCCTTTTTCTTTTACATAGTTTCTCATATTTGTAACTGTTGTCCACCAATAATCATGGTTTCCTTTTAATAATATTTTTTTTCCTGGCAGATTGTTTATAAATTCAAAGTCCTTTTCTGTTTCTTCTAAGTACATTGCCCACGAAAAATCTCCTGGCAATATTACTATATCATCTGCTTTAACTTTTTCTAGCCAATTTTGCTTTATTTTTTCTTCATAATCTTTCCATATATCTCCAAACACGTCCATTGGTTTGTTTGTGTTAAAAGATAAATGTAAGTCTCCTATTGTGTATATTGCCACTTGATTTTCCTCCTTTTTTATTTATAAGTCAATAGCTAGCTTACTAATGTTGATTCTATTTATATTATTTTAAATTCAATCATTTGCTTGTGTGCAATATTTGCATAATATCGTTTCAAGTCCTATTTGTGCATCTATTTTTCCACTCTTAAAATTATAATCTAAATCAGTAAGGTCATTTAAAATTTCTCTTAATTCATTTTCTTTAAAGAAGCGTGCCTGTGCTTTATATTTATTTGTTAAAAATACTTGATTTGGTTTCAAATTCAAACTTTGTACTAAATCTTTGTTATTTTTTATTGACAATTTTGTAAAATATAATTTTTTAAAATGGTTATATAATGTAACTAATATTTTAGGCAATGGTTCTTTTGCGTAAATTAAATTCTGTAAAACTTGTAATGCTTGTGTTATATCTTTTTTTCCTAAATCATCTGTTAAATCAAAAATTACGCTTTCTATTTTCTTTATAGATAATTTATCTATATCCTCTTTTTGTATAGTTCCGCTTTTTCCTGCATATTCAATTAATTTCCTTATTTCATTTATTAAATCTTGCATATTAGTTCCACAGCATTCAATTAAATATTTTATAGTGTCTGAGCTAATATTAACTTGGTAAGCATTGCAAATTCCTTTTAATCTTTGTTCTATTTGTAATGGCTTTTGGAAGTCAAATTTACACACTATACCGTTTTTATCTATTGTTTTATATAATTCTTGTTTTACATCTACATCTTCTTCAACAAATACTAATATAACACTTTCTTTTACTATATCAATGTTTTCATTTAAATAATTAGAAAGTCTATCTCTTAATTTAGCTAATTCTGCATTTTTCTTTCTTCCCTCTTTTTTTAAAATTCCTGTATTTTTTGCTATAATTAATTTTTTTTCATAGCCAAAACTTGGTGTTTCTATATCAGAAATTATTTCTCCTACATTTTGTTCATCAATCAAAATGTAATTTATTCCTTTTACACATTCTCCAAAAAAATTTCTTATTTTTTTTACATTATTTTCTAGTAAATATAGTTCTTCTCCATAAAACAGATAAATACTATCTAATTGTTTGCTATTTAGTTGTTTTTCTAATGCTTCTATTGTCATTTCTGAACCATTCCTTTCTTAGCAATAGATAATTAACTTTTGTTGGAGAAAATTTCAACTTTATTTACAACAAATTTTGTCTTTTAATTTTTTCCTATTACCTATTTCCATTCAAGATTCTAATAATTTCTGCCACACTCCATGCCTGTGAAATTGCCCCTTTAGGTTCTTGTGGCTTTTTGGAATCATACATTTCTGATATACTTCCAATGCAACCTCTTTCTTCTATTTCTTTTTCAAATGTAGTTTTTGTTATATTTATAAATTTGCCTAATTTTGCTTCTACTTCTGCCTTTTTTGTTTTTCTTTTTTCACTTGCTATAATATTTTTTAGTGAATTATAGTATAATCCTAAAAGCCATGGCCATGTTGTTCCTTGATGATAGTGCATATCTCTTTGCATACTGTTGCCTTCATATACATCTACATAATTAGGTTCTCCTTTTGCTAGTGTTTTTAGTCCATATGGATTTAATAGTTTCTTTTCTGCTGTGTCAATGATGTTGTATGCTATTTCTGAATTTGGTTCTATTACAGGATATGTTAAGCTTAAACTAAATAATTGATTAGGTCTTACTTTATTATCTCCTAATACATCATACAAACATTTTCTTCTTGAATTATAAAATTTGTCATTAAATGATTTCTTACATTTTTTTGCTAAGCTTCTATATTGTTTTGCTTCTGTTTCATTTTCGAATTTTTCTGCTAGGTCACTCATAATCATTAATCCATTGTACCATAAACTATTTATTTCAACTGCTTTTCCATTTCTCGGTGTTGCTGCAATACCTTCACATTTTGCATCCATCCAAGTATTTTGGGTTGCCGTTGTTCCTGATGATATTAAATAATCAGTATCTAAATAAATATTATTTTGGTCTACATCAATACCTTTTTGATAGCTTTCTATTATTATTTTTAATTTATCATATATTTTTTCTTTTATAAATTCGTAATCATTTGTATATTCAATATATTTTTGTATTTGTTCAAATAATAATAGTGAACTGTCTGCACTGTTGTATAATGGTCTATTATCAAACCCTGAATATCCATTTGGAACTAATCCATATTTTATATCTCTTACCATTGTAAGTAATACTTCTCTTGCAATATCATATCTCTTTAGAATTAATAATAATCCTTCAAATGATATTAAACTGTCACGTCCCCAATCCAAAAACCATGGATATCCTGCAATTATTGTATGTAATCCAAATGTTGGTCTATATACTATAAATTGGTCAGCTGTTGCAACTAGTTTAGATATATCTTTATAAAATTTATTATTTTCATCTATTTCTGCTTGTTTTACTACTTTTTCTATTCTTTCAATCTCGTTTTTGATTACTTTATTTACATTTATTTCTTCAATATTTTCTTCAAATGAGCATGCAAAAGATATTTCTTTTTCTTCATTTGGTTGTATTTCTATTTCATATACCCCTGTTACATAGTGATTTTCTTTTGGGTAAAAGCCTCTTTTTTGTTCTTCTATGTAAAACATGTCTTTAAATGTGTCATTGTTATGTTCTATATATTTTCCTTCTGATGTATTCATATATACTGGAAAACTTGATCTTCCATCAATTATTAGTTTTACTTTTCGATTATTTATAATTTGTTTTACATCAAATGTGTGATTTGTACTCATACAGTGAAAATCTCTAAAATTTATAATTGGTGCTAATGTTAATTTGGCAGGTTTATTTCCGTTTTTTATTTTATAATAAATTCCTACTGTATTTCTACCATATTCCATACAAATTGCTTTTGTAATTTCAACATCTTGAATTTTGTACTTAAAAACTGGCACATATTCTTTTTCAAAACTTTCTAAATATTGATATCCTTGAGATATATAATTTTCTCCTATATTCGTAAATAATTCGTATTTTTGATTTTCAATTTCTATTGCTTCATCTAATTTTGATAATATTAGATATCTTCTTGCTGGTGGAGTCAGTGGTGCTATTAATAACCCATGATATTTTCTGGTATTTGCTCCAATTACAGTGGAACTTGCAAATCCACCAATTCCATTTGTAATAATCCATTCTCTTTTTAGTCCGTTTTCTAAATTTATTTTTTCATTTGTCAATTTCATTTTTTTAGTCCTTTCAACTAAGAATTTATATTTTTATACTAACATAATTTTTATTGGTTCTCAATATCTTTTGAAAAAAAATCAATATATTTCTAATTTTTATTTGTTAATAATATATTTTTCATTTCAATAATAGAATTTCTTTTATTAAAAAAGAGGCTGAGGAAATCTGTTTAAGATTACACCACTAAAAACCCCCTTTGATGATTTTTATCAGAGAGAGTTTTTATAATACTATATTAAATTTTATTTTTGAATCTACTACACTTACAACAATTATCATTTATATTAATTACTATTTTCATTTAAATAATTTTTTATATTCTCTATGTCTTTTTGGTCTTTGGTTGCATTCCTCTATAAAATAATACATTTTAATAAGAACTATTTTTATTCTATTGTTTTTCTTTTTCTTCCTCTAGCACTCTTTGGTTTTGATGCAATATCTTTTTTTGGTTTTAATATTGTTTCTTCATATTCTTTTCTAAACTCTAATACATTTAAATCTTCTTTTAGTTCTTCCATGCTTTTTGTTGCATTTTTCTGTCTATCAATTCGTGCCTTATTTGGTACTTCTGGACGTTTTTTTGCTTTTTTAACTTTTTTACTTGCATTTTTTAGTTTTTGTTCTTTTAATTTTATCATTTCATCTGCTTCTTTTATTGAAGCTATTCTATCACTATATTTACTACTAAATTTACTTGTTCTTTTTTGTTTTTCTTTAGGATGTTTTTTGTTTCTTTTTTCTTCTCTTTCCATTTGTTTCTTGATTTTTATCATTCTTTTATCTTCTTTTAATTTGTTATTTAGCATTAAATATTGTGGGTCATTTTGTTTATCTTGATATTTTAAATCATCACAAATTAATTGTATTATGGATGTTGCAACTAAGTCTGGGTCATGTCTTATACATTCATTTTGAATCATTGATAAATCTCTTTGTAAATATGTAATTCCTTTTATCTTGTCGACATCTGGAACAACTATGTCTTGTCCTTCTAAATTGTATTTTTTGATATATTCTGGAACAATTTCTCCAGTATCATAAATGCAGTAATCTACAATTCCTTTTCCACAGTGTTCTATAATTGCATTTAAGTGGTCTGAAACAGTATATTCATCTGTTTGTCCTGGTTCTGTCATTATATTGCTAATATACACTTTTAATCCTGTATTTTCTTTAATTGCTTTTGCAACTCCATTTACTAATAAATTTGGGATTACATTTGTATATAAGCTTCCTGGTCCAATAACTATGCAGTCTGCATTTTGTATTGCCTCTAATACACCTGGTGCTGGTCTACAATTTGTTGGGTTTAAATATATACGATTAATTTTTGTTACTTTTTCATATACCATTTCTGGTATTTTAGATTTTTCTGTTACTACATATCCATTTCCAAGCTCTGCTGTAATGTTCATTTCATCTAATGTTACTGGTATTACCTTTCCAACAATATTTAAAACTTCATTACTTTTTACAATTGAATCTGCAAAATCTTTATTTACATTTTTCATTGCTGCAAAATAAATATCTGCAAAAGATATGTTTCTTAATTTTCCTTCAGTAAATTTGTAATTCATTATTTTTTCCATTTGTCCGTCTTGTGCAGCTAATGCAATCATACTGTCTTTTATATCATCAATTGGTAAATTATTTAATTCTTTTCTTGATTCAGTTTGTCCTTCTCCATAATCTGATACTGTAACAATTGCTGTTAAATTATCTGTATATTTTTTAAGTCCTGAAAGTACTGTGTTTAGTCCACTTCCACCACCAATAACAACTATGTTTGGTCCTTGATGATATACCTTTTTATTAAAAATTAGTGATTTAACATTTACATTGCTTCTGTCATTCATCCTATCATCTGTTGATTCAATTAGTACTTCTAAAGTTCTTTTATTTAAACATACTAGTCCTATTACAATGCATAAAAAACCGCATATAAAAGTAACTATTATTTTAGCTAATTCTTCAAAAGACATTTCTTTTAAAACTAACACTTCTGCTAATCCATAGCATGCTAAAATAATTCCTATTAAAATTAGAAAAATCCATCTTTTCATTTTATTACTTGCTTTAAACCATTGCATAAATCCATTCATTGTATTTACCTCCTCCCCATATTCAAAAAACATAAAAATGTCTTAATGGGGTACTATTCTCCTATTATCTTTACTTCTAATTCTATTTTCTTTCCGTATTTTTCATATACTTTCTCTTTAATAATTTGTGTTAATTTTAAAACATCATCTGCTGTTGCATTTTCTTTATTTATAATAAAACCTGCGTGTTTTTCTGAAACTTGTGCTCCACCAACTTGAAAACCTTTTAGTCCTAATTCATCAATTAATTTTGCTGTAATAAAATCTTCTCCTCTTTTAAATGTGCTTCCAGCTGAAGAATATTCTATTGGTTGTTTTTCTTTTCTATATTGCTTATATGTATCCATTTTTTCTTTTATTTCTTCTTTTTTTCCTTTTTGTAATTCTAACTTTGCTTCTACTATAATATATTTTTCATTTAAAAACATACTTTTTCTATAAGCAAATTCTGCCTCTTTATTAGAAAACTTATGGATTTTTCCTTCATAATCAATTGCTGTTATTTCTGTTAAAATATCTTTCATTTCTTTTCCATGTGCACCTGCATTCATAACAACAGCTCCACCAATTGTTCCTGGAATTCCTGATAATTCTTCAAAGCCAGTTATTTCTTCTTGGTATAATTTTTGTGCTAAAAAACCAATTGGAGTTCCACTTTTTACTGTAATTTCTGCTTTACCATCAGTAGTATTTATGTTGATATTTATTCCTTGTATTGAAATTTTTGCTACAATTCCTCTTATTCCACTATCTTTCACTAGTAAATTGCTTCCATTTCCTACTACTGTAAGTTGAATATCATTTTCTTGTGTGAATTCTAATATTTTTTGTAATTGTTCTAATGTTTCTACTTTTACAAAAAATTCTGCATTACCACCAATTTTGAATGATGTATGTTTTTTCATAGGTTCATCTTCTAAAATATTTTCTTGTGGTATAATATTTTGTAATTGTAACATTATTCTTTCTTTTTCCATTTAGCTTATTTCATCCTTTCATTCTTCAACAGAGTACACGTATAAAGCCTTGCCTTTATTTGTTACTTTTTGTGTTTTGTTAATGACTTCTCCTGTTTTGTAATTTACTATATATATGTCTTTTTCATCTGTAATTCCTAAATTTTCTAAATCAGTTTGGCTTAGTTCTTTATAATTTCCATCATTTCCTTTTAATGATATGTTTGTATTTGCTAAATTGTTAATTTCTTGTATAGTCTTTTCTACTTCTGTTTTTGCTATATTTGTTCCTGGTAATTCTTCATGTGTAAGTTTAGATTTTGTATATCTTTCTAAAATAGCATGTTGTATCATATTTAGTTCAGAAATTGCTACACTATCTTTTGCTTGTTCATTTATTTTTATAGTTCCTCCTATAGATATTCCTGAAATAATTAGTAATACAATAATTGTTATTACTAACGCTATTAATGTAATTCCATTGTTTTTTCTTGTGTTCATAAATTACTTTCCTTATACATAATATTTAGGCTTTTAATTGGTTTTACCTATAAACCATTTATTAAGTTTATGTTTTTTATATTGATATAATATATTCATTGGATTATTTTTTGTTTTTCTGTTATAATATATCATTTTTTTTATAAAATTACAATGCCTCATTCTTATTTAATTAAATTTGGTTAATTAAATTGTATACTAAAAGACGGCATAATCATTTGATTACACCGTTTTGGTTTTAGTATAATTTATTTACTACTTTTTTTGAATTTGTCTTATTTCAAAATGGTGGTTCTTGTGAGGCTAAAATGTCTCACAAGAACATATTTTTTTACTTTTTCGACATTTTTCTTTTTGTTTTGACAAGATTTTTGGAACAAATTCTCTACGTCCCCATGGTTCATTCTCCTGCTGTGTATTTCATTGCCCAGTATCCTGTTAGTTGCTCTCCTTC
>OLVX01000181.1_pt1 | contig 64284 bp, 58 predicted proteins | sample 1673271 | NCBI WGS metagenome assembly OLVX01 (sample SAMEA3178939, study PRJEB25190) | human gut metagenome | biome: human gut; feature: human-associated habitat; material: faeces | place: Austria | collected 2013
CTGTCCCTTTTTCCCATTTTGGAGGGAATTTTAAGGAACGTCCCCTTTTCCCCTTTTTCTCCTTTCTCCTTTTTTCTTTCTCTTTCTATTTTTAACTACATATGTAATACACGTTGTTTTATTTCTTTAGTCTTTCCTGCATTCCAGAAATTTTCTCCTAAATATCCACATGTACGTCTTACAACATTCATTTTGCTATGGTCTTTATTGCCACAGTTTGGGCATTCCCATTCATTATCATCATTTATGATAATTTCTCCATCAAATCCACATACTTGGCAATAATCTGATTTTGTATTGAATTCTGCATATTGAATATTGTCATAAATAAATTTAACAGCTGTTTCCAATGCTGGTATATTATTTTGCATATTTGGTATTTCTACATATGATATTGCTCCACCTGTTGATAAATTTTGGAATTCACTTTCAAATGATAATTTATCAAATGCGTCTATTTTTTCTCTAACATCTACATGGTATGAGTTTGTATAGAAGCCTTTGTCAGTTACATCTTTAACTGTTCCAAATTTTTCTTTATCTATACGTGCAAATTTGTAACATAAACTTTCTGCAGGTGTTCCATATAATGCGAATCCGATATTTGTTTCTTTTTTCCATTTATCAACTGTCTCTTTTAAATGTTTCATAACTTTAAGTGCAAAATCATGTCCTTCTGGTGTTGTATGTGATACTCCTTTCATAACTTTTGTCATTTCATATATTCCTATATATCCTAAAGACATTGTTGAATATCCACCAAATAATAATTTATCTATTTTTTCCCCTTTTGCAAGTCTTGCGATTGCTCCATATTGCCAATGTATTGGGCTTATATCTGAGTGTGTTCCTAATAATGCATAATGTCTGCACATTAAAGCTTCTTTACATAGTTCTAGTCTTTCATCTAATAATTTCCAGAATTTATCTTCATTACCTTCTGATACTAATGCAACTTGTGGTAAGTTAATACTTACAACACCTTGATTAAATCTTCCTTCAAATTTATAGTTTCCATTTTCGTCTTTCCATGGTGATAAGAAACTTCTGCATCCCATTGGGCTAAATACGTTTCCTTCATAATTTTCACGCATTTTTTTAGCTGATATATAATCAGGATACATTCTTTTAGCAGAACATTTTACAGCAAGTTTTGTTAAATAATCGTATTTTCCACCTTTTAAGCAGTTATGTTCATCTAACACATATACTAATTTTGGAAATGCTGGTGTTACATAAACTCCTGCTTCATTTTTTATTCCCTCATATCTCTGTCTAATAACTTCTTCTATTATCATTGCATTTTCTTTGATATATGGGTCACCTTCTTCAAGGTTTAAGAATAATGTTACAAATGGAGATTGACCATTTGTTGTCATTAATGTATTTATTTGATATTGTATTGTTTGTACTCCAGCTTTTAATTCTGATTTTAATCTTTCTTGTACAATATCTTCTATTGTATCATTTGATAATTTTCCTTTATATTTTGCTTCTAATTTACTCTTATATTTATTATAGCTTTTTCTTAAATATTTTCCTAAATGTTTTAAATCTACTGATTGTCCACCATATTGGTTACTTGCTACTGCTGCAATAATTTGTGTTGTTACAGTACATGCAACTTGGAAACTCTTTGGACTTTCAATTAATTTTCCATTCATTACTGTTCCATTATCTAGCATATCTCCAATATTAATTAAACAACAGTTAAAAATTGGTTGTACAAAATAATCTGCATCATGGAAATGTAAAACTCCTTCTTTATCTGCTTTTACTATTTTTTCTGGTAATAACAATCTTCTTGTTAAATCTCTTGATACTTCTCCAGCAATATAATCTCTTTGTGTAGAAGCAAGTAATGTATTTTTATTAGAATTTTCCTCTGCCAATTCTTTATTTTCATTTCTTATTAATCCTAAAATTGATTCATCTGTAGTATTTGCTTTTCTTACTAATGCTCTATTATAACGATATACAATATATTTTTTAGCCAACTCATATTTTCCCTTTTCCATAAGTTGTTCTTCTATTATATCTTGAATATCTTCTACTAACATTCTCTTCTTATCTAAGTCTTCAATATAATTAATTATTTCTTTAATATCTTCCTTAGATGCTTTTTCTCTTCCTCTTACTTCTCCATTAGCTTTTTCAATTGCTACTGCTATCTTTTGTCTGTCATAATCTACAACTCTTCCATCTCTCTTGATTATTTTCATTTTGCATTTCCTCCTTCAATTTTTATGTGTTTATTATATATCAAGATTATATTTTTTCTGTTGCAAATGCAACAAATATAAAAAAAGATTTTTTGACATTTTTTTCTTCGCTTCTCTCTAAGTTTAAAAGTTTTATTACAAATTCATTACAATATTTTTGTTGCATTTGCAACTATTTTATTATATAATATTAAAAAATTAAAAAGGACTGATAGAAAATGATTTCAAAATTAGATACAGAAAAGTTTTTAAAAGACTTTACACAAAATTGTAAAAGTATTCAGCGAAAAAGTTTTAAAAAAGGACATACTATAACGACATATATAGAAAAAAGAAATCAAATATGTATTTTATTAAATGGTGAAGCAGATTTAGTAAGATATGATTTAAATGGTGATAAAGCAATTATCGAACACTTTACTAAAAATGATATATTTGGAGAAGCTTTTTATGTTGTAACTACAAATAATGAATTGTCTGTTGAAGCCAAAAAAAATTGTGATATTTTATTTTTTAGTTATGACAATCTTCATCAGAAATGTAGAAACAATTGTAAATTTCATCAAACTTTATCCGAAAATTTTTCTTCACTTATTTTGGAAAAAGTCATGCTTTTAAATACCAGAGTCGAAATTTTAACTAAGCGTTCCATTCGTGAAAAACTACGTGGTTATTTTAATATTTTATCTACAAGAAATTTAAGTAGGACTTTCGTTTTGCCTTTTTCTTTAACAGATTTAGCTGACTATCTAAGTGTAGATAGAAGTGCTATGATGAGGGAATTGAAAAGTCTTAAAGATGAAGGATTTATTAAGAAAAACGGAAACAAAATTACTTTACTTTATAAATAAAAAAGTACTGGATTATTGAAGTAGTACACTACCCACACAATTCAGTACTTTTTTACTGAGATATAATCTTTTTCACAGATTTTTATTCACTTATTTTATATGGAGGAGACAACTTACTAATTCCAAAGCATCCTCCTGCAAATAACAGCTCTCCTGTTTTTGGATTGACTTCCAAAGAATTTGTTTCAAATCCTCCTTGCTTTCCCTGTTTTATAATAGAATTTGTTGTATTACTTGTTATTACTTGGAAAGATTTTCCACCATCAACAGAACGATATAATGCACAGTCATTTAAAAATGTATTTCCAGCACCACCACAATAAATAATATTAGGATCTATAGGGTCAACTGCAACTTTAGAGATGTTATATGCACCTTTTAAGTTTGTAGGAGCTCTTCTATACTCATCAACATCTTTATTTAAAACACATTCTATACTACCATCTTTAGTTGAAATTCTATATAAGTATCCTCCATCGCAAGCTACATAAACAACTTCATTTTTCCAATCATAAGACAAGTCTAAAATATAAATAGAACCATATTGTGCCTTTGGTTTAATTTCAGTATTATTTACTTTTTTCCAAGTAATTCCATTATCATAAGACACTACAACATTTTTGCCACTTTCATCTATTCCATACAATTCTTTTTGACCTTTTTGATTATGTGTATAAACATTAATACATCCATTCATTTTTGACCAAGTATGTCCACCATCATCACTTCTTAAATCACAAGCAAATAGTACTTTTGGATTTGTTGGTGATTGATATGATGATTCCATTCCAGCCCTAATATTTTGTCTTGTAAAATATAGTCCTGTATCAATTACAGTTTTACCACCGTCAAAAGTTATTTTTAATTTTCTTGGATCTCCCCATGCAGTTGAAACACCAACAAAATATGTATTTTCATCTACTGCATATCCACCATAGCAATATCCACCCCAGCCAAGACCTGACATGCTTATATATTTCCATGTTTTTCCACCATTTGTTGTAACACATCCATCATAATCTTGTGAACCAAAATATATAATATCTGGATTGTAAACATTATAATGAACATTTCCACCACTTAATATTCCTGTTATTCCATTACTGTCCCATTTAAATGTTTTTCCACTATCAGTACTTGAACTCATATAATCTCCTTGTGCAAATACCCAAACTTTATTTTCATCAATTGTACTCCACATTGGAACACTTGACCTATTGTTATATGGCATAAAACTCAATTCATCTGATAATGTAGAATTTTTCCAAGTTTTTCCACCATCTGTACTATAATATGGATAATTTTGATATGTCCCTTGCCTATCTATTAATATCATTTTGTTTGAATTAATTGGACTTACTTTTATGTTCATCGGTTGTGTTTTTGGATATGAGTCTGATTGTATTTTTTCAAATGTTTTTTCATTTGTTGAAATATATACCCCTTCATTGTTACAATAATATACATTTACTTTTTGTTTTCCTGTTGAAACCAAATCTAAACCTGAAACATTTTCATTTACAATTTTTTCAAAGCTTTCACCTTTATTTGAACTAAAATATATTCCATCATTTTTTGAGACATATACATCTCCTGTATATGGATTTACTTTTATAGTTCCATCACTTAAATCATTATTTACAAGATTCCAAGTATAGCCACCATCTATTGTCTTATATAAGCCTTTTTCATTTTCATTTAATCCATTTTGTTCTGTTTCATATGCTGTTGACCAATATGCAACCATACATCTATTTTGCTCTTGGTTATATGAAGATTCATCATATTCAATTGATTCTCTTATATCTCTATGTCCTTTTACTAACATTGATTTAGTAAACTTCCATGATTTACCTCCATCTTCTGAAATATATAGTCCATTCGTGTTAAATGCTGAACTATTTATTCCAACTGCTACAACATATGATTGATTTTTAGGGTCTATTGAGAATGCTCCTACTCCTCTTGATTGTAGTCCTGCATTTGACTGTTCCCAGTTTTTACCTCCGTCTTCTGAACGATATACTCCACCTACATCTGTTCCATATAATAATAAATTTGCGTCTTTACTTATATCCATTCCTATTGGCCATTGACATCCTTCTCCACCTGTTGTTACACCTTGCTTTTGTAACAACTCCTTTGAAACCATTGGCATAGCCGACCATGATGTTATATTAGTTACGTTGTTTTTATCATATGGACACTCTTTTTGCTGTTTTATCAATAATGATAAATCTATTATGCTTAATTTGCTATCACCATTCATATCTGCTTGTTCTAAAGATGTTATATCTTTTTGTTTTATCAAATATTCTTGCATTATTTCTATATCTTCATCATCTATAACAGAACTTTGATTTATATCTCCAACAAATATCTCTGTTTTTGCAAATACTGTTCCATAGCTAATTAATATTCCTCCGACAATGAACATTACCATCATTTTTCCTATTTTTTTATTTTTACGATATAATATTACTGATATTAAACAAGATATAATAGCTAAAATAATAATCGTAATTGCTATAATTCTACTTCCTCCTGTTTTTGGAAATATACTAGGTAATTTTTCTTTTTTATTTTTTTCTGAATTACTTGTATTATCACCTTTTTCCTGATTACTTAAATTATCGTTCTTTTCTGTTTTGTTTGAGCTATCATTTTCTTCTGAATTACTTGGCTTATCATCTTCTTTTGTTGTATTATCATTCATTTTAATTGATATTTTTTGCACTAAATCTTCACTTGTTATTTCTTCATTACTATTCGCTCCTATTATTTCTTCTATTTTTATTTCTGTATTATTAACTTTTACATTATCTTTAGCCTTAAATTTTATCTCTAAAACTTCTTGATTTATTTCTTCTTGCTTATTTACTATAATAAATTCTTTATTATTTTTATTATATTTTACATTCTCCCATCCATCTTTTGCTATAAAGTTATTTTGTTCTAATTCTTCCCAAATTTCATTATCATAATTTATTCTTGCATTTAATGCATTCACATTATTTTCATTATTCATTTTTAGAATAATTGACAATTCTTCTCCCTGTTCTATTTCTATTTTATCTACTTCTATACTACATTTTAATGTTTTGTTAGTAGCTTGTATATTACTATAAAACAGCAAAGAACTTGCCAATATAATTATTATTGTTATTATAAAAACTATTTTTCTTCTCATATATTACTTTCCCTAATTTTTATTTTATATATTTATTTTATCATAACACATTTTATTTTTCTACAATTTTTTAAAACATTTCAATCAATTGTTGTAGTTAAATTGATTAGTTTTTATTTAATATCAAAAAACTGGTCCAATGAGTATCCTCACTGACCAGTTTTTATATTGTACACAAACAAATATGCAAGCTTTAAAATGTTTTAGATATTACTAATATTATTTATGCTTACTTTTGTTCTTATGCTCTTGGATGAGCTTTTTGATATATATTTTTTATTCCTTCATCTTGAAATTGCATGTACACTTGAGTAGATGAAATATCTGAATGTCCAAGCATTGTTTGAATAGATTTTAAATCAGCTCCATTTTGTAATAAATGTGTTGCAAAAGAATGTCTTAATACGTGTGGTGTTATATCCTTTGTTATATGAGCTTGTTCTTTATAATATTTTATTATTTTCCAGAACCCTTGTCTTGTCAATCTTTGACCATTAACATTAACAAATAATGCTTTTTCTTCATCATTTTTTAATAAAATTCCTCTTGCTTGTTCTGTATATTCTTTTAATGCCTTTAATGACATTTTTCCTAATGGTATAATACGTGGCTTATTTGCATGTCTACAGTTTACATATCCTTCTTCAAAATTAATATCGTCAATATTTAATGATATAATTTCTGTTACTCTCATTCCTGTAGCATATGCAAATTCTAACATTGCTTTATCTCTTATTCCTTTTAAGTCAACATCTTTTGGTTGTTCTAATAATAATTCAACTTCATTTGATGTTAATACACAAGGAACTCTTTTATCTATTTTTGGTGATTGTATATTTTTTGTTGGATCTTTTTTTACTTTTCCTCTTTTTACTACATATTGATAAAATGATCTAATTGATGCAATACATCTTGAAATAGTAGAAGGTTTTTTTCCTAATTCTTCTAAATATTCAATATAATTTGTCATTACTTCTTCGTCTACTTTGTTATATGGAACTTCGCAGCCTTCGATATATCTTCTGAATTGTTTTAAATCTCTTTTGTATGATTGTAATGTGTTATTTGATAATTTTTTATCATTTTCTAAAAATTCAAAAAAAAGTTTTAATTGTTTCTCCATTTTCCCCTACTCCTAATTCAAAATATTTTATTTACATAAACTAACATATGTTATATCAAACTATTTAAAAAAAGTAAAGAGATTTTTAAAAATATTTTACAATTTTTTTCAATAAATTCGTGGAAATTAAAATTTCAATTACTGAAGCAAGACATAATACTAATAACATAATTAATGAAAAAATTGTATGTCTGATAATTTCTATTTTTATGTTTTCTTTATTTCTATCTTTTACTATTGATTTATATAATTTGAAGGCACTAACTGCTATTGCTATAATTGCTGGAATGAATAATAAATTTTGTAAAACTAGTGAAACTACTGTAAATATCATTCCCTTTGAAAGTCCCATAACTATAATAATTGTAGAAATTGTATATCCCAAACAAAATCCCCTATATAATACAATTCCAAAAACTATGGGTATTCCGTATTACTGTTGTTCCAAAAAACCACAGGGTAATTGCTAACACAGTGTTTTCTAATATTGTTGTTTTTAACATAGTTCCAATTTTCAAATTTTCCGTATTTTTTAATTTTTCTATAAAATTTGTTAAATATGAACTTACTTCTGTCATCTGATACTCTGAAATATTATTGATAAACATAACTCCTAAAAATAGTCCTATTATGAATATTAATGTTACTATTATGTATTCTTTGCTGTTGTTTTGTACATGTGTAAAAATTGTATCTTTTATTGCTAATCTCTTGTGTTTTTTCATTTTCTCCCCCTTGTATCTATTTAACTTTTATACATAATGTGTATTCGGTAAGGAGATTTTTAGAACAAAAAAAGAGAAACTCTGATTTTTCAAATTTTCTCTTTTTTACCTATTTAATAGAAAAAAGCGGACATTAATAACATTTATAATTATTTAAACTTTTTAAAGTCCGCGTCTTTGTTCGTGTACGAAATTTGCTTTGCTAATTTCTGTGCACTGTATTTGTATTTTACTTTTAATTTCATTTTTCTTAATGTATGTCGTAAACAATTTAGCTAACATCCGTCCCTATGGGACATTTTTGTCCCACAAGAACCGTCCCCCTGGGACAATTTTACCATAGTTTCCTCCACCACCAGATTGAACTTTTGCATTTCCTGTCCTTGCTAGTTCTATTGCTTTTGCAACTTTTGAACCAACAACTGCTTCTATATCATCCTCTGATAATTTGTGTAATATATTCATTTCTGTTTCAAAATTATCTAATAATTTTTCTATTGTTTTTCCACCAACTCCAGGAATAAATCCTAATGGAACTTGGTATATATATGGTGGTCTATTTTCTGGGCTTTTTGTTTCTTTTTTATCTTTTATCAATTCTATTCTATCAAAAACTCCAAATGTCACATTTTTACTGCCACATTTTGGACATACTGAAATTGGTTCTTTTGTTTCTATTGTGCTTTGGCAATCATCACAATAAGTTCTATGGTATTTTCCTAGTTTTGGATCTAACCCATAATTTGCCACAACTTTTCTTCCATCTTCATTTTTTAAAGCTTTTACAACTTCTTTAAAAGATATATCTTCTACTTGCATTTTGTTGTACTCTCTAGCAATTTTAGGCAATGAATGTGCATCTGAATTTGTTACAAATGTTTTACTTTCTAATTCAGAAATTTCATCTGCTAAAAATGTATCTGAACTTAGTCCTAATTCAACTGCAAATATTTTATCATATTTTTCTTTAAAGATATTTTCTAATCTATCTGTACAATTTCCATAATAGCTTTTAAATGGTGTAAATATATGAGCTGGTATTAAAATCCCATTATATTTTTCTACTATATCAATCAATTCATATCCTGATATATTTGACCTCTGAGTACTTAATGTTATATTATTTATGTGTTGACTCATTTCATTTGAAAATCCTTTTATGTCTTTTAAATATGGAAAGAAACAAATATTATGTGCTGCTCCACATTTTCCATTTCTTCCTACTTCTGATGTTTCTACTTCACTTCCTAAAAGTATGCAGACTTTATCTTTATAAATAATTCCTCCATCTTTTAATTCATATGCATCTCCTGTTTTTAAAAAGTTTTCAATATCTTCTATTACATATGGTGATGCACAGTCTATAATTCCTACTACTTGAATTCCTTTTCTTTCTTCACATTCTTTGGCTATATTAGCAAAATTCAAACTTTTTGCTGCTGTTATTTTTATTGGTTTCCCATTTTCTGCTCTTCCTATATGAACATGTAAATCTGCAAAAATTTCGTACATTTTATTCCTCTTTCTTTCTTAATCTTTTATTATCAATTTTCCTTTTATCTAATCTTAATATAATCTAATTATCATTCTTTCTTATTTTAACTCTTACTATTGCCTCTAAGATTCTGTTACATCGTCTAAATTTATATTTTGTTTTTTCAAATCCCCTAAAAGTTTAATTGTGGTTTCCTCTGTAAACATCGCTCTATTTTTATTTTTATTATCTTCATTAAACATTTGACTTTCAATATTCTTATATTTTTTATTTAATAATAAATCAATTTGTGTTTCGTATTCTTCTACAACGTTTTTTATAAAAGTTATTAAATCTGTATCTTCATTGTAGAGTTTTACCAATTTTTTTAGAGCTTTAATTTCTATTGAATCTTTTATATTTATTTCTTGAAGTAAATTAATAAATTCTTCAAAAGTTTTTGCATATCTATTATATTCATCTTTTAAATTACGATGTTCTAATAGTACAAGTGCTTCATCTGGTTCGAATCCAATTCTTTCCGGTCTATCTAGCAACATCCCACCAAATTGATCCACTAACTCTAAGACATCACTTTCTTTTTCTCTTGGCATACTACCACTATATCGATTTACTTCTTCACATATTTTACAAAATCTTTTATCAAATCCCAATGTTCTTAAATATTTTGCACTGTTCTGTGTATATAATTTTATTTCATTTTCATTTCTTGAATTTTGTATTTTCTTACACCCATACAATAAACATGCTGTTAATATTAAATTATCATCTAACTCTAAGTGGTTATATTTTAAAAATAATCTTGCTAACTCTGTTTTAAAAATTACTGATTTGTCGAAAAATATTTTTTCTTTTTTAGCTAAATAATATGTAATTTCAATTTTTGAACTTAAATTTTTTTCGTTTAAAATATAATCTGCAAATGTATCCATTTATATACATCCTTCCATTTTTTATTCATTCGTACCTATTAATATTCTAAATCTCGTTTACAATATAATACAAATTTATTATAAAATACTTACTTGCTTTTTTCAATAAAAAATGTCGAAAAAAAATATTACATTTCTATTACATAGTTATAAACTTTTTATTGCATTTCTTGCTAATTCATCACAACGATTATTATACTCATTATCACTATGTCCTTTAACTTTTATAAAATTAATTTTATGTATTTTTGTCATTTTATAAATTTCTTCCCATATTTCTTTATTTTTTACAGGATCTTTACTTGCAGTTTTCCAATTATTCTTCTGCCAATTATATATCCAACCTTGTGAAAATCCATTTACAAGATATGCACTATCACTATATAGTTCTACCTCACATGGGAATTTTAATAATTTTAATCCTTCTAGTGCTGCTGTTAATTCCATTACATTGTTTGTTGTATCTCTCTTTCCACCAGAAATTTCTTTTTTTATATCTTTGTACATAAGAATTGCTCCCCAACCTCCTGGTCCTGGATTTCCTGAGCATGCTCCATCTGTATAAATTACTACTTTTTCCATTTATCTATCTTCCTTGTATTATATATTTAGGTTTTTAAAAGGTTACCTATAAATCCTTATATAACAATTATTTTGTGCTATTTTTGTTTTTGAAAATAAATTCCTATATTTTATTGACTTTGATATTATAACTAGAGTATAATATTAATAGGAAATGGCAAATCCGTTAGATACGGTTTTGCCAGAGAATGCTTTATAAACCATTCATCTCCGTCAAAAGTAGAATGGTTTATTTTTTATTTATGTAGTTGCTCATTTATCCAGTTCTTATACAGAACTGACATCAAGGCAACGTTTAATGTTAAAGAAAACATTAAAGATAATATTAAAAATAGTATCACTTTAAACATAAACATTACCACCTCTCTTACGATAAATCGTATAATATTGGGGTGGCAAAACCGTTCCACTAATTATCAATTTCCTATGCATATTATTTTACAATATTATCTTTAATTTGTCTATAGTTTTTATAAACATTTACTAATTAGTTTTAAACTTAATTTTTTTTAAAAGACATATACATTATCAAGCAAAGAAAGGAGAAAATTTCATGAGCAAAGTCTTAGGAGTTATAGCCGAATATAATCCATTTCACAATGGACATCTATATCATTTACAAAAATCTAAAGAATTAACTAATGCTGATTATACAATTGCTATAATTAGTGGAAACTTTACACAACGTGGCTCTACTTCTGTTATAGACAAGTGGGCAAAAACACAAATGTCATTAAATAATGGAATTGATTTAGTTATTGAACTTCCTGTTTTATATTCAATTTCTAGTGCAGAAAATTTTGCAGATGGAGCTATTAAAATACTTTCTTCTTTAGGGATAGTTGATTACCTTTCTTTTGGTTCAGAAACTTCTGATATTCATCTATTAAACGATATTTCAAATATTTTATGCGATGAACCAAAAGATTTTAAAATTGCATTATCTGAAGAATTAAAATCCGGATTATCTTTTCCTAAAGCTCGTGAAAATGCATTAATTAAATGGTTTCAACTAAAAGACAATATCTCTTCTTCAAAACTAAAAAATAATAATTCTACAATTAGAGACATCTTGTCTTCCCCTAATAATATTCTAGGAATTGAATATTTAAAAGCTTTACACAAATATAATAGTTCTATAAAACCTGTTTGTATTTCTAGGTATGAAGCTGATTACAATAGCACTACAATTACAAATAATATTGCCAGTGCAACTGCTATTAGAAATCTTATTCTGTCAAAAGATTATAATACTATAAAAAATTTAATACCCACTAGTTCATATTCAACTTTAACTAATTGTTTAAATGAAGGTCATATTGTTCCTAGTTTAAGTTGTTTTGAAAAAGAAATTATTTATGTATTAAGAAAAATGGATATTGAAGAAATTGCAAATCTTCCTGATGTTTCTGAAGGATTGGAATACACTATAAAAAAAGCTACTAATTCTTGTAATACTCTTAGTGAACTTATAAATTTGGTAAAATCAAAAAGATATACTTCTACTCGTATCCAAAGAATTTTATTGTATGCTTTACTTGGAATTACTAAAGATGATATGGAAATGTCTAAAAATGTTTTACCTTATGTTAGAGTTCTTGGTTTTAATGAAAATGGAAAATTTCTTCTTTCAGAAATTTCTGCCAAAAATCCTGATATTGCATTAATTACTTCTGTTAAAAAGTTTGTTGATAGTAATTCTGATAAAGTTTTACTAAATATGTTTGATAAGGATGTTTTTGCTACTGATGTTTATTCTATTGCATTTGATAATAATTCTTTTGGAAATTTAGATTTTACAAATAAAATTGTAAAAATTTAAATTATAGGAATCTTAGAAAACTTTCAAAGTTTTCCACCACAACTATTGACTTTCAGCTATAAAAAAATTGGTATTTCCTTTTAAGGATATATACCAATTTTTTTATAATTTATACTAATAAAATTTTTATATTCTAATAACTAATAATTTTTTCTATTTTGTAACCCATTTTACAAGATTTAGATTCTCAGAATCCAATATCATTTCATGTTTTGGCATTATTCTAAATGTATACCCATAGTTTCCACCTGTTTTTAACTCTATTTTAGTTGTAAATTCATAAGTTTTTTTCTCTTCGTCTCTGTTTGTTAATTTCATTGGAATAATACTTACATTTTCAACAATTCCATTATCTAATATTTTTCCGTAATAACATTCTGCAACTATATTTTCAATATCGACATTAGGAAGTTCAACTTCACATTTTACCTCAATATTATTTCCAGCATCAATTGTTATATTGTCTAAATTATTTTTTTGTGTTATTTTAATATCTTTCCAATTAATATATAAATTTTTCTTCCATAAATTAAATTCTGCTACATTATCTACATTTTCATAATATTTTTTTGTTAAGTTGCATAGTGGCATATATAAATTATTTGTATAATCTGCAAGCATTCTTGAGGTACTATATTTTCCACCTGTTGTAATGATTGAGTTTTTCATTATTTTAATCCATTTTATTGATAATCCATTATTATCTTTTTCATAATAAGTAGGTATTATTTTAGATTCCAATGTTCTATATAAGCTTTGGCTATCTGCTATATCTTGTTCTTCATAAGAGTTGTATTCTGCATTAGTTCCAATTGTCCATCCATTTTCTTGATTATAGCCTTCAGCCCACCAGCCATCTAATACACTAAAGTTTATAACTCCATTTACAGAAGCTTTTTGTCCACTAGTTCCTGAAGCTTCCATTGGTCTTCTTGGATTATTAAGCCATACATCTACACCACTAACTAAATAACGAGACATTGCTATATTGTAATTCTCTAATACAAATATCTTTCCTTTAAATTGTGGCATCATAGAAATTTCATGAATTCTCTTTATTAAATCTTGTCCTTCTTTATCTGCTGGATGTGCTTTTCCTGCAAATATTAATTGCACTGGTTTATTTGAATCATTTAATATTTGTGTAATTCTTTCTAAGTCTTTAAATATTAATGTTGCTCTTTTATATGTTGCAAATCTTCTTGCAAATCCTATTGTTAAAGCATTTGGATTTAACTTAGATACTATTTCATTTATTTCCTCATAACTATATCCTGATCTTTTTAATCTATTTGTTGTGCTTTCTTTTACTAAATCTAATAATCTTATCTTTCTTTCTTGATGTATTTTCCATAATTCTTCATCTGGTATGTCATTTATTTTTGTCCATGTTTTATCTTCTTGAATATGATCTTGCCAATATGGCATCAAATATTTGTTATATAGTTCTTTTAATTTTGGTGCAAGCCATGAACATGTATGAATTCCATTTGTTACATATGTAATTGGAGATTCATTTGCTGCAATTTCTGGCCATACATCACCAAATAGTTCTCTTGAAACAGCACCATGTAATTTACTTACTCCGTTTTTCTTTCCAGCTACTTTAAGTGCTAATATTCCCATATTAAATCCTGGTTCTAATTCTTGACATGGTTTCATTCCTAATTTTAAGAATTCTTTTCTATCAAGTCCAATTCTTCCCCAAAAATCTTTAAAGTATTTTTCAACTAATTCAACTGGGAATATGTCATTTCCTGCTGGCACTGGTGTATGAGTTGTAAACACTGTTTTAGAACTTGCTATATCTTTTGCTACTGCAAATGATACTTGTTTTTCTTTTATTATATTTTTAATCAATTCCAAAATTAAAAATGCTGAGTGTCCTTCGTTCATATGATAAATAGTTGGATTTAGTTTTAATACTCTTGTTAATAAATTTGTTCCACCCATTCCTAAGACAATTTCTTGTCTTATTCTCATTTCTTGGTCTCCACCATATAATTTTAAAGTTATATCTCTATATTCTGGTTTATTTACTTCTACATCTGAATCTAAAAGATATAATGTTATTCTTCCAACTTGTATTTTCCATACTTTTAAATATACATTTTCATTTTGGATTTTTACATAAATCATTATATCTACACCATTTTCATCTTTTACTGGTTGAATTGGTAAATCACTTATTTCCAAATCTACATATTCATTTTCTTGTTCTCCATAACCATTAATTTTTTGATGGAAATACCCATTTTTATATAATAGTCCTACTGCTACTAATGGAATACCTAAATCACTTGCAGATTTTAAATGGTCACCTGATAGAATTCCTAATCCTCCTGAATATATTGGAATTGTTTCATCCAATCCATATTCTGCTGAAAAATACGCAATTAAATCTTTCTTATTTTCTGGATATTTATTAGCAAACCATGTATCTTTACTATCCATATAATCTTCAAATTGTTTTGCTAATTTATCATATTCTTTTAAAAATTCTTGATTTTTTTCAGCTTCTTCTAATTTTTCTTGTGATACTAGCTTCAAAAATTTTACTGGATTTTTTTGACAGTTTTCCCATAAATCTCTGTCTATTTTTTTGAATAGTCTTAAAAACTCTGTGTTCCAAGACCACCATAAATTATTTGATATTTCTGATAATTTTTCAATCCTTTTTGGTAATTGTGGATTTACTGTTATTCTATTGAATACGTACATTTTTAATTCCTCCTATGTATTTTAAATTTCTTTTGTTTATTATATATATATTATTTTAGTCTTTATCTAATTCATCCTCTTTATTTTCTCTTTTTGACTTTTTTTGATTTTCTATATTTTCTTTGGCTTTTTTCATTACTAACATTCTTTCGAATTTTTCAAATGCTAAATCATAGTCACTTTTTTCTTGTTTTGAACTCAAACTTTCTTTAAATTCTTTTACTTCCTCTTTTTTTGTTTTTGGTTGTATTTCACTTTCTTCAGTTTGAATTTCTTTTTTTATTCTTTCATTATCATTTTCTTTATTTTCTGTTCTAACTGATTTATTTTTCATATTGTAAGCTTTCTGAGCTTTTTGTAATCTTGCTTGTGCAGTTTCTACATGTTTTTGCATCAGTGGTTTATTTTCTACAGTAATTCGATTAATTTGTCTAACATTTTTTTCATCCTCTGTCTTTTTGTCTCTTTCAACTACTTTTTGTGACTCTTCAATATAAGCCTGAAAAATTTTTTCTTGTTGTTGTTCTTTATTTTTACTTTGTTCATATAACCCATTATTATTTCTATTTCCTCTACTATGGTAATAGTTTTTTGGCTTTAAATTTTCTATACTATTGATTTTTCTTACTCCTGTTATATGCATTTTTAATATATTCTCCAATCTATTTTTATTATAGATTTATTATACTGATAAAATTAAAAAAGTACAAGTATTTTTTTCAAACTTGTACCTTTTTATTTATTTTTTTATTTATCGTTTTTAATTCCTATTAAATACATATATTATTCATCTTTACTTGTATTAATTTTTAATAACTTAAATATTTCTACAATAACTACTGGTGCAAGAATTAAAGCTATCAATTCTAAAATATTTCCAGTTGGTAATATTGGAATACTAAATATCTCTCTTAATCCTGGAATAAATAATATTACAAACATAAGCATTGCTGATATTAGTATTGCTCCAATTAATTTCATATTATTTGCTATTCCTGTTTTAAATATAGATTTTTTATTATCACGTATATTAAATACATGTACTAATTCTGAAAGCGCTAATGTTACAAATGCCATAGTTTGACCTACTTCTATTTTAGATTCATCTAATGTTAATCCTTCTATTGGTGTATTAGTTGTTGCAAGCCCTATAATAAATGCAGCTAAAGTTAAACCTCCAATCATAATTCCTTGGTAAATTACTCTCCATGTCATTCCTTTTGTAAATATTCCTTTTTTAGGTTTTACTGGTTTTCTTTCCATTATATCACTATTCGCAGGATCAAATGCCAATGCTAATGCTGGTAATGAGTCTGTTACTAAATTTATCCACAAAATATGAATTGGTAATAATATTTCTAAATGATTTATATCTGTTATCCCAAACCATTTGCTAAATAGTGGTGTCAGTAACGTTGCAAAAAATAGTACTACTATTTCTCCTACATTACTTGATAATAAAAATTGAATTACTTTTAATATATTGTCATATATTCTTCTTCCTTCTTCTACTGCTGAAACTACTGTTGCAAAATTATCATCTGTTAATATAACATCTGCCGCTTCTTTTGCTACATCTGTTCCAACAATTCCCATTGCACAACCAATATCTGCTTTTTTAAGAGCTGGACTGTCATTTACTCCATCTCCTGTCATCGCAACTATTTCTCCATTTTTTTGCCATGCAGTAACTATTCTAACCTTATGCTCAGGAGAAACTCTTGCATATACTGAATACTTTCTAACATTTTTTTCTAATTCTTCATCACTCATTTGCTCAAGTTCTGAACCTGTAATTGCTTCATCTTCATTTTCTAAGATTCCTAATTTCTTTGCGATTGCTGTTGCAGTAATCTTATGATCTCCTGTAATCATAACTGTTTTTATTCCCGCTGTTTTGCATTTTTCAACAGCCTTTTTAGCTTCCTCTCTTGGTGGATCAATCATTCCTACCATTCCAATAAAGATTAAGTCTTTCTCAATATCTTGCATTTCTTCTTTTGAAGGTCTATGGTCAAGTTCTTTGTATGCACAACCCAAAACTCTTAGAGCCTCTCTTGCCATTTCTTCATTTTTTTCTCTTATTTTATTTATATATTCTTTAAGTTCTTGATGTTTTTCATTGTTAATTTCATATGAGCTACATCTTTTTAATATTTCATCTATTCCACCTTTTGTGTATACAATGTATTTACCATTCACCTTGTTTACTGTTGTCATCAATTTTCTATCTGAATCAAACGGAATTTCTTGCACCCTTGGCATTCTATCATATATACTTGGGTCAAAATTAAGTTTAAATGCCATATCAACTAATGCTGTTTCTGTAGGATCACCTGTTAGATTTCCATCCTGAGATATTTTTGTATCATTACATAACATATTAGCATATACAAGTTTTGTTAATTCTTCATCAATCTCATCATCTTGAATATTTTCAGCATCCCTTATTGCTCCATTCCAAAATATTTTTTCTACTGTCATTTTATTTTGCGTTAATGTTCCTGTTTTGTCTGAACAAATTACTGTACTACTTCCTAGTGTTTCTACAGCTGGTAATCTTTTTACAATTGCATTTTTCTTTACCATCTTTTGTACTCCAATTGCAAGTACAATTGTTGACACTGCTACTAATCCTTCTGGTATTGCTGCTACTGCTAAACTTACTGCTGTCATGAACATACTAATTGCTTCTTTTCCTTGTAATAATCCTAGTACAAAAATGATAACACATATAATTATTGCAGCCATTCCTAATGTTTTTCCCAATTGGTTTAGTTTTTGTTGTAATGGTGTTTCTTGTTTTTCTGTTGAATTTATCATTCCTGCTATTTTGCCTACTTCTGTTGTCATTCCTGTTTCTACAACAATTCCTTTTCCTCTTCCATATGTTACTAGACTTGATGAAAACAACATATTTTTTCTATCTCCAATGCCTATCTCCTCTTCTTGTATTACATCATCTATTTTTTCAACTGGAACTGACTCTCCTGTTAATGAACTTTCTTGCACTTTCAAATTAACTGCTTCTATAATTCTTAAATCTGATGGAATATAGTCGCCTGTATCTAAAACGACTATGTCCCCTGGAACTAAATCTTTTGCTGGAATCACTTGCATGTGTCCATCTCTTATTACTTTTGATGCATGATCACTAAGTTTTTGTAAAGCTTCTAATGATTTTTCTGCTTTACTTTCTTGCGCTACTCCTATTATCGCATTTACAATTATTACTATTAGAATTATTATTGTATCTGTTATTCCCTCTCCTTGACTTACTCCTACTATTCCAGATACTATTGCTGCAATTATTAAAACAATTATTGAAAAGTCTTTAAATTGGTCTATAAATCTTTGTATTATAGTTTTCTTTTTTGCTGCTTGTAGTTCATTATAGCCTTTTTCATTTCTTATCTCTTGTATTTGTTCTTGTTTTAGTCCATTCTCTCTATTTGTTTTTAACTCTTTTTCTATTTCTTCTATCTTTTTGTTGAACCAATTTTTCTTTTCCATAATTTTCATTCCTTTCAAAATAATGTTTATTTAAGTATTTTTATTTAAAAATATTCACAACTCAACATTTTTATAATTTTTTTATCAAAGTCTTACTTTTTATATTTTTTACTTTTCTGCCTTGTTTATACAGTGTTTTTTTAATAAAAATGAGACTTTTAAAGAAAAATTATTTAATAATTTAATATTACTAATTTTTCTTTAAAAGTCTCACTTACTTTATTTAATTTATTTTAACATTTTTGTTTCTACTAGAATAAATTAAAGTATTAAGCTTACTAACCAGATAATTTCTTATCGCGACTGTTGATTAGTAATTTTAAGCTACTCCCTTTTAAATATTTATTGCATTATTTTTTCATTATATTAAGTATCGATTTAATAAATTTGTCTAATAACAATGATTGTAGAGTTTTAAATTTGGTGACCCCTACGGGAATCGAACCCATGATTCCACCTTGAGAGGGTGGCGTCTTAACCGCTTGACCAAGGGGCCTTCTTGACTTAACTATTTATATCATTTTTTAATTATTAAGTCAAGCAATTTCTAATATTTCTTTAAGTCTTTTATTTTGTTTTGTTAAATACAAATACCCTATTAATGCTTCAAATGCTGTTGAATACATATATTCTTGCACATTTGCATTTTTTGGTAGATGATGATTTTCCGCATTTCTTCCTCTTCTAACTATATCTTTTTCTTCATCTGTTAATTTATCATAAATGTTTTTTAATCTTTCAGCTTGTGCTTTAGCTTTCACATATCCTATTGCTTTTATATGTAATTCATGTGGTTTCAATTTAGTTTCATTCACCAATTTAGTTCTAATATATAGTTCATACACACAATCTCCAACATATGCCCATGTTAGTGGTGGCATTAATTTTACTTCTGTTATATCCTTTTTTAATTCAATAAATTCTTCCATACTCTAATTCTCCTTGTTTTTCTGTCCTATTGTTTTTATACTCTTTCTATTGTAATTTTTCCTAATTGCCCATTTTTAAATTCATCTAGTAAAATCCTTGCTGTTTTTTCTTCATCAACTCTGCCACCTGACATTATGCATCCTCTTTTTCTTCCTATTTCTAGCATAATTTCATAAATATTATGATTTTCTGGTTGTTCTTGTGCTAATGTTTGTTCTATAAATTTTTCATCTATTTTGTATCTTTCGCATAATTTTTTTCTATAATTTTTTAATAAAAATTCTGTTAGTTTGTATGCAATTTCTAATTTATCTAAAATTTCTTCTTTGATTGAGCCTGTAAAACATAAATTTAATGCTACTTCTTCACTTTCAAATTTTGGCCATAATACTCCTGGGGTATCTAATAATTCTATTTTTTCATTAATGCGTATCCATTGTTTCTGTTTTGTTACCCCTGGTTTATTCCCTACATTTGCAGTTGTTCTTTTTGTAATTCTATTTATAAATGATGATTTTCCTACATTTGGAATTCCTAATATCATAGCTTTTATTCTTCTTCCTGTTCTTCCTTTTGCTGCTTGGACTTCTAATTCTTCTTTCATACTATTTTCTATTTCTTTTATGCAATTTTCTATTCCTTTTCCTGAATTTGAATCTACTAACACTGCTATTATTCCTTTATTTTTGAAGTATTCTACCCATTTCTTATTTTGAATGTCATCTGCTAAATCACATTTGTTTAATACTATTACTTTTTTCTTATTTTTTGTTATTTCTGCTATGTTTGGGTTTTGGCTTGAAATTGGTATTCGTGCATCTAATAATTCTATTACAATGTCTACCAATTTTAGGTCTTCTGTTATTTGCCTTCTTGTTTTTGCCATATGACCTGGGTACCATGATAGTACGACTTTTCTAAACACCTTATCTGACTCATTTATATTTTCATTTATATCTTTTTTATTAGCCAATTTATTCACTCCTTTGCTTAATTTATACAACATTCTTTAACATTATATCATATTTTTCTCTTTTTATAAAGTCAATTGCTTCAATAAATTCATCTTGATATTTAAATATTATGTTTATATTACCATTATCATGAACTTGTATATCTTCTATTAATTCATTTATAATAATATTATCTAATTTATCAATATGCATATTCTTTTCAAATTTTCTTATCCATTCTTCATTGCTTTTTATTTTTAATTCTTCAGAATCTAAATTTCTTACTAATTCTTCTTGTTCATCTCCTAAAATTTCATGGTCATCATCATTAATTTTTAATTCTGCATTTATACTATCAAGTTTTCTCTGCTTATCTTTTAGTTCTTGTTCTTGAGGAAACTCTTTTTGACTTTCTACTTTTGCATTTTCTAATTGCAATTTGGTATTATCAAGTTTCTCTCGTTCTAGTGGAATATCTCTTGCTATGTTTTCTAAGCAATTGTTAATTCTTATAATATTACCACCTGCATCTACACCTAAATCAATAGTATAACTAAATTTATTCTTCAGCTTTAATTTTATATTTCTAGTAACAGAATCAAAGCTAATTTCCATTTTGAAACCTCTGTATTCTCCAATTTCTCGTACTTCCATACTCTTTAATAATTGAGTACATTCTAAAAGTTTCTTTCCTGCATCTGCTTTTTCAGAATATTCTTTACCATCAATTATCATTGGAGAAAAACCATCCATATTAGGTTTAGTATATTCTTGTAGCTTTATAGTATCTTCTTCCATTGCAGCAATTTTATTATTTAATCTTGTAATTTCTTCAGGATAATGTTTTAACACTTTATCTTGCAAAGCATACTTTTGATTCATAAAGTTTTGTCTTAATAATTTAAGTTTAGATATTTCACTATCTAAATTAGTCTTTTCTAAAATTAAAGGATTACCTGTTGCTAATGCTTTTATTTCTCCATAAGATAGAGCTTTTTCATCTATATCTTCCATTGTTCTTGCAGGTGTTTTAGAGGTCATTATTTGAGATATAAACTTCTGTTTTTGTTCAACTAATTGATACATATAAGCATCAAATGTCTTTTCAGTAACATAAGAATATACAAATACTTTTTCATTCTCATTTCCCTGTCTTATCATTCTGCCGTTTCTTTGTGTTAAATCGCTTGGTTTCCAGGCACAATCTAAATGGTGTAGTGCAATTAGTTTATCTTGTACATTAGTTCCTGCACCCATTTTTGAAGTAGAACCCATTAACACTCTAGCTTTTCCCTGTCTTACCTTACTAAATAGTTCTTTTTTCTTTGTTTCATTATCTGCCTCATGAATAAAAGCTATTTCTTCTTCGGGAATACCTTTTTGTATAAGTTTTGTTTTAAGTTCATTATAAACATCTGTAAATTCTTCCTTTTGTTGCTTTCATCGCTTGTCCTACCAAAAATCCTAATGCTCTATCTTTTCCAGCTTTAAAATCTGCTATTGATTGTGGATTTGCTGATAAAACTTGTAATACTACATCTTTTATAGCATTTTCATCTGATATCTGAATCCAGCCTTTTTCTTTTATTATGTCTTTTGGACTTCTTGGATTTTCAAATAATTCATCTAATACTTTTTTGCCTATGCTTGAACTTATTGTTCCTGCATCAATTAGTTCTACTAATTCTGCTAATTGTTCTGCTGTAAATGGAATCTGTTCTGGTTCGATTTCTTTTTCGTTTAATATTCTAGCTATGTCTGAATTTAACCAGTTACATACGGCTTTATAGTTCTTGCATATTTTCCCTGTTTTTTCAAAAATGTCTGATAATGCTTTTGAGCTTGTTAAATAGTTGCTATCTTTTTCAGATAAGTGTAACTCAGAAATGTATCTTGCTTTTCTGCTTTCTGGCATTTCTGGTAGTTCTTTTCTTATATTTTCAATATATTCATCTGATAATCGTATTGCAACTAAGTCTGGCTCTGGAAAATATCTGTAATCTTGAGCATCTTCTTTGTCTCTCATTTCAAATGTCTGTCCTTCTATATCATCCCATCTGCGAGTTTCCTGTATGATTGTTCTTCCATGCTCTAATTCATTTATCTGTCTTTCTTTTTCATATTCAATTGCCCTTTGTATTGATTTGAAAGAGTTCATATTCTTCATTTCGCATCTTGTTCCAAAAGGTTCATCTTTTTTATGTACTGAAACATTGACATCTGCTCTTAATGATCCTTCTTGCATTTTGCAATCTGATACTTCTATATATTGTAATATTGATTTTAATTTCTTTAAATATCTATCTGCTTCACCACTTGAACGTAAATCTGGTTCTGATACTATTTCTATTAAAGGAACTCCAGCTCTATTTAAGTCTACCAAACTTCCACCTGTAAATTCATTGTGATTTAGCTTTCCTGCATCCTCTTCTATACGAATTCTCAAAATTCTAACTTTTTTAGGATTTCCATTATCATCTTCAATTTATATATATCCATTATTACATAATGGTTTATCAAACTGTGAAATTTGATATGATTTTGGAAGATCTGGATAAAAATAGTTTTTTCTATCATTTTTACTATCTTGTGATATTGAGCAATTTGTTGCAAGTCCTGCTTTTACTGCATATTCAACAACTTTTTCATTTAGTACTGGTAATGCTCCTGGCATTGCCATACATACTGGACATACATGTGTATTTGGATCAGCACCAAATTCTGTTGGACATGAGCAAAATATCTTTGTTTTTGTTGATAATTCCGCATGTACTTCTAGTCCAATTATCTCTTCATAATCCTGGTTTGCCATTATTTTTCCTCCTATTATTAATCACTTATTATTCCATAAGCATATTTCATTGATAGTATTCTTTCTACTGCATTATCTATCAATTCTATATCTATTTTTCCCGCATTTATTTCATCTAAAACTTCTTGCTTTTGTGCTAAAAAGTCTGATGATATTATCATGTCGTTTCCTGCTAATACAGCTTGCACAGCTGTTTCATTATTTTCTGCATATTTTTTTACAGCATCCATTGCTAAGTCATCTGTAATAACTACTCCTGTAAAGTTTAATTTATTTCTTAAAATTTCATGTACATTTTTTGATAATGATGCTGGCATTGTACTATCCATGCATTTTACTATATTATGATTTACTAGTATACATGGAGTTCCATTTTGTATTCCACTTTGAAAAGGTATAAAATCTGTTTGTTCAAATTCTTCCATTGTTCTTTCGTCTATTGCTATTCCTGTATGTGTATCAACATTATCTCCATATCCAGGAAAGTGTTTAAGTACTGATATTATATTTGACTGTTTCATATTTTTTACAATTTCTGCAATGTAATTTGCTGTTGTTTGAACATCTTGTCCTAAAGTTCTTTTATAAATGAATGCATTGGTATTTGATGTAATATCTGCAACTGGTGCTAAATTCATATTAATTCCAAGACTTTTTAGCAATCCTGATTTTTCTTCTGAGTCTTGCAATACTGCATCTATTCCACCTTTATTATAAATTTCCTGTGGTGATAAAAACTTAGAGCTTCTAAATGCTTTATGGGAACTTACTCTTACAACTGTTCCTCCTTCTTCATCTACTCCTAATATCATTTTTATTTTGCTTGCTTTTTGATTGTTTTCAAGCTCAGAAATTATTTTGCTTTTGGTCTTATTATCAAAATCTCTTCCAAATAAAATATAGCCACCTGGTTTTCCATCTTCAATCTCATTTGTTACTCCTGAAGATGGATATCTTGCTAAAAACATTTGTCCAACTTTTTCTTCTAAAGTCATTTTGCTCATTATTTGCTTGACTTTTTCTTTGCATTCAATTATTGAACTGTTATCAGTTACTTTATTATTTTTATTTACTACATTACTTATATAATTCTCATTTATATTATTTGTAGTTTCATCTATTATATTATTGTTTATATTATTTTGTTCAACTTTATTATTAATTATATCAATAGCTATAAATATAGCTACAATTATAAGACAAATCACAATGATTTTTACAGATTTTTTCATCTTTATCTCCAATCATTTTATTTTTTGAATTCTGGTTTATGATTTTGTTTAAATTGTATTTTCTGTTCAAATGTGTAAGCTGCATTTAGTAGTTTAGCTTCACTGAATCTATCTCCTATTAATTGCATTCCTACTGGCATTCCATTTTTATCTACTCCGCAAGGTATCGAGATTGCGGGTACACTTGCGATGTTTATTGAAACTGTACAGATATCTGCTAGATACATTTCAATTGGATTATTTGATTTTGATCCAATCTCAAATGCTGTTGTTGGTGCTACTGGAGTTAATAATACATCATATTTTTTAAAGTTTTCATCAAATTGCTTTTTTACGAATGTACGAACTTTTTGTGCTTTTTTATAATATGCATCATAATATCCTGATGATAATACATAAGTTCCAAGAATTATTCTTCTCTTTACTTCTTCTCCGAAAGCTTCTGTTCTTGACTTTCTGTATAATTCTTTTAGATTTGTAAAGTCTTTTGCTCTATATCCATATCGTATTCCATCAAATCTGCCTAAATTTGAACTTGTTTCTGCACATGCAATTATATAATATGTTGCTAAAGCATATTCAGCTATGTCTAGTGAACATTCTTCAACTTTTGCTCCTAATTGTTTAGATGTAGAGTCTTTTTCATCATGTCCTGTTATTATATTTAATAACATTGCTGAATCTCGTACATCTTTTGTGATGGGTCCAATTTGATCTAGTGATGATGCAAATGCAACTAATCCATATCTTGAAACTAATCCATAAGTTGGTTTTAATCCTACTACTCCACAAAATGCTGCTGGTTCACGTATTGATCCTCCTGTGTCTGAGCCAAGTGCCCATGGTACCAGTTAATTCCGACTGATGGAAAACTTTTTGGACTATCATCTTTTTTCTTTTCTGCTCTCATTTTTCTTTTTTGATACATATCCATTTAAATCACTTCCTTTTTTCTTATTTTATAGGTTCCAAATACATTACTTCCTTACCTAACTTTTTAGCATACTCAATTTCTTTACTTGTAGAACTTCCAATATATCCATTAACATTAATTACATAAATAGCATCACTAATTTCAATCTTATTATAATGCAAATCTGCTAAAATTTGTTGTTCAGTTTCACTAAATTTATCATTACTATAAATGCATTGTATAACAACATATTTATTTTTAATTTCCAATTCTTTGGCAACTTCCATCATCTTATCTTTGAATTTCATACTACCACAAATAGTAACAATTTTATTCATATCTACATCTCCTTTGGCCTAAGGCAACATGACCTCAACAACCCAATCTTCTTCATTTGAAATGCTGTTGTGGGCTGATAAAACTGCTTTATCTATTACCTTGTTACCTCCATTTCTATTAATTATATTAAAGTTTTCTTTATGTCCCCACTACCCCATATTTTTATAGTTTCTTCATAAAAAATATAGTAAATATGTAAAAAAAATTTAATAATTTTTTCTTTTCATATGTATCATCAACATATCTTATGCTTTCCTTAAATCAATAATATCCATTTCTTCTTCTCCTGTACCTATCATAACTACTGGTGTATTAGTTTCATTTTCAATCTTATTAATAAATTTTTTAACTTTTAAAGGTAGTTGATTATAATCTCTGCATTTATATGCATTCCAATCAATATATTGTGCAAAATTAAGGACAATTCCTGTAGGTTGATTTATCATAACATTATATTTTAATCTTTCCCAATTCATTTCAAAAACTCTTCTAACTTTTTTGGTAACTGTTGTATATTCTTTTAATTCAACATTACATCCACTCCTTCTTGCAACTTCTTCCCATGAAATTTCCTTGCTTCCACAATAATCACCGCTATAAATTTCTTCACCTATATTTGTTTTATTACTAATTCTTATTGGATATGGTCTTATTATCATAAATATATCTTTAACTTTGTACACACTAACACCTGCATCAGCAATTAGTTGACTTGCACTACACATCCTACTAGTAACATGAGGATAATCTAAACCATAATTAATATCCAAATCCTGTCCTTGAGCTCCTTCAATTAAAACTTCTCCCATTGATTTATTTATCATTAAGGCTGTATCTACAATTTCAATTACGTCTTTATATTGATTATTTATATTTTTAAAGTATTCGTCAGCTAAAACAACATCTTGCTTTCTCATTATTTTATCTGCATAAGCAGCTCCACATCCTTTAAAAGTAGAACCACTTTTGATTTCTCTTTTTTCTATTTCTCTATGCTTTTCTTGGATAATCATGGCTCTTGGATTTATATAAATTTTTCTATTTCCTATAAGTTCTTTATATTTTTCTATTTCATTAAATAATATTTCTGGTGTTATTATTGCTCCTGCATTTATTAGTAGTTTTGTTTTTGGATTTACTATAGCTATCGGTAAATGACTTACAATCACTTTGTTTCCATTATTATCTACAAAAGTATGCCCAGCATTACTAGACCAATTATTCGTTGAAATTTCAAAATTTTCTTTTTTTGCTAAGTATCCTCCTATCTTACCTTTTCCACAACTACCGGCTTGACCATCTATTACTATTGTTACATTTTTATTTAAATCATCTATAACTTTTGAAATTAAATTCCAATTTTCATCAAATTCAAAATATGCTTTTATCTTTTTTCCTTCTAATACCAATGGCAACCAATGTTTATCATCTGGAAACATTTTTTCATATGGAATGCTATCTATATCAAACCATTCTGGTTTCATTTCATTACTTTCACTAGGTATACCTTTCCATTCATGAATGAAATATAAATAAAAGATCAAATTTTGTTTTTTGCCTTTATAATATTCATCGAACTCTACTATTCCAACTTTTTCATATTTAATTGGCGTTACATTTATCTCTTCTTGAGTCTCACGTATCATAGCTTGCTCTGGTGTTTCATTTTTTTCTATTTTTCCACCAATTCCATTGTATTTTCCCTTACCAAATCCTCTTTTTTTCATTGCTAATAAAATTTTATTATCTCTTTTTAATAAACAAAGAGTTGTTTCTATTCTATCCATGATTTTGTCTCCTTCATATTTTAGAATAATTAATTTTTATATTACATTGTTCTATAGTTATTTTTATCTGCTCTATCATCTAATTTTCTATCATATTCTTCATTTTGATAAAACCAATCTGTTTTTTTATCCTTTGGATTTAACTTTCTATTCTTGTCCATTAACAAATCTAAAAGTACTGCAACTGGCAATATTATTCCAATCATTGATACCATAAATTCTAAATTTTGTGCCATTGTTAATGTCTCACCATGTGCAATAATACTTAATTTACTTGTAACATCTCCTCCAAAGTAGATTGCATATAATGCCAAATATAGTAATCCCCCTACTAAGCTTCTTTTTGCAACTAATATCACACATACTAAAAATGCAAATAACAAGGCTATTTCAAATGTCTCATTGATTGGCACCATTCCTCCAAGAGTTCCTCCTAATTGATTTGCTAAAGTTATCCCTATTCTTAGCCCCCAAAACATTATCATAAAAATTACTAATAAATATGTTGAAAATTTTTTCATTTCTAATCTCCTTCCTCTCTCAATGCTAAAAATTTGATTTGCCTATAAACCATCTATATTAAAATTATTCTAAAAAATAAGAACGGAATGTATCCGTCCTATTCTTTTAAAATTTTATTATCACTTAAATTATAAATTCTAATGATAATTTATAAAATTAATCTACAAAATCAAAATCATCTTTAAATTTTTCTTTGAATATTTCAAATACTTTATTTAATATTTCTTCATCTTCTACACTTACATATGATTCTTCTTCTGATTCTTCATCATCATTATCTTCTACTTTTAATATTACTACTTCTCCTTCATCCTCTTCTCCTTCTTCTGTAACTGGTAGTAATACTACGTATTCTTCATCATCTAATTCTATTAAGTCTAAGAATTCAAATTTTACTTCGTTTCCATCTTCATCATTTAATATTACAATGTTATCTAGTTCTTCTCCTTCAAAATTCTCGTCCATAAATTTCTCCTTTCAACTATTTATAGTAAAATAATTATTTATGTTATTTTACTATAATTATTTTTATATTTAATAAATTAAATATCATCATTATAATACCTTATTTTTTATTTTTTGGCAAGTTTTTTTTATTTATTTATGCATTATTTTTCATTTGTCCCATGTATGTTTCTAAAATATATACTGCAGATATAGTATCTACAATCTCACGTTTTTTATTCTTATTTACATCTAGAAAATTCATTGTTTTATGTGCTGCCACTGTTGTTAGCCTTTCGTCTACTGTTACAATATTAATTTTGTTATATTTGCATTTTAATTTGTGTATAAATTTTTCTGTAACTTCTGCTCTTACAGTTTTTTCGCCTTTTAAATTTAGTGGCATTCCAACTACAATCGTATCAACTTCATATCTTTCTAATATTTCATCTAGTCTTCTTAAAACAACTTTATCAGAATCTTTTCTTTGTATTGTTTCTAATCCTTGTGCTGTTATATTTAATGGGTCTGTTATAGCTATTCCTACTCTAGCATCTCCATAATCAATTCCTAATTTTCTCATATTTTAACTCATTTCTTTCTTGTCATAACACTTAAATTTTAACTGTTTTAATTTGATATTATAAATTATTCTAAGTCCAATCCGATATAGCTTTTTACCATTTTTTCTAATAGTTCATCTCTTTCTATTGTTCTTATTTTATTTCTTGCATCTTTGTAGCTTGTAATATATGTTGGGTCTCCTGATAAGATATATCCTACTATTTGATTTATTGGATTGTATCCTTTTTCGTTTAATGCTTCATATACTTCTTTTAAAATTTCTTTTGCTTTGTGGTTTTCTTCTCTTTCAACTTGAAAACTCATTGTTTTATCAAAATCCATATATGTATCCTCCTTTTAAATATTAGTAATATTACTTTCTTTTTCATCTGCATTGTCTAAGTACTCTTCTAGTTTTTTTAGAATTTCTTCTAACCCAGTTCCTTTATAATATGTTGATATAACAAAATTCAATCTTGGATATGCTTGTTGTTCTTCCTCATTTTCCTCATCTTCTTCTGGTAAAGTTATTGGATGTTTTTCAATTCTTTCTTTTAAGTCATTAATAAATTCTGCTACTCCATTTACTTCTACTCCAGAAAATACAATTACAAATTTTGGGCCCATATATCTAACAAAAACATATTGATTTGAAATATTGTCTTTTATAAAATCACTGATTTCTATAATAAATTCGTTTCCTAATTCTCTTGAATATTTTTTATTAATTTCTTCCAGATTAGTAATTTTAAACATACATACAGTTGATGTAGTATATTGGTCTATTACTTTTCTGCCTTCTCCATATAAATATTCTTCTGAATATAGACCTGAGAATAAGTCTTTTCTTACAATTGATTCTAATGTTTTTTGATGTACTACTGTTTTTAAAACTGATACGATATTATCTTTTATTACTTCTAAAACAGTAGTATCAACATTGTCAAAATCATGTGGTGTTCCACTTTCTATAATCCAATATCCTATGTAAACATTATCAATATATAATGGGAAGAAGATGGCAGATTTTGCTCTACCAAATTCCATTTTTTGATATGGTAATCTTTCTCCTTCATTATTTACAGTAACATATTTTGGGGTTGCTTGCGCTATACTATCTTTAAAAATATCAACATCTTGTAATGATCTTAATGAATCCCAATGTCTTTCATCTACATTTGATGCTTTTATTTCATATTCAGCTCCATTAAATACAACAATAGTTGAATATTTTATTTCGTATCTTTCAATCAAAATATTATTTATATTTTTTATTTTTTCATCTACTGTAGAAGTTTCCCCTATTGTACTCATAAAGTCTTGTACAATTGATAAATTGTTAATTTTTTGGTTGATATTTTTATATGTTTGTATTTTTTTATGTATATTAACATTATATAAAATTAACGATATTACTACTACAATTAATATTATTACTATTGCTATTAACACTCTGTTCCCCCCTACTTTTTACTTCTAATATTTCATTTTCATTTGGTCTAATGTTGAATTCATGCTTGGTGTAAATGTGTTTGATTGGACTCTTGGTGGTGTATATGTTGATTTACCTGATACTAATGGATACACCATATTTGCAAGTCTTTGAAATACTTGTATCATATTTTTAGGATATCCCTTTGTTGATACTTCACAATTAATTAAACTTTCCAAATATTTTTGATAAACTACCTCATCAAAAGGAATTGTAATATATCTAATTGTGTTCTTATTAAATAATTCTGTCATAAATGACATTGAAGGATCATTATAATACGCCATTCCGCCTATAATTGTTTTATCATTTACTCCTCTTAATTTAACTTCTTTATTAAGGACTACTCTTAATTTATTTTCATTTAATACATTCTTAGATTTTAAATCTCTTAAGAATGCTGTTAGTGGTTGAATTGTTAATATATCAAAACTTTGTACTAGATAAATTTCTTGTGCCTTTTCAAAATATGATATTGGTGTATCAAAATCACAATCTATTAACACTAAAGAATGTTTTTTTAATAAGGTTTGTAAAATTAAGCCTGCATTTTCTATTCCTTCTGTTTCATCTGGTAATGATGTATATACTGATAAATTCTTACCAGTGTCAATTCCTTTTGCTGTTCCCTGCAATAAATTTTGAATATTATTCATTGCTATGTTTCTTAAGTCTTCTTCATTTTTTGTATATATATAATAAGAATTTCTATTTTTTGTTGTATCTAATATTGCTGTATCAATCCCCATTGAAGATGTCATTTGTGCCAAATTATTAATAATAAATGATGTTCCATTTTTACTTGTACCTACAAAACAAGCTACTTTTTTTCCTGTTGTTAATAAATTAGATATATCTACATCTTGATATGTATTAGCAATTTCATTTCTATTATTTTGATTATTATATTGATATTGATCATGATTTGAATAACTCTTACTATAATTATTATTAACTGGTACATCTTCTTGTGTTTTTTCAAATCCAGGTAATATTGAGTCTATATTGTTTTCATCATCTTCTTCGTCATCTTCTTCAAATCCTGGTAAAATATTAGATTGTTCTTCATTTGCTTTAGGATTAGTATCTTTTGGTTCTTCATCAATATCTTCTATATCAGTAAATCCTGGTAAAATATTATCTGTATCATCTTCCTCGTCTTCAAAGCCTGGTAAGCTATTGTTTTCGGTTGTTTGATTTTCTAATCCTGGTAATACCATTTTTTCTTGTTCTTCTGGTACTTGATTTTTACGAGGTCTTCCTCTTCCTCTTTTTGGTTTATTTTCTATTTCTTCTTGTTCAACTGGAGTTTTGCGAGGTCTTCCTCTTCTTTTTTTCTCTACCACTTCTTGTTCCATATTTTCGTCTTCTATTTCTTTTTCTACATTTCTATCATATATTTCTTGTTTAACTATATTTGTTTCAATATTTTTATTTACCAAGCTATCGTTATTTGGTTGAGTTTTCTTCATTACAACCTTTTCTATTTGTTTTTCATCATCTTGCATACTCATTTCTGAGTTTTCTTGTAAAACTGGTGTTTTAGCTAATTTCTTAATTCCAGTCATATTTACAGAAGATGGTATAACTACTGGCTTTGATAATATTTTTTCTTTGTTTGGATCACTTAAAAGTTTGCCCATTGTTCCGGTTGTTTGTTTTTCTTTTGAAACATTTTTGCTTCCTCTTAAATTATCTGAAACTTTGCTATTATATGAAATTATTTGTTGATATTTTGCAGATTGTTCTTCTAATACAGCTCTTACATTTAATGGTAGAAATTTGCTTATAATTCTTAATTGAACATCATTGTATTGTGATGCTATGTTATCAAAACTTTCTACATATTTTTTTTCATCTTTTCCTAATCTTTTATAGTGCGCTAATATATTTTGTATTTCCATTTCGCTAACATCATTTTCATTTTCAGATTGATATCCTACATCTTCTGAATCAATTTTGTAGTACGCTTTTGCATCTTTTTTTAATCTTGGTTTATTTAATAATGAGCATACATTTTGTATACTTCTATCATTTCCTAATAATGCATTATAAATTCCTATACCAAATATTTTTACTAGCATTTGTTCGGATTTTTCTCTTCTATCTGTACAAATTAAAATAATTGGAATGTCTTCTCCTCTAATATTAGATGCTTCATCACTAATACTATCCAATTTATCAAATATAAATTTATCTATTTGATCATATTGTGTATTTGTAAATGCCTCTAAATCTTCACTTATTACAATTCTATCATAAGTTTTATCTTTTTGTAATTCTTTTAATATTGCATTGAAGTAATAGACATTTTTATATGAAATAATTTCTTTATAATCTCTTTGATATCTTTTTACTATTGATTCTGATATTTCTTCATTACTTACAGCAAACAAAACTTTCATTTGTTATTTTCCTTTCCTTTCTATCGGTTTGTGTTTTTAGATTTTATCCTCTTCCAAATTTAACAAACATTGCAAATGCTAATGGTAAGACTTGACATATTACTAATAATGTTACAAATGTAACTATTAATCCCATACCCTTTTCTAATGTATCTAGTTTACGGATACCAATTACATATTGATGTATTGCTCCTATAGCTATCCCTAAAAAGCAAAATGGAATACTATATATTCTTACTATATTTAAAATATATGCTACTAATCCATATGTTTCAGATCCATATTTGTCTTGATAATCTTTTAAAGATTTCGCTTGGTTTTCTTTAATTTCAATGATTTTACTTTCTGTTTCACTATCAATTACTTTTTCCGTTGCATATACTGGTATATTAATTGCCAAAAAAGCACATGCCATAATTATTGTGACAATTATAGGTAATATTTTTTTCATTTTATGCTCCCTTCTATCTTTCTAATTTTCTTTATTTTTTATTGATTTATCTATGCTTATATATCATACAATAACTTTAAAAAAATAGCAAGGAATTTTTACAATTTATTGTAAAAATCATACCAATCTTATCTCAATCTACTAAGATATAATATAAATATTTGCTATCTTACTATATAAATATTTTATTTTCACAGATTGTATCTAACATTTTTTATTCTCGTCCTATTTTTTCTTTAACCATTTCTATTATATTTTTTACAGTTCTCCAAGTATAATTTTGAACTTGTGATGGTTGAATTTCTATATTAAAAATATCTTCTAATTGAGCAATTAATTCTATAAAAGCAAGTGAATCAATTATATTATTTTCAATCAAATTAATATCATTATCAATAGTTAATTCATCATAATTTGTTACATCTTTAATTATATCCACTATTTTATTTTATTTTATTTTCCATTTTTATAATCCTCCAATAACTTTTTTTCATCTAATTTTCCGTTTTAATTTAATGGAATTTCTTTTTCATCAAATTCCTTTTTATTTATTTTTATACTAGTAACTGCAAAAGTATATTCTGTAGGGCCATAACTATTTATGATGTCAATATCATCAAATCTTTCAAAATTGCTTCTTTTGTTACAGAAATTTGATATGCTGTTGGTCCATATTCACAAAATAATTTCCTTTTCATTTTTCCCCTTCTTTTATCTTTATTTTCCAATTTAATTATAACATATTAAAATTTTAAACACGATAAAACTTATTTTTTTGCAATATTCACTTGAATTTATTTCTATTTTAGTATAGTATATATTGAAAGAAAATGAGAATTCACATAGGAGGAAAAAAATGTCAGAGAAAACAAAAGAAGTAAAATTAAATACAAAAAATCCTGCAATAGCTAGCATAAAAAAAACTAATACAAAAAAAAGTACCATAAAATCTCAAAAGACTACTACTTCAAATTCTAAAACAAAAACAAATACTCAAAAAAAAGGAAAAAAAACAGTAATTTCAAAAACAACTAAGAAAGCAACATTATCAAAAAATCCAACAAAAAAAGTATCAAAAAGTTCTACTAAAACTTCCAAATACATTTCTAATGTTGAATATTATGATTTACCATATAGATATAATCAAACTATTGTAAGGATTTTAGCACAAACTCCTACTACTTTATTTGTATATTGGGATATTTCTGATGAAGATAGAGAAAATTTCAAAAAAGAATATGGAGATTCTTTTTTTGAAACAACACATCCTGTTTTAATCATTCATAATGATACAATGAATTATAGTTTTGAAGTAGATATAAACGATTTTGCAAATAGTTGGTATTTAAAGGTAAACGATAGTAGTTGTGATTATAGAATTGAACTTGGCAGACGTCCAAACTCAAATAGTGTTAAGATAGATAAAGATTATATTTATATTTCTTCTTCAAATGAAATTGAATCACCAAATGATCATATTCTATTTGATAAAAATCAAAAGATGGTATATTTTCGAAATGTAAAAACTAACAAGGAAACTCCAAAAGATGCTACCAATTTATCTTTTATACAAAACATGGGAAAAGTATATAATATTTATGATTTATATAAAAAAATTTATTCTGATGAAAATATAGAAGATTTTTCAAATCCTTCTTCTCAATTCAAATAGATTTTACTTGAGGTATTTTATACTTTCTAAAATACCTTATATTTTGTTAAAAGGAGATACGTTATGCAAGAGAAAAAAGGCTATGTAAGTTTTGTTTTACATGCTCATCTTCCATTTATTCATCATCCAGAAAGTGATGACTATTTAGAAGAATCATGGTTATATGAAGCAATTTCTGAAACTTATATTCCATTATTAGTAAATTTTCAAAAACTAGTTGATGAAGGAGTTAATTTTAGAATTACAATGTCTATGACTCCTCCTCTACTTTCTATGTTAGATAATAAATTATTACAAAGAAAATATATTAAATATTTAAAAAGAATGATTGAACTTTCAAAAAAAGAAATTGTTAGAACTGCTGGAAATGAAAGATTGAATAAGCTTTCACACTATTATTTTGAACGATATTCTAATGATTTGCATTTATTTAATGATGTTTTTAAACGTGATTTAATAAGTCAATTTAAACATTTTCAAGATATTGGTGTCCTAGAAATAATAACATGTGGAGCAACACATGGTTATTTTCCTATTTTGTATGTTAATGAAAAAACAGTTAAAGCACAAATTGCTGTTGGTGTAGAAACATATAAAAAATATTTTGGAAGACCTCCACGTGGTATATGGCTTCCTGAATGTGGCTATGTTCCAGAAGCTGATAAATATCTTAAAGAATTTGGTATTGACTATATAATTACAGAAACACATGGTATTTTATATGCAAACCCTACTCCTATTTATGGTACTTTTTCTCCAATTGTTTCTCCTGAAGGAGTTGTCGCTTTTGGTAGAGATTTAGAATCATCTAGGCAGGTTTGGAGTTCAATTAATGGTTACCCTGGTGATTATAATTACAGGGAATTTTATCGTGACATTGGTTATGAAGCTGATTATGATTATATAAAACCATATATTGCGCATAATGGTGTTCGTGTTCATACTGGTATAAAATATTATCGTATAACTGGAAAAACAGAATTTAAAGATTATTATAATCTGCAATGGGCTAAGGATTCTGCAGAAAGACAAGCTGGACATTTTCTAGATTGTAGAACGAAACAAATAAATGATATCTCACCATATATGGATAAGCCTCCTATTATACTTTGTCCATATGATGCAGAACTTTACGGTCATTGGTGGTATGAAGGTCCTTATTGGTTATACATACTATTTAAAAAGATTTATTATGATGATTGTAATTTTGAATTAATTACACCTTCTGAATATATTGATAAATATCCGGAAATGCAAGTTTGTTCTCCTTGTCGCTCTAGTTGGGGAGCCAATGGTTACAGTGAAGTATGGCTTAATCCTACAAATGATTATGTTCATAGACATTTACATGTTGCTGGAGATAGAATGTGTGAACTTGCTCAAACTTTTCCTAATGCAAAAGGTTTAAAGAAAAAAGCTTTAAATCAATGTGCTAGAGAATTATTGCTTGCTCAAAGTAGTGATTGGCTATTTATTATTACTAATGGAACTATGGTTGATTATGCCAAAAAAAGAATCAAAGATCATGTCGGTCGTTTTACAAAATTATATTATCAAATTAAAAATGATGAAATTGATGAAGATTTCTTAAAAGATATTTCTAAAAAGGATTGTATTTTTCCTGAGATTGATTACAATATATATAGATAGTTCTAAAAAACAAGAGCCTCAATGAGGCTCTTGAAAACTAAGTTCTACTATCTTTAATCTTTTTATCTTTTTATTTTTTCTTTCAAAATTTCTACTATACACTTTATTATTAATCTCATTCCAATTAAGAAATATATAGATATAATAATTATTGCTACACAATTAATAACTGTAATTTTTTCTATTTTACAATAATATATGCAAAATAGAATTAAACTCACTTCAAACAAGTAAATTATTGCTAATATTAATTCGCTTATCCTCTCAATAATTTTTTTCCGTCCTAATTTTTTCATTAGCCATTACCTCCTGATTTTTTAATGCTGACTAGTACTTAGTTTTTTTACTTAATTTACAAATTAAGTGTTTAAAATTTAGTATCTTTCACTCTCTAATATTTATTTTACCACTTTTTTATGTAAAGTTCAACTAAAATATATGAATTAAATTGTCCAATTTAATTGGACATATTTCTTTTTCTTAAAAATTACATATTATATGGTATAACTTTTATTAATTTAGTAGATACTACTTAAGGAAAGGAGTTTTTCATGAAATCAATTTGTATAAAAACAAACAATAATAACTTACTTGATTATCTACTAAATGAACTTGAATATATTGAAATAGAACCCATATATATTGCTTCAAATGAATTTAAAAATTATAAGAATATTATTGTCCATTATAGGGGAAATAATAATAACAGTTTTATTCATGAAATATCTTGTATCCTTTCTTGTTTAGTAATTGATGAGCTAGAAGAAAAAATTTTAAAAAAACTGATTCTAAAAAATTATTTTTATTTTGAAGCCTTAGAACGTAAAAAAATTTTAGAAATTTGTTTTGAAATTTTTTCAGATGATTTTAATAAATATTTTAATGACAAATATAATTGTTTAATTGATGATTTTTCTTCTTATTTAAATGTTAACAAATCAATAATTTTAAATGGCTTTATTAATTTTAGAATTAAAGATTATATTAAAATTTTAGAAAATGTTGTTGATGAAGCAGTGAGTACATTTGTAATCGAAAAAGAGTATTTTGAATTTGTTTCACTTTTAAAGTTGTACGTTAACTCTCAAACATCAACTTGTGAAATTATTCACTTAGTGTATTCCAATGAAAATTCAATTTTGTTAGATAAAAATAAAAATATAATTGATATTGATGATAATATTTTAAAATCAAAATATTTATCTGATATTTCATTTTCTTCTAATGATTATGCACTAAATGGATTACTTACTTTTATTCCAAAAAAAATTTATATTCATTTATTGGATAATTGTATAGATGAATTTATTCATACTTTATCTTTGATTTTTGAAGATAGAATAGAAATTTGTACCGATTGTGACATTTGTAATTTATACAAAAATAACAAAAAACTAAAATTGACCAAATTAAAACAATAAACTGTTATAATTTAACAATGTTAAATTATAACAGTTTATTGTTTTATATTATTTGAGTATATAGAATAATTTGTGTAAAGTTTAAAGTTTACACAAACTTGCCGGCAGTCTCTATTACTTTATCGCATATTAATTGATTTTAATCGTATTGAAATTGTATTTACATACTTTGATTTATTCCCATTGCCACAATTTCACTCATATTTTCAATTAAATCATCAATCTCTTTTGGTGTTACAATTAGATTATAATCACTTGGCATCAATGCTTCTTTTATTTCTTCATAATTATCCTTTTCTTTTAATTGATTTAAATAGTCATTAGATTTTGCTTCATTTTGTAATTTAGTAATAAATAAATCCAAACTATCATTTACTAAAACGGCAGTCTCTACAACTGTTGGTATTCCTATTGCTATTACTGGAATCCCCAAAGTTGCCTCACTAATTTCTGATCTTTTATTTCCTACACCTGCACCTGGTATTATCCCTGTATCTGATAATTGAATTGTGCTACTTATTCTTTCTATACTTCTGGAAGCCAATGCATCAATTACTATTACTAGTTTTGGATGAATGTTATCAACAATTCCTTTTAAAATTTCAACTGTTTCTATTCCTGTCGTTCCTAAAACTCCTGGCGAAATTGCACTTACCATTCTTGTTCCTTCATTTACATATTGTGGCAAATAATTTATAATGTGTCTTGTTACTTCTATTCCGTTTATTACTTTAGGTCCTAAAGCATCTGGTGTAACATATATATTTCCTAATCCGACTACTAAAACTTCACCTTGTTTGTCTATATGTTCTTCTAATACTTTTTTTAGTTCATTAGATAATATTTCTGCAAAATTCTCAATATCTTCATCTTGAGCTATTTTTAATTTTTTTATATCAATTGTTATATAATTTCCAATTGGCTTTCCAATTGCTTCTTCTCCTTGTTTATTTGTAATTTTTACTCTTTCTACTGATATTTTTTCATTAATCTCTTCTTTCTCACTTTCTATTCCGTCTATTTCATTTTCTAAGCTATTTGCTTTTCTATATATGTCTCTTCTTTCTGATGCCAAGTCTGTTCTAAAATTTAATTGTTTTTCTAACATAAAAACCAACTCCTACTTTTTTAGTATTTGTTGGTTTTTAGTTTTTATTCAGTTATTTTTATATGTATAATAAAAAATTATTGTTAATATATATAAGTTTATATTACTATTTTATAAAAGTATTACATTTTTAATGCAATACTTTTTTATTTTAACTTCTTCTAACTTGCAAGTATCTTTTCAAATTTTTTTATTCCTTCCATTGTTTTTCTTTCATGTTTTTCTATTTTGTTTATTATTTTTGCATGTTTTTTGTTTTCAACCCTCTCAATGGATTCACATAAATTTTGTATCTCTGCAGATACATTTTTTTCTATCTCTTCTTGTGTTTCTTTTAGCTTTACATCTAATTTTTCTTCTGTTTCTCTTAGTTTTCTATCTAGTTCTTCCTTAATTTCATTCTTAATTTCATCCTTTGTTTCTTCAATTTTTGTATTCAATTCTTCTTTTGTTTTTTCAATTTTTTGGTCAATCACTTTAATTTGTAAATCAATATCATCAAGTTTTTTCAAAATTTTTTCTTCCATTGGCATCCTCCTTTCGTCAAAATTTGCTATATAGTAATATTTATTTTCAACATAAAAATATTTTTAATATCCAAAATTCATATTGTAAAATTATTATAATATTATAGAACTAAAATGTCAATATTTATTTAAAAGTTTTACAGAAACTTTAGCTTACTATTATGTTTAAAATTAATCTTATATATGGGAATCTAGCCGATTTTAAATTAATAAATAAAAAATTCGAATTAAAACTATACTATCTATATAGCTATATTATGTATATCATAATATTCAAAATTTGTAAATATTATAAAAAAAATTTATATAAAAATTGAACGCAAAATTCGACAATTATAGACAACAAAATGGAACAGTTTTTGACTGTCCCATTTGTCCATTATCCTAATTCTGCAAAGTATTTAATAGTTCTAACCATTTGGCTTGTATATGAGTTTTCGTTATCATACCATGATACAACTTGTACTTGATATAATCCATCTCCTATTTCTGTTACCATTGTTTGTGTACTATCAAATAAAGAACCATATTTCATTCCAATAACATCTGAAGATACTAAATATTCATCTGTATATCCAAATGATGCACTGCTTTGTGCTTTCATTGCTTCATTTATTTTTTCCTCTGTGATGTCTTGTCCTTTAACAACTGCTACTAATATAGTTGTTGATCCTGTTGGTACTGGAACTCTTTGTGCAGATCCAATTAATTTTCCATTTAATTCTGGTATAACTAAACCAATTGCTTTTGCTGCTCCTGTTGTATTTGGTACAATGTTTACAGCTGCTGCTCTTGCTCTTCTTAAATCTCCTTTTCTATGTGGTCCATCTAATACCATTTGATCTCCTGTATAAGCATGAACTGTTGTCATTATTCCTGATTGAATTGGTGCAAAGTCATTTAATGCTTTTGCCATTGGTGCTAAGCAGTTTGTTGTACAAGATGCTGCTGATATTATTTTGTCTTCTGGTGTTAATATTTTTTCGTTTACTCCAAACACTACTGTTGGTAAATCTTTTCCTGCTGGTGCTGAAATAACAACTTTTTTAGCTCCTGCATCAATATGTGCTTGTGCTTTATCTTTAGATGTATAGAATCCTGTACATTCTAGAACTACATCTACTCCTATTTCTCCCCATGGTAAATCTTTTGCGTCTTTTTCTGAATATATTTTGATTGTTTTTCCATCTACTGTTATTGAATCTTCTCCTGCTTCTACTGTTTCAGCTTTTTCATATCTTCCTTGTGCTGAATCATATTTTAATAAATGAGCTAACATTTTAGGACTTGTTAAATCATTGATTGCTACGATTTCATATCCTTCTGCTCCAAACATTTGTCTAAATGCTAGACGTCCTATACGTCCAAAACCATTAATGGCTACTTTTACTGACATAATAATTTCCTCCTTAAAATTCGTATTTTTATTTTTTTCTATCTTTAGTAGTTTTACCAATTTTTTCTTTGGCAATACAATTCTATATCAAATTTGTTTACTTTTCAAGGGATATTTTAAATTTTATCACCTGCTATCTTAAATTCCTTTTCCATATAGCCTTTCTAATACTATAATAAACATTGCATGTGACCATCCTAGCCCAATTACCCAATTAGGTTTAAGTGTTTCATTATTAACTTGTTCTCCTAAAAAATAATGTTTTCCTACTGTTTTTATAACAAAATCAAAGCATTCTTTTGCTTTTTTCTTTTCTCCTGCTTCTAAATAATATAATGTTATCCAAAGATTAGCTATTGGCCATGGGTTTCCATTCATATAATTATCATCTTCAAATCTCTGATATCCACCTGTATATGTTCTCAAACTTAGATTTATTCTTTCGACTGTATTTTGAATTTTCTTTTCTTTTGCTTTAAACACTGAAAATGGTGTGGTTGCTCCTAAAATGCTTATATCCATTTTTCTGTCTTCTGTATTTCTTATATATGATTTCTTATTTTCATCATACATATTTTGATTGATATATTTTTTTATTTCAACTTTCATTTTTTCTAATTCTTTTTTTGATTTCGATATTTTTTCTTCTTTTAATCTATTATTATCAAAATCAGATGTATTTTTCCCTAGATTCTCATATATATTAATCATACTATCAAAAGCAGAATATATACTAGCTAATGAATATAAATGAATTCCTTCGTTCATTTCCCATAAATCATAACTAATATGATATTTGTGTCCTTTTGAGCTTCCCATTTCATTTTCTATTTGTTCTTTTACTATATCTTTTTCTCTATCATCTTTTACATTTATTTCAAGCCAATCTTCTACATATCTCTTAAGAAAATCTGTTGCTTTTTCACACATTTGTAAATTATCTTTTAAAAACTTAATTGATTTTGTGTATTTATAATGTTCAAAAACTCCATAAACAACACTTGCTGTTTCATCAACTTGATATCCCCAACAAGGAGCTAGTTTTCCATCTGTAAAAAATCTTTGTTCCCACATACCATTTTTACTTTGTGTTTTTTTACAAAATACTTTATAAAATTTTTCTGTATCTTTATCCATTTTTAATATATCCATTGCTTTTGTAATAAATACTGCATCTCTTGGCCAGCAATAAGCATATCTACCACATTTTGTAAAATCTTCATCAATTTCCGGTGATGCTATTATTGCTCCTGTTTCAGAATTTGTTAATAATGGAAACAATAATATACTTCTTTTATATATTTCAAATATTCTTTCTTCATAAGTGTTTTGTGGTTCTTTTATTTTTAATCCATTATGACTTTTTACGTATTTTCTCCAATATGCTTTTGTATTTTGATATTCTTTTTCATAATCAATTCTTTTTATTCTATCTACTTCTTCCTCGATATCAGATATATTTTTATTTTCATCTATAAATATACAAATTTGTATTTCCTTTTTTTCTCCTGGTTTAATTGTTCCTATTTCATATGCTATTGATGAATCTTTTGACATTCCTATATAATCTTTATCATATATTTCAGCTCTTTTTATTGTATTTTTACTACCATTTATTTGATGTTTTATAATTTTATTTCCTTTTGAAAAAGTTGATACGGCAAAATCATGTGCATATTGTAGCATTCCATTATCAATTATTTTTGCACTTACAAAATTGTTTATATCTGATAATAATTCAGAGTGTATATAAAATTCTGTATTTAAATCAATTGTTCCTTCATTTATAAAAATGTATTTCTTTGCTAAAACATTTTCTTTTAATAACATATAATCTGTTTGTAAAATCTTCATATTAAAGTATGTATTAGTTATTTCTGTGTTTAAAATGTTTGTATCTGTATCATAATATTGCTTATAAATATTATTGATATCATCGTGTAGATAAATTAAGTCAGATTCATTTATTTTTATTCCTGTATGAAAAAAATTTATGTATTGTTTATTGTCCTTACTTGGAAAATACAATCTTTGTAATTCTCCTTTTTGTGTAAAAGTTGCAATCATTTTTTTATTTCCTATTATTGCTTCATTTAAATATTTGTTATCCATTATTTATTCCTTTCTCTTTTTTGGGGGAATTGGGGACGTTCCTTCTTTTTCCCTTTTTGCAGGGATTAGGGGACAGTCCTTTAAGTGAAATTTAGAATGTTTCCCATAAAGGACTGTCCCCTAATCCCTGCAAAAAGGGAAAAAGAAGGAACGTCCCCAATTCCCCCAAAGTCTCCAATTCATTAACCTTCAATTACATTTAGGATTTGTTTTTCTAAATCTTTTATTTTTTCGCTTATTCTAAATATATCTTTATCTGTTAATTCTTTATTGTCCATGTCTTCTTTTACAGCTGTGTCCATATCTAATATTTCAGATTTTAATTTTTCTAATCGTCTTAATACTTCTGCTCTATTATTTATTGGTAATTTTCTTTCTATTGTATGTGTTAATTTAGCCATTTCTTCTTGTGTTAGTTCATATGTATCTCCATAGTTTGGTATTTTTACAGGAAGTTTTGTTTCTTCTTCTAGTTTTTGTTCTAATACTTCTTGTGATTCTTCTTCACCATGTATTAAGAATATTTGCTTTGGTTTTTTTATAAATGAATATACAAAATTCATTAATCCATCTTGGTCTGCATGTCCTGAATATCCTTCTATATATTCTATTCGTGCATTTACAGCTATTTCTTCCCCAAAGATTTTTACTTTTTTTGCTCCATTTACAATACTATACCCTAATGTTCCTGGTGCTTGATATCCAACAAACAATATTGTTGAATTTGGATTCCATAAATTATGTTTTAAATGATGTTTTATTCTTCCAACTTCACACATACCACTTGCAGATATGATTATACAAGGTTCTGGATTTTCATTTAATGCTTTTGATTCTTCTGCAGTTACTGTAAATTTTAATCCTGGAAATTCAAGCGGATTATCTCCTCTTTTTATTTCTGCTTGTGTTTCTTCATCAAATAAATTCATGTTTTCTTTAAATACTTCTGTTGATGATATTGCAAGAGGGCTATCTACATATACTGGTGCTTTCATTAAAGTTTCATATTCTTTTAAGAATTTTTCGTCATTTCTTGTTTCCTTTATTTTGTTTAGTTCATATAAAATTTCTTGTGTTCTTCCTACTGCAAATGATGGTATTACAACTGTTCCTCTTTTTTCTAATGTTTCTGAAACTATATCCAAAAACATTTCAGCTTTTTTATCATTTTTTATATGTTTTCTACTTCCATATGTTGATTCCATTACTAAATAATCTGCATCTTCTATCATTGTTGGTTCACTTAATAATGGAATATCATTATTTCCTAAGTCACCAGTAAATACAGTTTTTGTTTGTTTTCCGTTTTCATTTACCCATAATTCTATAATACTTGATCCTAACATATGTCCTGCATCATTAAATCTAACGTGAATATCTGGTGTTATTTCAATTATTTGGTCATATTGTACTGGTTCGAATAATTCTAAACATCTTGCAGCTTGTTCTGCTGTATATAAAGGCTCTCTTGCTGGTAAGCCTTTTCTCATTCTTTTTCTATTTTTCCACTCATTTTCCATTTCTTGTATGTGTCCACTATCTGGTAACATTAGTGCACACAAATCACATGTTGCTTTATGTGTATATATTTTATTTTTAAATCCTTCATTATATAATTTTGGTATTCTTCCAGAATGATCTATATGTGCATGTGTTAGTAGCATAAAATCTATATCTGCTGGATTAAAATCAAATTCTTCGAAGTTTTCTTCTTCTAATTCTTTTTTACCTTGCCACATTCCACAATCTACTAAGAATTTTTTTCCTGCTGCTTCTACTAAATAATTTGACCCTGTTACTGTTTTAGTTGCTCCCAAAAATGTAATTTTCATATAAAAAATCTTCCTTTCCTCTTTGATTTTTCACTATTCTAAAGTAATGTTTAGAATAAAAAATTATAACTTTTTATTAATAATTTTTTTATTTTGACATTGCTATTTTTTTATTCAATTTTATATTTAAATCTTTTGGCTTTTGTATTTTAACCTTTTCTTCAAAGATATTTTCATCAAATATTTGAACAAAATATTGGTCCTTTTCTTTTGTAATTTTCAAATAAGCTTCTTCTAATTTTATAATTCTAGTTTTAAATATATTTTTTAAAATAATATAATTTGTATTTTCATCTTCTGATACTTTTTCAAATATTTTTAATTCAATAGCTTTATCTAATATTAACTTTTCTGTTTTTTCTAATAGTTTTTGTAATTCTGTTATTTCTTTTATTAATACAGACTCATTATATGGTAACATTTCATAATATCTAAAATCATATATAATCTTTTCCAATTCAGCTTTTGTATCTGCTTTTTTTATTTTCAATCTTATTGCTTGTAAAAATACTTTTTGAAATTCAATTTTTAGTTTCTCTATTGTTTGGCTTTTATCTTCTTCATTTAATATACTTAGATATTTATATTTTTCTTCTAGTTCTTTTGTGTAATTTACAAAATTTTTAGGCTTTAGAACATTATTTAATTCTTCTATTTTTAACAAATATGTCTCTCTCTCTTTTTCTAGTATTTGTATTAAAATTCTAATGCTAAAAATTTTCTTTTCTAATGGTAATACTTCATTTCTTTTTTGGTATTCTTCTTCTAACATTGATTTATTATTGATAATTGTATCTAATTTTCTTATTTGTTCTGTTAAGTCTATTTTTTCTTTAGTTTTTTGTTGTATGAATTCTTCTTTATTTTTAACTTGTTGTATTTGTTCTTCTAATTCTTCTTTGATTTTTGTATATTCCACTTCTTTAATAGAATTAAATTTTATTTCTAAAAGTATAGAAATTTCATCTAAAGTATTTACAATTTTTTCTTTTATATCTTTACTATAATCATTTTGTAGTTTTTCCTGAAATAAATCATAATAATCTATTATAAATTCTGAATTTGCTATCCATTTTTTTAAAAATTTTTCTCCAACAAGTATTCTAAGATTTTGATAAATCAAGTTATGTTCTATGCTTTCTATTTCCTTTGGGATTGTAGTCCAAGAATATCCATTAAAATCTCTTAATGGTTCTACCATATTTATATTATTTCCTACATTTATTAGATTTGATAAGGTTTCATTAATTAAAAAATAATCATTTTTTATAATTTTTTCTTTTTTGTCTATCTTATAAATGGCATATAATAATTTTCTTTCTATTGGATATGCTATAATATTTCCTTTCTCTTTATCAATTATATATGTACGATTTTTTAATATTTTGTTTTCTTCATCTGTCATTTTTACTATATTTATTGAATTGCATTTATTTTTTATTATTTCTATTAAGTCTTTTTCATACTGTTCTTTATCTTCTACATCTCTTTTTACTGTTTGTAAATCTTTATATGCTGCCTCTATTTTATACATAATACTAAGGAGAATACTTTTTGCATTTTCGCTAAAATCTTTTTCTTCTAATATTTTTTCTAATTCATTTTGATAATCTTTTTTAACGATTTTATCTAAAAAATTTTCTTTTTTAGCTAGCATTTTCTTCTCCTTTCAAATTATATTTTTTATATTTAGATTTTCAATTTTATTCTTCTATATCTTCTTCAGTGTTTGTATTTATGTTAGTTCCCATTTTTAGTTCTTCCCATCTTTCTTTTGTCATAAGAACTTCTCTTGGCTTACTTCCTTGATATCCTGATATAATACCTCTTTCTTCCATTTGATCTATAATTCTTCCTGCTCTAGCATATCCTACCTTAAATCTTCTTTGAATAAATGATGTTGATGCTTGTCCTGTTTCAACAACAGTGTCTATTGCATCCATTAAAAATGGATCTGTTTCGTCATCTTCAGCTTGCTCTTGTGCTAATTCTTTATCTGTTTTATTGCTATTTTCAATACTTTCTAAGATGTCTTCACTATATGTTGCTGTTCCATTTTGTTTAATAAATGAAACTATTTTTTCTACTTCTTCATCTGATACAAATGCTCCTTGCACTCTTATAGGTTTTGGAGCTCCAGTTGGAAAATATAACATATCTCCTTTTCCCAACAATTTTTCTGCTCCTACAGAATCCAAAATTGTCCTAGAGTCTATTTGTGAAGATACTGCAAATGCTATTCTTGAAGGAATATTTGCTTTAATAAGTCCTGTAATAACATCTACAGATGGTCTTTGTGTTGCAATTACTAAATGCATTCCTGCAGCTCTTGCTTTTTGTGCCAAACGACAAATTGCTTCTTCAACATCTTTTGCAGCTACCATCATCAAGTCTGCAAGTTCATCTACAATGATAACTATTTGTGGTAATTTTCCAACTCCACCTTCTTTTTCAATTGCTTTATTATATCCTTTTAAGTCTCTTACTCCTTTTAATGCAAATAAATTATATCTATTATCCATTTCTTGTACTGCCCATGCAAGTGCTCCTGCAGCCTTTTTAGGATCTGTTACAACTGGTATTAACAAATGTGGTATTCCATTATAAACTGATAATTCTACAACTTTTGGGTCTACCATTACCATTTTTACTTCGCTTGGTTTACTGTTATATATAATGCTTGTTATAATTGTATTTATGCATACACTTTTTCCTGACCCTGTTGAACCTGCAATTAATACGTGTGGCATTTTAGCAATGTCTGCTAATTGAATATTTCCTGCTACATCTTTTCCTAGAGCTACTGTTAATTTTGATTTGTTATCTGCAAATTCATCACTTTCTAGTACTTCTCTTAAATGTACAGCCTCTTTTTCTTTGTTTGGTACTTCTATACCTACTGCTTGTTTTCCTGGAATTGGTGCTTCGATTCTTATAGTTTCTGCTGCTAAATTTAGTGCTATATCATCTGCTAAATTTGCTATTTTACTAACCCTTACTCCTTCTGCTGGTTTTAATTCATATCTAGTAATTGCTGGTCCTACTGATACATTTTCTACTTTTGCAGATACTCCAAAACTGTATAATGTTTTTTGTAGTTTTGTTGCTGTATCTGTTAATGCTTTTGCTCCTCCTTTTAATGCTTTTTTAGATGGTTTTCCTAATAACTCAATTGGTGGATATTCATAATTTTCATCTTCTACAATCATTGCATGTTCTAATTGTAATACTTCTTTTGTTTTATCTTCTTTCTTTTCTTCTTCTGTTTTAAATAAATTTCCTTCTTCTTTTTTAAATATATTGTTTTCTATTACATCTGGTTGCAATTCTTCTTTTTTATGTAATAGTCCTAATTTTTTATTTTCTTTTGTTAATGGAACTAAATCATCCCCATCATGATTATATTTTTTTCTACCATTTTTTGTATCTTGTTCTTCTATTGCTCTTCCACCAAAATTAATTTTTATTTGTTCTCCGATGGCTTCATCTTGAATTTGTTGTTTTGGTTCTACTTCTAATGCTTTTCTTCTTTGTTCTTGTTTTTCTTGCCTTAGTCTTGCTGCTTCTTCTTTATATTTTTGCTTTTGTTCTAGTTTTTCTTCTCTCTTTTCTTCTGATTTTTCTACAATATTATTTATAATGTCAGACATATTAATTCCAAATGTAAATACTGCAAGCATTATTACAATTCCTACACATAAAATTGCTGCACCAACAGATCCCAGTAAATTTACTAATGGAACAGCAAGTACTGCTCCTAAAACTCCTCCTCCTGTTCCTTGTGCTCCAATTGCATATGCATCTTTTACTACTTCACTTAATTCTTTTCCTGTTGTAACCAATTCATTAGTATTAATTTGATATACTTCCATTAATACAGAAAAACTTATTAGAAGTATTGTATATTGAATTAATTTTGAAGTTAAATATTCATTATCTTCACATGCTAATTTTATTCCTATTGCAAATATTCCAATTGGTAGAACATATCTAATTATTCCCATCATTCCACCTAGTATTTCGTTTAATTTTATACCTATTACTCCAGACTTACCATAAATTAAAACAGCAAGTAAAATGCTTAATAAAATTAACCCTATTACTGTTAAATCTATTTTTGATGCTGTCTTTTTTGTTTTTTTGACTGGTTGTTTTCTTTTTTTATAACTTCTTTTTGCCATATTATCCTCCATTTTATTTTTCTATTTTTTGTGTCAAATTTTTATATTATTGGAATATTTAGTTAATGTTAGCTTTATAATAGGCTTTTCCTATAATATAAAAAAGAGAGAAATTAAACCCATCCTCCGTTTCCCTCTTTTTATTTTTACTTATTCTTTATATATTAGTCTATAATATATTTAAAATTTTTCTTTTGTTTTTTCTATTTTAATTCTTTTCTACTGTTTTGTACTGTTTTTATTGTATCTTCCAAAGAAATTTCCATTAAATTTAATGCTTCTGCGATATTTTTTTCTAAGTTTCCTAATGTTTTTGTTAAAACATCTTCTGTTTGAGCCAATAAATTATCAGCATATTCTTTTGTTCCATTTGAAATTTCTCTTGATCTTTCGTTTGCACTTTCTATTATTTCTTTCTTTTGTTCATATGCTTTTCTTGTTATTTCGTGTTCATCTATCATAGATATAATTCTATTTTCAGCTTCTTTTACTATTCCATCTGCTTCTTTTTGTGCTTCTACTAGAATCCTTTGTCTTTCTTCTTTTACCCATTTTGCTTGTTTTAGTTCGTCAGGAAGTTTTATTCTAACTTCCTTAATTAAATCTAGTAATTCATCCTTATCAACAATTCCTTTTGATGAGAAAGGTAAGTTTCTACTATTTTCAATTAAATCCTCCAATGATTCTAGTATTGTAAATATTTCCATGGTTTTACCCCTTTCTTGTTTTTACGCATAAATATTTTTTATTATAGGGATTTTTGTTTCCTATATTGTAAAAAAATTAATGTTGCTCTTCCATATTTTCTTTTATCTATTATTTCTGTTTTCATTTTCTTTAGTTCTTGCATTACTTTTTCTTCTTCATCTGTTTCTATTATGATAGTTGTGTTATCATCTATCTTTTCTTTTTTTATTAGAAGTTCTACTGCTTTACTTGCAAAGTTTGACTGATATGGTGGATCTATATATACAATATCCACATTTTCTGCAAGTTTGTTTATAATTAAATCTTCATAATCAGTATTGTATAATTCTATTTTTTCTTTTAGATGTGTCTTCTCTACGTTCTTTTTTATAATTTGTATTGCTTCTTTTGATTTATCACATAATATTACCTTTTTTGCTCCTCTGCTTGCTGCTTCTAATCCGATTGCTCCACTTCCAGAAAACAAATCTAAAAATATTGAATCTGGTATTTCGTTTTGTATAATATTAAATAATGCTTCTTTTACTCTATCTAAGGTTGGTCTTGTTGTTAGACCTTCTAATGTATATAATTTTGTTCCTCTTGCAGTTCCACTTATAATTCTCATATTGTCTTTCTCCTATGTTATAATTTTATTCTTTTTTGCGTTAATGTCAATAGTATTAATAAAATTGTAATATACATTTAACAGTTCTGTAATATTTTTCTATTTTTGTAATATTTTTGGCATATTTTCTTATTTTTTTACAGTATAATAAAACTTTTTATTTTAATTTTCGTTATTAAATATGAGCAAAAAAATATAGCCAGTGTATGGCTATATTTCTATTAATTTTCTTTATTTATATCTTTAATTAGTTCTAGTTGTGAAATCAATAAAGATTCCATTTTGGCTTTATATATATCAAATTGTTTTTTTACATCATCTAATTCTTTTTGTTTTAGGATTATTTCATTATTTAATTCATCTACTTGTTTTTGTGCATTTGCTTTTGCTTCGTCCACAATTTGGTCTGCTTTTTGTTTTGCTACATTTTTAACTTCTTCTGCTGTCGTTTGAGCCATTACTAGTGTATTTTGAAGTGTAGATTCAATTGTTCTATATTTTTCTAAATCTTTATCCAATTCATCTACTCTATTTCTTAATTCATTTAATTCTTTATAATTTTTTGTATAGTCTACTGTTAATTCATCTAAAAAGTCATCAACTTCTTCTACACTATATCCATTTACCATTTGTTTTGCAAATCTTTTATTTTCTATATCTAATGGTGTAATCATTTTATCCTCCTTATGAAATTAATAGCAAATCAAAGAGCTACTAATCATGTTCGATATTAGTTTAAATTATTATTTTTTAACCAAGAAACTGATAATTTATTTTTCATTTCTTCTCTTGCCATTTCATTTGTTATTTCATAGTTTGATGGTGCAACTAAAAATATAGAGTTAGATACTTTTTGAATGTATCCATCTAATGCATAAACTCCACCACTAATAAAATCAACAATTCTTCTAGCAACATCTTTATTTACATATTCTAAATTTACAATTACTGATTTTTTTTCTTTTAAGAAACTGCAAATTTCATCTGATTGTTCAAATGTTGTAGGTTGTGATATAACCATTTTTATAGCTTGTCCTTGTGTTTGTGGCATAGCTACCACTTTGTTGTTATTTTTTCTTCCAAATAATTTTTTATCTTCTACTTCTTCCTCTTCATCTTCGTAATCATATACGTTTTCATCTTCATAATCTTCTTGTTCTGCAGAATCCATTCCAAATAAATCCCACACCTTGTTCATTAATGCTCCTGACATAAAAAAAACCTCCTAAAATCTCTTTTTACAATTTATGCTATAAGTATCTACTTTTTTTTTACCATTGTCAATACTTTTATATAAAAGTAATAATAATTTAATATTATTGTAATATTTTTGTAATAATTTTCTATATTATTGTTTTATTCTACTTTACTTAAGTCTGGTTTAATCATTATTTCGTCATATATTGACAATTTTTTCATATTAGTTATTTCTGTTTTTGAAAATCCTAATTCAGTTAATTCATCTGTATCATAATTAGATACAATTGAATATTTTTTGTTTGTTTTCTCAACATTAATTAGTATTTTACTATAATACCCTGCTCTATTTCTAACTACATATTTAAGTCCATCTTCTTCTACTATTGCATCATTTGGGATTTTCAACCCTGAATAGCTCCACCAAATTAAATCAAAAGATATTTTTCTATAATTTGTTAGTTCTTCTATTTGTTCATTTATTTCTAAAACTAATAATGTTTCATCATCATTTTCTTGTGATATATATGCAATTTTGGCAGGAATAACTTTGTTATTAGATAGCCTTACTTTTACTTTATTCCCTATAGTACATTTTTGGGCTTCTTCCGAATTAGAAACTGTTGCTATGTAACAAGAAAAGTTATTTATAATTTTTCCACATTCATCATTTGTTGCTATTAGTTGACCTGTTTTTATATTAAGCCCCTCTAAGAAGTTTTTACTTAATGTAGAAAAATTATTCGGTGTTAATTTTTCTTCCAATCCATCTACTTTGTAAGAAACAATTCCACTTACTGGTGCTGTTATATATTCTGCTCCTGAATTTAGTTGTTGTTCTAATTTTGTCCTCTGGTTGTAAAGTTCCTTTAAATAAGTTCCTGCTTTGCTTTGTTCTCCTACACTTTTTGCTTTTTTTGTTATTAATGTGTTTATCTCTTTTTTGTATTCAGACATTTTTGATATATCTGTAGTTTTATTTAATACTTCAATTAGTCCATCTAATTGAGTTTCAATTAATTTTATATCAGATACTTTTATTCCAGAATTATTAATACTACTTTGTCCGTCTAGCGCTTCTTGTATTTTGGTGTCTAAATCGGCAATTTGTTTTGTCAAATTATCCTCATTTTTACTATAATAACGGTATATTGATTCTCCTTTTGCTGTTTTTTCTCCTTCACTTTTAATTTGTTCCATTCCGTTTTTATAGTTATTTCCTTTTACAACTTGTTCTTCTCTTATTATATATCCTACATTTGTTTCTTCTGAATATACTGTTCCTTCTTCTATAGTGAACTTATCTGTTGGTTGTTTTACTAACATATATACTGCATATAGCATATATATTACAATCACTACTAAAGCAATTATTATTGCAATTTTTTTATTTTTTATTTTTCTTTTATTGCCTTTTGTTGCTTCAATATTGTTTTCTTTTTCTATATTTTTATTATTTGTTATTTGTTTTTTTATAAAGTTATTATATCTATCTTTTTCTTCTTTCAATTTATACCCTCCAAAATAATATCTATATTATTTTGCAATTCATTTGTTCCTTCTAACCATATGGTTTGTTTGTTTTTTCTAAACCAGGTTAATTGTCTTTTTGCATATCTTCGTGTCTCCATTTTTATTTTTTCAATCATTTCTTCTTTTGTACATTTTCCTTCTAAGTAATCTACAACTTCTTTATACCCTAGTCCTTGCATTGCCGTCGGAAATTTTTTATATTTTTGTTTTATTTTTTTTACTTCTTCTATTAGTCCTTGTTCTATCATAATGTCTACTCTTTTATTTATTCTTTCATAAAGTAATTGTCTATCCCAATTTATTGCAAAAACTCTATAATCATATTCTATTGGCTGTTTTCTTGATTCAATTTCTTGTTCTGTTTTATTTTTTCCTGTTGCATGATAAATTTCTAAAACTCTAATTATCCTTTTTTTATCATTTGGACTAATTTTTTGCATTGCTTTTTCATCAATCTCTATCGCTTTTTCATATAATTTTTCTAAACCTTGATTTTCAGCAATTTTTTCCAATTCTTCTCTATATTTTTCATCAAAGTCTATATTTTGATATTGAATTTCATAAATCAAGCTATCTACATATAGTCCTGTACCCCCAACGATTATTGGTGTTTTTCCTTTTTGTAGAATTTCTTTTATAGCTTTTTTTGCAGCTTTTTGATAGTCAGCAACACTATATCTTTGATCTGGTGAAACAAAATCTAATAAATGATGTTCTATTCCCTGCATCTCTTTTTTTGTGGGTTTTGCAGTTCCAATATCCATATCTTTATAAATTTGCATTGAGTCTGCAGAAATCACTTCTCCATTTATTTGTTTCGCAAGTTCTATAGATAATGCTGTTTTTCCAGATGCAGTTGGTCCACATATGACAATTACTTTTTCTTTCATATTATTTGTATTCCTTTCTCAAGCCATAAAACCAATTAAAACTAGTTTTAAAATCAAATTGTATTTTTTCTTCTTACTTTTTCAATCTATCTATAATCTGTAAAGTTTCATTTTGTACATTAGCCAAATAATTGCTTTCTATAATTGTTAAAATAATTATTACTGTAATTAAAATTACTATACTTTTTTTGAATTTTTTATCATCTATTTCATCATTTTGTATTTGTACTATCTTTTTAAATATATATGGTAGTAAAATATATCCATTAACAATTGAAAATACCAATACTAATATATTCTGTATTGCTTTCATAATTTCTCTGTTTTCATAGCTAATTCCTATTTTTGAAATTTGATAAATTATTATTGTTATAATATATACTGCTACAAATCCTACTATTATATATTCTATCTTTTTTGTTTTTTCTATATCTTCTAAGCTACTCCATGTCCATCCTAAAAGTACTAAAAACATTACAATTATTATACATATGATTACTGGCATTTTTTATTTGTCTCCTTCCTTTAGAAGTTTTATTTTCTTGCAAATTTTCTTTCTATTTCATATTTACTCATTTTTATTGCTGTTGGCCTTCCATGTGGGCAAGTAAATGGATTTGGTAATTTTAATAATTGATCCATTAAACTTTCTACTTCTTCTTTTGTTAATACCATATTTGCTTTTACTGCTGCTTTGCAAGCAACTGTCGCAATAAATTTTTCTTCTTTTTCTTGTTTTGCTGTCCTTGCTACTGTGTTTATTTCGTCTAATGTCTCTAGGAATAATTCTTTATTATCTAAGTCTATACATATTGTTGGTACGCCTGTTAATTTTATTGTATTTTCTCCAAATTCTTCCAAACAGAATCCTGCTTTTTCAAACATTTCCATATTATCTTTAGCAATTTCCATTTCTTTGTGTGTTAATGTGATAATGTCTGGCAATAGTAACATTTGTGAGTCTTTTGAACCATCATGATAATAATTTTCTTTTACTTTTTCATACATAATTCTTTCATGTGCTGCATGTTGGTCAATTATGTACATTTCTTTGTCCATCTCAATTATTATATATGTATTAAAGGCAATTCCAATAAATTTATATACTGGTTTTTGAAATTCTTCTGTATTCTCAAATACAGATACATTATCATTTAATAAATCTACTGCGTCATTCTTTTTCTCTTCTTTTTCTATTTTTGTATCTAAATTATTAATGTTTGTATCTCCATCTAAAATTGGTTTTCTTCCAAATAATTTTTCATACATTGTACTAAAATCTTCTTCTGGAATTTCATCATATTGTACATTTTCCAATTTTTCGATTTGTTCTTGTATTTGTTCCAATTGCTGTTGTTTTTCTGTTTTTTCAATTTCTTCTGTCTCTATATCTTTTGATTCTTGATTATCGTTTATGTTCTGTTCATTTAGATTTACTTGGTTTTCATTTATTGTTTCATCATTTGTTATGTTTATTTTTTCATCTAACTGTTCTTTATCTATTGTTTCTGTTGTTTTTGGTGTTTCTGCATCTTTTGCTACTTCTGGTGTTTCTATATCTTTTGTTATTTCCGTTTTTTCTGTAACTTCTGTTTCTTCTATTTTTTCTGTCATTTCGTTAAATTCTTTTTTTGGTTCTTCTATTTTTTCTAGTTCTTTTTGGTTGTCACTGTTATTATTCTTTTCTAGTTCTTTTTGTCTATTTTGCATTTCTACATAATTTTGGTTTAATTTTAAGCTTGGATCTTCATCTATTTCTTTTTGAATATCTTGTTGTAATTTTTTTAATTGTTCTAATACACTTGCTGTATTTACAGGTCCACCTTGACCAAAATTAAATCCTGCTTTTATTTGATTTGCATTATTTGAATTTACAGATTTGTTTTCCATAAAATTATTTGAATGATTTGTATTTGTTTTTATTTTACTTTCTTCATTTGTATAATTCTCTATTTTTTGGATTTCATTTTTTCTAAAATCAAATAAGCCTTTTGTTTCTGCTTTTATCTCTTTTTCTTCTTTTTCAGTATTTGCAACTAATTCATTTTTTAGTAGTGTGTCTTTTATTGCATGATAAATTGCTTGAAACACTTTATTTTCTTCTTCAAATCTTACTTCTAATTTTGCTGGGTGTACATTGACATCAACTTTTGCTGGATTCATTTCCATGTCTAAAATAACAAATCCAAATTTTCCTATTGGTATTAAACCTTTAAATGCTTGTTCTGTTGCTGCAGAAACAGTTTTATCTTTTATGTATCTTTTATTAACAAAAAATAATTGATTAGAACGGTTTGACCTTGCTATTTCTGGTTTTCCTATTACTCCTGAAATTTTGATATCATCATATTGATATTCTACAGGCAAAATACTTGTTGCTACATCTTTTCCATATATACTGTAAACAACACTTTTTATATCTCCATTTCCATTTGTTTGAATTACTGTTTTTCCTGTATTTATTAATCTAATTGCAATTTCTGGATGAACTAATGCAATCCTTGTAATAACATCTTCTACATATCCTGACTCTGTATAGTCTTTCTTTAAGAATTTGTATCTAACTGGTGTATTAAAGAATAAATTCCTTACTGTAATCGAAGTTCCAGTTTGACATCCTACTTCTTGTTTATCTAATATATTTCCAGCTTCTACTATGATTTTATATCCTGTATCTTGCTCTGCAGTTTTTGATATCATTTCTACATTTGCAATTGCTGCTATACTTGCTAAAGCTTCTCCTCTAAATCCCATAGATGTTACTACATCTAAGTCCTCTGCTTTTCTTATTTTACTAGTTGCATGTCTTTCAAATGCAATTTCTAAATCATCTTGTGCAATCCCTTTTCCGTTATCAGTTACTTTTATGTATGAAATTCCTCCGTTTTTTATTTCTACTGTAACATTATTTGCACCTGCATCTATTGAGTTCTCTACCATTTCTTTTATAACAGATGCTGGTCTTTCTATAACTTCTCCTGCTGCTATTTTATTTATTGTTAAATCATCTAATAATACGATATTTCCCATTTGAAATCTCCTTACTTTTCTCTATAATAGATTTATTTAGTTGTGCTTTATTTTTTTCATTTATAGTTGTGCTTATTATATCATAAAGATTTTTTATAAACAATCTTTTAAACAAATAAAAACTGTGCTATTCAAAAATTTTACTTTTTGAGTTCACACAGTTGTGATATATGTTATTTGTTTTCAAATTTTGCAGTACAAATATATGTTGATATCATATATACTAACAACACCATCGGAATTGTAAATTCACCAATTGGCATTCTTGTTATGGCCATTATTCCTAGCAATACCATTTGAGATAATGCTATTATTCCTATTGATTCTATTAGAACTTTTAATGAATTTAATTTGTAGTATCTTATCATTAAATATACCAAGATTATTATTGTTATTATTATAAATGGTGTTATATATGGTTTTATAATGTCTCTTCCTCTTGTATGTGGTATACTTTCAATTGTTATATCTTCTGATTTTAATTCTGTTTCATATTTCTCGTTTATTTTGTTTACTAAATTTGTTTTTTGTTCTTCTGATATTTCTGTTGTCGTAATGCTAATTGCATCTTTATATACTTCAATTGCTTGAATTTTTACTGGTTGATTATCAAATACTTCATTTGTTATTTGTTTTACATCCTCTGTTTTAAATTCTTTTCCTATATTTAATTCTACTTTTTGAGAATCTTGATATTTTAATTCAAAGGCTAGTCCTTTTGTAGCAATCACTATAGCTCCAACTATTAGAATAATAGCAATAAGAACTGTTAATATTATTGTGTTTTTTTGTTTCATCTTCCTACCTCCTATTTTTCTTCTGTCTTTATTTTTAATAATGTTCTTGTAACAACTGCATTATATGCTGCTATCAATAATATTCCCCAAAAAGCTATCATTCCAAAACTACTAATTGGTATCCATTTTATGAAGCAAAATGCTATTACCATAATGCATATTGGAACAATTTTCATAAAGAATTGTTTATATGTTTTTACAGTTGATTTGTTTATAATGTTCTCTATATCTTCTTTTTCTGTTTTATTTATATTTTCTAATAAAATATGAGTAAATAAATAATTCAATAATAGAACTGTTATAATTCCAAAGATTGATTCTAATGAAATTATTACATTTGTATAACGTACTAATAGCATATAAATAGCTGTTAACCCAACATAAGCTATACCAGCAAAAATTCCTCTTACTCTATATTTTACTATAAGTGCTATTATTCCTACTAATATTACTATAGCTACTGCTATTTCAATTTTTACTAAATCTTCTTTTTCTATATCTGATAATATATATTGATTTTTTTCTATATCATATTTAATTACTAAATTTCCACTATCTAATACAGTTGCAATATTTTTTGCTTGTGTTGCATATTGTTGAATAGTTTCTGAAGATGTTGATGCTTTTCCAACAGATAATTGAATTTTTCCAGTTGTTATTGGTTCATCAAAACTTGTAGTCATTATAGTTTCATTATCAATTTTCATTGTTATTTGCTTTTGTGTTCCTGATGTTTCTGTTGTATTATTTGTTGTTCCGTTTGTTGATTCATTAGTTACATTTGTATCTCCTGTTGTGTTTGCTGTTGTATTGTTTTCTTGTTTTACATATGTTTTACTAATTTCTTCTAATTTTTCTTTTCCTTCTTTGTTAAATGCAATTTCTAAATAAATTGTTGTTCCACTTGATGTTGTGTTATATAAAACATCAGAAGATTTTATATTATCATTATTTAATAGTACTTCATTAGTGTCATTGTCTATTATTTCAAATTTTCCTATTGTAGTTAAATTACTAACTACTGTATCTGTTGTAGTATCTTCTGGTATTTCTATTGTAATTTCTCCATTATTTTCATTTACTGCAATATTATATTCTTGTATATTTAATTTTTTTAGTCTTTTTTCTATTACTTCTTTTACTTTTTTATAATTTTCCGTATTTAAGATATCCTCACTATTATTAGGAACATTTTCTTTTGTATATCCATTTTTTTCTATTTCTTCATCTGTTGCACTATCTATAGTTTTTCCATCTTTATCTTTTATTACTTCTTTTGTGTCTGTGTTTACTTTTAGTTTTATTGTTCTTGCTCCATTGATATCCATTGCGTATTGATAATCTTTTACACTATTGCTAACTTTATTTTTGTTTTGTGTATAGATTCCAAAAAAGCTAATTATTGATATTAATATAATTGCTAAAATAATTGTAATTATTTTTATTGTTTTCATTTTATTTTTCTTATTTGTTTTTTTCATTTTTATTTTTTCCTTTCTCTTCGCTTCGCTTCGTTCATCATCAGTCAAATTTTTTTCAAAATTTGTCTGACGAATCGTTCGGGCTTTGCTTCGTTCATCATCAGTCAAAATTTTTTCTAAACTTTGACTAAAGAATTATAATAATTTTGTATCATTTATAATTAGTTCAAACCAAATCTTCAAATATTTTGCTGCATATTTACTCATCATTGTTCTATCCATAAAAATTTCAAAATAGTCTAAAACTGGGCATATTTGTGTGTCAATTTTTAGTTTTAATATTATTTTTCTTTCTTCTGCATTTATGTCTAATTCAGCATTTGTTACTGCATAATTTACTCTATCATGAATATCAAATGTAGATAAATTGGTATTTACTACCCTATCTCTGTGTACATCAGATTTATCTGCTAATATTAATGCTGCAGATATATCACTAATTGCATTTCCTGTTTTTTCATCATGATTTCCGATTGCCATCATGATTTCTGTTCTTTCTTCTACTGGCATTCCCATATCTTTTAATATGTTATATGCCAAAATTGCTCCACTATGTGCATGATCTACACGGTTCACGCAATTTCCAATGTCATGCATATATCCTGCTATTCTTGTCAGTTCAACTGTCCTTTCTGGATATCCTAATTTTTCTAATATATCTCCTGCCCTTTTTGAAACTATTGAAATATGTCTATGTCCATGTTCAGTATATCCTAATGCATTTAATTGTTTTTGAGAACCTCGTATTAAGGCATCAATTTCTGGATTTTCTTTAATATCTTTTAAGGTTATCATTTGTTTCCTCCTTTTGTCTTTTAAATTTTATATTAAATGCATAAAAATATCAACTGTTTTTTATGAATTTTTATTGTTTTTTATATTATCTTTTTAAGATTTTTTTAATTTTATTCCATATCTTTTTTAGTATTCTTTCTCTTGGACTATATATTACTAATTCTGTATTATTTTCTGTATTTATATTACTATTATTTATATTCTTTTCTTCTTTTTTATTGAAAATATTTTCTGTTATTTGTTCATTATATCTTTTTATATTTTCTTTTTCTTTTAATAATATTCTTTCTTTAGTTTCAGAATCACATAAATATTGTATATATATAATTGATAACATTAATTTTAATTCTGGTCTTATCTCCTGTCGTTCTAATGGTATTTTATTATTTAAATATGATTCATATTCTTTATCTTGATTTTCCTCTAAAAATTTTATAAATTTAGGATTTATTTTTTCTTTCATTTCTTTACTCATCATATTAATGACTACATATGTGTCTTTATATAGAAAAGTATCACTATACATTTCTTTCTCCTTCATTATTTATTATTTTTTCATTAGTCTTATTTTTTGTTATTAAATTTTTTATTCTACTTAAAACATTTCTTCTTTCAACAGATTTATCTATCGTGTCTATATATGCATTTTCTATATCACTTAATTTTACAAGTTCTTCTTCTGTAAAATCCCTAAACGTTAAACCTTTTTCTCTCATCATTTTTTCCATTTTTAAAAATTTTTGATGATGTTTATATTCTGCATACAATCCATATGCATTTATTTTTATATTATCATTTAAGGATGGTTTTTTATCGCAATCATAAACTTTTTTTAATTCTTCCGATGGTTCATACTTTTCTACTTCTTCCTCTTGTAATTCTTTAAAGGCTAATGCTCTTTTTTCTTTATCATACATTAATCCTAAATATACAATTTTGGCTTGTTCTGGTTTAAAATGATAATTTCCATCATATACCACAGCTCTATCATTTAATGGTCTATATTTAAGTTTTTTCAAATCCTCTTCTGTAGGTTTTATTCTTACTGCAGTCATTACATTATATAATGGAATATTTATTAATAAATCCTCTGGCGTAGGAACTCCTCCAAAGAAAAAACTCTTTTTTGTGGTCATATCTGATGTTAAAATGTTCGATGCTTTTATTTCTCCACTTTTAATTATTTTTTCACATGTTGCTGGTGAAGAAAAATGTAAAATTCCTTCTTTTTCTATAGTTTCATTCATACTTTTGGAGTTTAGAACACCTGTATATCTTCTTTTATTCATTAATGTTCCACTTATTAAATCATATGCCATTCCACCTACTAATTTACCATATATGTTGGTATTTAATTCTTTACTTTCTTCGTTATCTAATCCAGATATATGTGCTATTCCGTTTGCAATTTGTTCATTTATATGCAATATATTATGAATTGAATTCTTAAAAAAATCTTTAAAATTTTTTCCTAGTTTGTTAAAGTTAGAATTTGCTTTTTCCATATCTTCTTTTGAAAAATCTATTGGCATAATTCCACTTGCTATACTTCCATCTACTAGTGTTTCTGCTAACTCTCTTTCTTGTCCATTGTCAATTATATTTTTTATTTCTTTTTCATCTGAGTTTTCGGTTATATTTGCATATGTTTCAGATATTTCGTCAATTTCTTCAAATGTTCTATTTTCTATTCCTATATCGTAATTTTCTGTTATAAATTCTACTATATTTGTTCCTATTGTTTTTGCTTTATTTGTTATATCTTCTATGTTTGTTATTTTATCTTTTAAAATCTCTTCTAAATAATTTTTTATCATATTTGTAAATATTATATTTGTCATTTGTGGTTCTTTGCTAAATGAATTATAGTTTTTATTTCTTATGTATTCCATCAACTTTGCTTCATATGTTTGATTTTCCATATAGTAATCTCCTCCGTGCTTGAGAATATATTTTTTATTTTTATTATTTATATATCATTCATAAAATTTTATCTCTTAAATTGAAATTTATTTAAATAAGTTTTCTAAAATTTGGCTTAATACTCTTTCTCTATCTTTTGAAGTATCAATATAATTTATTCCATATTTAGGACATTCTATTTTTAACATTTCATTGCAATTATACCAGTCTTGTGCATGTTCTAATAAATATTCTTCAGATAAGCCATAAGTCCAACTTTCTTCTGTATCATATGTAACACATTGAGTTACAATATCTTCTGGTGTTAGTTCTCCTAGTCCTAAACATAACACTATTGTATTGTCAAAATCTATCATTTCTTTAACAATTTTAGGATGTAATTGTCCACTTTCTAGTATATATCCATATTTTTTTGTATCTGTTCTAATTAATGAATTATATAATTCTAAAAGAGTTCTTTGAAAATATTCTCCATGTTCAAATTCTTTTTGTTTATCTACATTTTTTCTATAATATTGTTCTTCATTTTTTGCTCTAATCATTGCCCATTTTAAAGCATCACTATGTATTAAATTATAACTATTATATTTATCCTTTATCATTTTACTTAAAGTTGTTTTTCCTGCTCTTCCTATTCCCATAATTAATATATTTTTCATGATTTACACCTTACTTCCTCTTATAATTATTTTGTATAATTTCATACTTATTAATATTTCTATAGATTTTCTAACAAATGAGTCTAATATCATTAAAAGAATAGATATACTCAATAATATTGGTAAGATTACTCCTACTTTTTCTTTATATCTTTTATGTATATCATTAAATGTAATATTAGAAACAACTCTTACAATACGTGAAACACATAATAAAATAATCATTGTTACTGTCACATATATAATATTAGATTTTGTTTTTATTTTTATATATTCATTATTTTTGTTCTGTAATTCAAGATTATTCTTGAGTACTACATTTGCCATATTGTTAAATGTAATTGCAATTTCATAAATAATCTTTCCAAAAGCTACAACTACATAATTTTGTCCAAATGTTAGTAATATGCTAGATATTACTAATCATACTGAACCTAATTTTACTGAATTTGTATTTCCTATTTTTCTTATGGCTTTTAATAGTGGTACCTGTAACAATATACAAGTTATTAATGATACAGTAGTTAAAGAAACTATTTGTGATGTATTAAATTTTTTAATCTTTTCTTGTTCCATTTTTTCCAAATTATTTTTTATCTCTAAATTTTATCCACATCTATTCCTAATTTCTTAAAATTTTCGTTAATTTTAGTCATGTCTCTATACATACCTTGTTTTAACTCAAATCTATAATTTTCTTTTTCAATATTCAAATTTTCATCTTCTAATTCCCTGTCAATATCAT
>OLVX01000191.1_pt1 | contig 63140 bp, 68 predicted proteins | sample 1673271 | NCBI WGS metagenome assembly OLVX01 (sample SAMEA3178939, study PRJEB25190) | human gut metagenome | biome: human gut; feature: human-associated habitat; material: faeces | place: Austria | collected 2013
CCGATGACCGGGGTCGAACCGGTACGGGAATTTCTTCCCACGGGATTTTAAGTCCCGGGCGTCTGCCAGTTCCGCCACATCGGCATACTTGTCAACAACATATGGAATTATACCATACTTTTTGACATTAGTCAAGACTTTTGTACGAAAAAAGATTAAAAAAGCAAGTCTGTTTTTATAACAGACTTGCTTGATTTGTCATTTTATTTAGCCTCTGTTGTAGGTTCCGGCGTATCCTTTGGCTGAATAACCATTTTATCAATCTTATCTTGGTTTACCTCTACCTTGATACCCAATTCTTCAGCTTTCTTTTCAAGAGCCTCTTCTTGTTTCTTTGAAGTGACTGCCGACTGAACTGCTGATTTATTGTTTTCCAAATACTCACCGAACTTTGAATCCGATTCGTCTATCGGTAATCTTTTTATGATGTGATAACCGTAATCTGATTTACACATTGTAATTTCGCCCGGCTCGATTGACTTTGTCGCATCTTCAAATTCAGAAACCATTTCACCGTCTGTAAAGAAATATCCGTCTTGATTTGATTCCATACCCGGGTCTTCATTGTATTCCTTTATAAGTGCATCGAAATCTTCACCGTTCTTTGCTCTTTCAAGAATTTCGTTTGCTTTCTTTTCAGCCTCTGCAAGCTTGTCTTCATCAAGATCTGCACCTGTCGTCATATCCTTTGTTGAAATAAGAATATGCTTTGCTCTTAAATAATTATCTACGAAATACTGCTTAACTTCATCATCTGTCGGTTCTGCAACGTCAAGCTGATCCATTATATGCTGTGAATATGTTGATGCCGAAATAATTGTTTCCATTATATCATCATCAACACCGTACTTTTTAAGCAACTTATCGCCGGCTTTTTTACCGCCCTGTTGAGCCTTAAAATTTGAAATAGTGCTTTTAACTTGTTTAGCCTCATCGTCGGTTAGAGTTATATCCATTGCCTTTGCAACTTCTTTTAGAAGATATTCTTTCTTTAGATTATCAACTGCGGTGTCTACGTCCTCTGTACCCATTCCGTAATTTGCGAAGAAATTAACCGCACCTTCCGTAATATTAGTATCGCCTATTTTCATAACAGTTTGACCGTTTCCCGAACAACCTGCAAGCAGCATTGCACCAATCAATGATACACTTGCTATTTTTCCAAATCTGCCAAAATTCATAATTATATTCCATAGCCTTTCTGCCCACAATTATTATATTCTAACGCTTATCAGCGGGCAGATAAGTCGTTATATTCGTTATATGTTTAACACATACAACACATATTAGTATATTCCTTATTGACGTTTATGTCAATAGATTTAAAAAATTGTTTACAAAAAGACCATAATTTTTCTATCAAAAAAGACCATAATTTACTTATGATCTTTTCAGGTATCATTCTATTTTATGAAAGCATTAATACAACTTCAAGCACAATCACAATCGCACTTAAAATGCTAAGCACGGTTACACCGAGAACGCATTTCTTTTTAAGTTTTACAAAACTCAATTCAAGTTCTGAAATTGTATTTTTTGTATTAAGTTGTGTATTCTTCAAATCGAACACACTGTCATTAAGTTTTGAAATCGAATTAAATGCTTGTTTAACTTCCGAAACACTTTTCGCTATTTCATCAACCGAATTTTTGATCTCGGAATAATTATCCTTATGTTCTTTCATTCTTTCGTTATCTTGAACTTCAATAATATTCAACTTTTCCGAAATATCTTTAATCTTCGATTTCAAGCCGTCAATATCCTCTGACACATTTTGAATTTTGCTTTCAACATCATCAAATCTGTCTGACATTTCAGATACAGAAACAACGCTTTCGCGAATGTTATCAAGCTTATTGTCAATCTTTTCAACCGAATTTTTAACGGTATTCTTAACTTTTTCCTTTATACCGCTTTCGTCAACGGCATTTTTAATATCTTCCTTAATATCCTCTGCCGTTTTTACAACCTTTTCAAAAGAATTATCTTTCTTTTTTTCTTCTTTTTCGTTTTCAGCCTCAGTTGTATTTTCGGCTTCTTTTTTAGCTTTAAATTCATCAACCTTGCTTACAACCGTGTCTTTAAACTTTCTTGCACCGTTTTCAATGTCACCGGCTTTTTTCTTGAATTTATCGATAACACTTTGAATATTAATCGTTTCGTTCAAATTAATTCTTTGAGTGTTTTCAACAGGCTCTGCGTCGGCATCATTATCTGTTTTTACATCGACATTTTTCAAAAATTCTTCATATTCCTCGTCAGTGCCTGTGTAAAAAGCGTCCTGACCGTCATATGATTCTATGTTCATTCCCTTTTTATCCATCTTGTCACCCTTATTTCCGTGAAATTTCTTAGCAATATCTCTGCCCTTTTCATAGGCATAATCAAAAAACTTATCAAATCTACCGGACATATAATTAATCCTCTTCTGTTTCAGGTTTTTTAGCGTTTATTATAACAACTTCATCATCGTCATAACTGTCTGTATCGTCTGAATTTACGTTGTAAATTCTTTCACCGCACTTTGAGCAGTACACATCATCAGAATGATTATACGCACCGCATTTCGGACACTTTACGTTTTCTTTAAGCTGATAAAGCTGTTCTTTAAGCTCGTTAACTTCCTCCGTCATAGCGTCGATTTTAGCGAACTTTTCTTCCATATCGTCAATCACTTCGCCTGTTGATTTATAATTTTCATATACAGACTTACCGATTTCGGTATAGATGTCCTTAATTTTGCTTTTCGTTTCGCTTATTGAAAACTTTAATTTTGTTTGGTTTACTATGTTGTTTGTTTTCTCAATGACTGTTTTTGTCACCTGCACCGCGCTGTCCTTAGCTTTGTTTGCGTGTTCCTTTATTTTATCAAATACTTCTTCCATTTTAAAATCGCTCCTTCCTAATTTATTATATGCCGACTAAATTAATTATTTATATTATAACATAAAATGAGTGCTTTTATATTACTATTTCATTATTTTTTCGTTTCACAACAAATTCTGACATTACGTTATTTTGAGTAAAAAGGAAAAGGGGCTACCTTTCGGTAACCCCACGTTGATTGATTATGGAATACAGAACTTTATATTCCTCAATCAATTATATACCTATTTCCTATAAATTTCAACAATTAGTTTACACCTTTATAAGCGTCTATCATAATCTGTTCAATTTCCTTAACAAGCGGCAACTTCGGATTTGCAGTTGTACACTGATCCTCAAAAGCCTTGTTTGCAATGTCAGGAACATTTCTCATATAAGTTTCTTCATCAATTCCGCATTCAGAGAATGACAACGGCTCATTAACTTCTTTCATAAGGTCTATAACCGCATTTATAAGGCTCTGTACGCCCTCCTCTGTTGTTTTTGCAGGAAGTCCCAAGAATGCTGCGATTTCAGCATACTTTTCATCTGCGATGAACTTCTTATACTTAGGGAATGACACAAACTTTGAAGGTATTGACGCATTATACTTAATTACGTGCGGCAACAATACTGCATTTGCTCTGCCGTGAGGAACGTGATACTCACCGCCGATTTTATGAGCGATTGAGTGATTTAGTCCCAAGAATGCGTTTGTAAATGCCATACCTGCCATACAACTTGCATTGTGCATTTTTTCTCTTGCCTCTGCGTCCTCAGCACCGTTCTTGTATGCTCTCGGAAGATACTTGAATACAAGCTGAATAGCTTTCATTGCAAGACCGTCTGTGTAATCCGACGCCATTACAGATACATATGCCTCAAGTGCGTGTGTAAGCACGTCAAGACCTGTGTCGGCAGTTGCTGATTTCGGAAGTGACATTACAAACTGCGGGTCGATAATCGCAATATTCGGTGTTAGTTCGTAGTCTGCAAGAGGATATTTCATATTATTCTTCTTATCCGAAATAACCGCAAAACTTGTTACTTCACTACCTGTACCGGAAGTTGTCGGAATAGCTACAAGTTGTGCCTTATTACCCATCTTAGGGAACTTAAACGCACGTTTTCTTATATCAAGGAAACGAAGTCTCAGTGAATTAAAGTCTACATCAGGGTGTTCATAGAACAGCCACATACCCTTTGCGGCGTCCATTGCACTGCCTCCGCCAAGTGCGATAATTACGTCAGGCTTAAATTCGTCCATCATCTGTGCACCGCGTTTTACTGTTTCGATTGACGGGTCAGGCTCTACATCTGAGAAAATTTCACAATGAACGTGCTCCGTTCTCTTTCTTAGGTAATACAAAATCTTATCTACATAACCAAGAGAAACCATACCCGGGTCTGTTACGATAAATGCACGAGTGATATTCGGCATTTTTTCAAGGTACTGAATTGAATTATGCTCAAAATAAATCTTATCCGGAACTTTAAACCACTGCATATTTACTCTCCTCTTAGCCACTCTCTTCTGATTTATAAGGTTCACCGTTGTAACGTTACCGCTGACACTGTTACCGCCGTAGCTACCGCAGCCAAGTGTAAGTGACGGCATATTTGTATTATAAATGTCACCGATTGCACCGTGTGATGACGGTGAATTTACGATAAGACGGCTTGCTTTCATTGTTGCAGCATACTTTTGAATTACATCTTCATCATTTGCGTGAATAACAGCCGAGTGTCCCATACCGTGGAACATAACCATTTCTTCTGCTCTGTCGATTCCTTCTTCTGTTGAATCAACGATAAAGTATGCAAGTACCGGACTCAACTTTTCTCTTGAAAGCGGATATTCAGGACCTACGCCGTCAAGTTTTGCAAGAAGAATTTTCGTACCCTCAGGAACTTTCACTCCCGCTTGCTCCGCAATCCATGTTGCAGGCTTACCTACAATTACAGGGTTTACAGCACCCTTTTCACTGTCGATGCAGTAATCGCTAAGCTTTTTAATTTCGTCAGGCTTTGCAAAGTAGCAGCCGTATTTCTTCATAAGTTTTTCAAATTTCGGTGCGATTGCCTTATCTACGATTGCGGCTTGTTCAGACGCACAAATCATACCGTTGTCGAATGTTTTTGAAAGGATAAGGTCGTTAACCGCTTGTTCAAGGTCAGCACTCTTATGAATGTAGCAAGGTACGTTACCAGGGCCGACGCCAAGTGCAGGCTTACCTGTTGAGTATGCCGCCTTAACCATTCCACTGCCGCCTGTTGCAAGAACTGTTGCAACACCCGGATGATTCATAAGTGCATTTGTTGCCTCGATTGATGGGTATTCAATCCACTGTATACAGTTTTCAGGCGCACCTGCCGCAACCGCTGCGTCAAGAACTATCTTGGCAGCCGCCGCACTGCATTTTTGAGCGCCCGGGTGGAAACCGAAAATAATAGGGTTTCTTGACTTAACGGAAATCAAAGACTTAAACATTGTTGTCGATGTAGGGTTTGTAACAGGTGTAACACCGCATACAACGCCTACAGGCTCTGCTATAATTTCGTAATCTTCAAGGTCGTTTTCAGCAATAACACCAACTGTTTTTTCATTCTTGATTGAATGATAAACATATTCTGTTGCAAACATATTCTTTGTTATTTTGTCCTCATACACGCCTCTGCCTGTTTCCTCAACAGCCATCTTTGCAAGCTCCATATGCTTGTCAAGACCTGCAAGAGTCATTGCCTTTACGATTGCGTCAATCTGTTCTTGATTAAGTGCCATAAATTCGTTCAAAGCTTTTTGTGCTTTTGCAACGTAGCCGTCAATCATTTCATTTACGTTAATCTCTGCCATAATAATTCCATAGCCTTTCTGCCTACGGGTTGTTAGTTTTTCTTTACATCTTATTGTAGGCTGATAAGATGTTTTTACAGAAGACTCTGTTTTGACATAGTATGAAATCTTCCGAATTTTTATTATTGACTTTGTTTATTTAGATTGATAAATTTTTATCGTTATTTATTTATCAATCTTTACAACACTATTATATGAGATTGTTAAACTTTTGTCAATAGTTTTTTTGATATTTTTATTCTTTGTAAGTTTTTCATATATAATTCATTACTTTCTTGTTTAAAACAAACAAAAAAAGTATTGCATTTTCAGCAATACTTTTTATATACAGTCTTTTATATACTTTCCAATCTGTTTATCGACTCGGTATCTCCTACAAGCACGACAATATCGGTATCTTTAAATTTGTATTCGGGTTCAGGTGAAATATTCACCTTACCGCCGTTATTACTCTTTATCGCAACAATATTTACGTTATATTTTTTACGAACAGACAATTCCATAATGCTCTTGCCTATCCATGTGTTCGGTACAACAGCGTCCACAATACTGTATTCGTCCGACAATTCGATTATATCAAGCAATCTGTCCGAAACAAGTTCTATTGCGGCTTTAACGCCTGCCTCCTGTTCTGGAATTATAACATTATCCGCACCGACTTTTTTCAGTACGGTTTTGTGCATATTATCCTTTGCTTTACAGACAACCTGCTTAACTCCCATATCTTTTAGTGCAAGAGTTGTAAGTACGCTGTCCGTTATATCGTCACCGCCGATACACACGATTGCACAATCCGAGTTTTTCACTCCAAGTTGTTTTAACAAGCTTTCGTCTTTTGCGTCGGTACAAGCCGCTCTTGTTACCAAATTTGCAATAGCGTTTATTTTATCCATATTTTTGTCTATCGCAAGCACTTCATAACCCATATTAAAAAGTTGCGTTGCAACAGATGTTCCGAATCTGCCCAATCCTATTACTGTAAAAGTTTTCATAACAAATCCTTAGCCTTTCTGCTATCCGACAATGAAATTACATTCCGGATACCTTATATCATTAGTTTTTCTGATGCGAGTCATAAACACAACGCTTATAGTCATAATGCCCACTCTGCCGAAGAACATATATACAATAAGCAAAATCTTTGTAAATGTGGACGCGCTCCCCGATACACCGACCGAAAGACCGACCGTACTGTATGCCGACGCCACTTCGTATATCGAATTTATCAAATCTTGATTATCAATATAACTTATAAGCACCGAACCGCCCACAACAAGCACAAGCCACAATACAAGCAATGCCATTGCTTGAAGAATAGTCGTGTGAGCAACTCTTCTGCCGTGAATAACAACATCAGATTTGCCACGCAATACGGAAATCAAAGTCATTATTACAAGTACAGCCGTTCCGAGCTTTACGCCGCCCGCAGTCGAGCCTGAAGCGCCGCCTATCATCATAAGCACCGTTCCCCAAGCCTTTGACAAGTCGGTTAAATTATTCTGTATAAGTGCGTCAAATCCGGCCGTTCTTGTTGTGACCGACTGAAAGAATGACGCCAATATTTTCTGACCGACACTTTCAGCACCGATTGTATTTATGTTGCCGTATTCAAGAATGAAATACACAAATGTACCCACGACAATAAAAAATATCTGTGCCAAAATTATTACTTTTGAATACACGTTAAGTTTTTTCCACGATTTTTTTGCGATAATATCCTCCCACACAATAAAACCCAATCCGCCTATGGCAACAAGTATCGCAAGCGTACAAAGTACAAGCGGATCGTGTCTGTATGAAAGCATACTTTTTCCGTCACCGATTATATCAAATCCCGCATTGCAAAATGCCGATACGGAATGAAATATACTAAACCACATTCCTTTAAAAAATCCGTATTTCGGTACAAAACGTATTGAAAGCACTATCGCGCCCAACAATTCTATAATTCCCGTTATATGCAAAACGTGCTTTGCAAGTTTGACTATTCCCTCAAGGCTTTCCGTACCCATCGTCTGTGCTATAAGCATTCTGTTTCTAAGTCCGATTTGTCGGTTTGAAACTATAAACACAATACAAAGTATCGTCATAAATCCCAAACCGCCGAGCTGAATTAAAAACAGTATCACCGCTTGTCCGAACAAGCTGAAATATGCACCGACATTTATAAGCGTAAGTCCTGTTACGCAAGTTGCGGACGTTGTTGTAAACAGTGCCGACAAAAACGGCGTCACAACTCTTTCTTTAGATGAAATCGGCAACATTAAAAGCAATGCTCCTACAAGGATAATCAACGCAAATCCAAACGAAATACGCCTTGCCGTATTTATTCTTTTGTGAAATAAAATTTTTCTGATAATATTCATAATTTATTTGCTTTCTCCAAAAAATACTCAAAAATCACATCTTCCGATGTAATTTTCGGAGCTGTCGTCAGACTCTTTAAGTTCGTTTCCACGCATACGGCGAAAACAATATAAGTATCGGATAAAATTCAAGTCTGCCTACAAGCATACCTATTGACATCACTATTTTTGACAATGCCGAGAAATCGGCAAAACTTCCTGTCGGGCCTACCAATCCCAATCCCGGACCAATGTTGTTCATTGTCGCAATTACGGCAGTAACCGTTGTTGTAAAGTCCTTATTATCAAAGCTGATAAGGAGAATTGACACAGCCGCAAACAACATATATACAACGAAATATCCCAATACGCCGTTTACGATATTCTTTTCAACCGTTTTGCCGTCAACCTTAACCGAAAATACACTTCGCGGACTTACCGCTTTTTTTATTGAGTGAGTGGCTGTTTTCATAAGTATAATAAATCTTGTAACTTTCATACCGCCGCTTGTTGAGCCTGCACACGCGCCGACTACCATCAATAATACAAGTATAATCTGCGAAAGCATAGGCCAACGCACAAAGTCGGCAGTTGAATATCCCGTCGTTGTCATAATTGACGACACTTGGAAGAATGAATATCTGAACGCTCTGCCAAATCCGTGATACATAGGCATAATATTAAGCGCAATAATTACCGCTGCACCTATCATCATTCCTATATACCACTTAACTTCGTCATTACTCTTTATCTGTGAGAATTTTCTTGCAATTATCAAGAAATACACGTTAAAATTCAATCCGAACAACATCATAAATATACCGATGACATAATCGATATATGCACTGTTATAATACGCAACGGAACTATTCTTTATTCCGAAGCCTCCTGTACCGGCTGTGCCGAACGTATGGAGCAAGCTGTCAAATACAGGCATACCGCCGAACAGCAAAAGCACAAATTCAATGACCGTAAGCGCTATATATATTCCGTAAAGTATTCTAAGTGAAAACTGCCATCTGCTTGCAAGTTTGCCTACAACAGGTCCCGGCATTTCCGCTCTCATCATATGAGTTGTTCTTGTATCCTTTGACGAAAAAATCGCCATTGCAAACGCAAGTACACCCATACCGCCGAGCCAATGAGTAAAACTTCGCCAAAAAAGCAAGCTCTTGTCAAGTGCCTCGACATTTGTAAGTATAGATGAACCGGTTGTTGTAAAACCTGACACCGTTTCAAAAAAACTGTCCACAAAACTCGGTATCTGACCGCTGATATAAAACGGCAGACAACTGATTATTGATATTACAATCCAGCCTATCGCAACGATAAACATTCCGTCACGTCCGTAAAGGCTTTTATTTTTCGGTGCTTTTGCAGATACACAAAGTCCGATTAATACGGATATTACTATCGGTATTACATATGCCAAAGCTATTGACTCACCGTAAAACAAAGACAATCCCAAAGGTGCAAGCATTGTTGCCGCAACGGCTACAAGTATTCGTCCTACGGAATATGCTATCATCCTATAATTCATATCTTTTCCTTTCGTAACCGCTATGCAAGTATATCGCCGAGTGTGGTAATATGATGTGTTGTCACAATCACAACAGTATCACCGACTTCAAGTTTACTTTCACCGTCCGGCAGTATAATCTTGTTATTTCTGAGAATTGCCGCAATCAAAACATTACGTTTCATCTTAATCTGTGAAAGTGACTTTGAAGTAAGCTCGGATTCTCTTGTAACTCTGAATTCCATAGCTTCAGCTTTATTGTTTACTATTCGGTAAAGAGTTCTCATTTCCGTATCCTTTGCCGATTTCATTGCTCTTGCGTAACCGATTATAATATTCGCGGTTATGTTTTTAGGCGTAACGATACTGTACACGCCTGTGTTTTCCATAAGCTCCGCAAACGAAAGACGGTTTACCTTTGTTACAATCTTATCGACAAATCTTGACTGCGAATACATTGATATAATCATATTTTCTTCGTCAATACCCGTCAGTGCAACAAGCGAATCAACTCTGTCAATGCCCTCTTGTGCAAGAACGTGCTTATCCGTTCCGTCGGCACACACAATATCCGCTTTCGGCAAATGCTCGGTCAATTCCTTACATCTGTTCATATTGTGTTCTATAATTTTAACCCTTATGCCGCTTTCAAGAAGCTGTTTCGCAAGATAAAACGATATTCTTCCGCCGCCGATTATAATTGCGGTTTTAACCTTTGTGTTTATAACACCTATCTCACGCATAAATTTCGCAACATCTCTGTGAGATGCTGTTATGTGAAGTTTATCTCCGCTTTCGATAACAAAATCACCGTTCGGAATATACACCTCATTACCGCGTTGCACCGCACATATAAGAAGTTTTATCTTAAACTTTTTGTATATCTCAAAAATAGCTTTTCCGCAAAGTGCGTTATCCGAACTGATGTTAAATTCAATAAGTTCAATTCTGCCTTTTGCGAAAGTTTCTGTTTTGATTGCGGCAGGAAAACGAAGTATTCTCGATATTTCGCAAGCAGTTGCGTATTCGGGATTTACTATAAGATTTATTCCAAGGGCGTTACGCATAAAATCAAGCTGTTTAAAATATTCTCTGTTTCTCACTCTTGCAACACATCTGTCCGCACCGAGTTTTTTAGCCATAACGGTGCAAAGTGCGTTAAATTCGTCATTTTCCGTAACGGCAATAAATATGTCCGCCTTGTTAGCCTCCGCCTCGCGCAAAGTTTCAAGGTCAGTACCGCTCCCGCATACGCACCTTACATCATAATCATCTTGAATTCGGTCGCAGATTTTACTTTTAATATCAATAAGAACTACATCGTCGCCCTCATAATTAAAATCCTCTACAAGCTTTCTTCCGACCTTACCGCCGCCTACTACGATTACATTCATTTTTCTTCTCTTTTCTCCCGCGTCATAAGCAATAATACCGCTTCTCTTGCATTTCTGCCATTGTACAAAATATTATAAGCTTCTTCAACAATAGGCATTTCAACATTATATTTGTGTGCCATTTCATATGCCGCCGTTGCGGTGTTTACACCCTCAACAACCATATGAACGCTTTCCAAAGTTTCCTTTAAACTCTTGCCTTGACCCAAAAGTATTCCGGCACGTCTGTTTCTCGAATGCATACTTGTGCAAGTAACAATCAAATCACCTACACCGCTAAGTCCCATAAATGTCTTTTCATTTGCACCCATAGCCTTGCCGAGTCTTGCAATTTCAGCAAGACCTCTTGTCATAAGCGCCGCTTTTGTATTGTCGCCGTAACCAAGTCCGTCACTTATTCCCGCACAAAGTGCGATAACGTTTTTAAGTGCTCCGCCAAGTTCAACACCGATTATATCGGTTGAAGTGTACACTCTGAACATATCGCCCATAAACACGTCTTGAATAAATTTAGCCGTATCAATATGCTCCGACGCAACAACATTTGTTGTAGGAAGTCCTCTTGAAACCTCCTCTGCGTGTGACGGACCGCTCATAACAGATATATCCGCCTGCGGAATTTCTTCTTTATACACCTGTGAAAGACGTAGAAGTGTACCTTCTTCAAGTCCCTTTGATATATTTACTATTTTCTGTCCCTCTTTAACGTGCGGTGAAAGCTGTTTCGCCGTTGTTCTCGTTGCCGGTGACGGTGCGGCTGTTATAATAAGCTCCGCTCCGTCTGTACATTTAGCCATATCGTGACTGCAATAAATTGTATCCGGAAATTTCACTCCCGGCAAAAATTCTTTGTTTTCTCTGTCTTTTTTCAGTCTGTCCGTTTCTTCCTGTATCCACGACCATAAATATACATTATGTCCTCTTGAAGATAAAAGTATCGCTATGGCAGTTCCCCAACCGCCTGAGCCAATTACTGCAATTTTCATTTTACTTCTCCTTTTTTTGCTCCAAGTTTGTTTTCCGTACCGCTAAGTAATCTCTTTATATTTGCATGATGTCTTGCTATTAAAAGTCCGCCGATAATAACAACGCACACAAGCTGAATTACATCAACGTTCTTTGTAACAATCATTTTAACGATTTCTATAACTATGTACATTGCACCGCCCAAGATTGAACCGAGCGATACATACCTTGTTACTGCCATAACCGCTATTGCAACAACAGCCACAATAAGTCCGACTTTCCAGTCAAGCATTAACACAACGCCCAGCGAAGTCGCAACGCCTTTGCCGCCTTTAAATCCGAAGTAAAGCGGGAAATTATGACCGAGAATTACGCATACACCTGCGATATAGCTTATAACAGGATATATTTCATCTGTACCCGCAATATTTTTTACAAGTCTTGATAAAAGTATCACGACTATGCCTTTTAACACGTCAAGCAACAGTGTTATAACACCCATTTTCTTGCCGTATGTTCTTAACATATTCGTTGCACCCGCATTTCCCGAACCACTTTCACGGATGTCCTTACCGCTCAGCATTTTTGAAAGCAGTATAGAAAAATTAACCGAACCGATTAAATATGATACTATTGCCGTCAGGGCAATTATTAAATATGTCATAACTATCTCCCATTACATCTTCTTTTCATTTTTCTCTCTTACGATAAACTTTATAGGTGTTCCCTCAAAACCAAATGCCTCACGCACTTGATTTTCGATAAATCTCAAATACGAATAGTGGAACAAATCCTTTGAATTTGCGAACAAAATAAATGTCGGCGGTGCTGTTGCAGCCTGTGTACCGTAGTAAACCTTTAAACGTCTGCCCTTGTCTGACGGCGGCTGTTGCTTTGCCATCGCTTCGTTTAAGACGTCGTTAAGCATACCGGTTGTAATTCTTCTCTTGTGCTGCTCATTTACTTTCTTGATAAGTTCCAAAAGCTTGTCAACTCTCTGACCTGTCTTTGCACTGATGAATATAATTTCCGCATAAGACATAAACGCAAATTCTTCACGCACACGCATTGTAAAGTTTTTCATAGTCTTTGTGTCTTTAGAAACAATATCCCACTTATTAACCGCAAAAATACAAGCCTTACCCTGCTCGTGAGCATAGCCTGCAACCTTTGTGTCCTGTTCTGTAATACCCTCGTTTGCGTCAATCATAATAACGCACACGTCACTTCTGTCAACCGCCGCAAGCGAACGTACAACACTGTAACGCTCTACGTTTTCGTCAATCTTACCGCGTTTTCTCATACCGGCGGTATCGATAAACAGATACTTGTCGCCGTTCTTTTCGTAATGTGAGTCGATTGCGTCACGCGTTGTTCCTGCGATGTTACTTACAATAACTCTGTCCTCACCCAAAATTTTATTTATAAGCGACGATTTACCTGCATTCGGTTTACCGATTACCGCAACTTTAATTTCATCCTCGTCATCTGACGTATCTGCGTCCTCAGGGAACAAGTGAGTAACTTCGTCAAGCAAATCACCTACACCCAAACCGTGAGTTGATGAAATAGCAATCGGATCGCCAAGTCCCAAATTATAAAATTCATAAAATTCAAACGGCGGATCACCTGTATTGTCAACCTTGTTTACGGCAAGCACAATCTTTTTCTTCGCCTTTAAAAGCATTTGTGCAACGTCCTGGTCATTTGCCGTAACACCGTCTTTTACGTTTGTCATAAGCACAACAACGTCTGCCATTTCAATGGCAAGCTGTGCCTGACGGCGCATTTGTACAAGGATTTCGTCCTTTGACGCAGGCTCGATACCGCCTGTATCGATAAGCGTAAAGTGCTTGTCAAGCCACACTGCGTCAGAATAAATTCTGTCACGCGTTACACCCGGTGTGTCCTCTACTATACTTATTCTCTTTCCTGTTATCTTATTAAACAAAGTCGATTTTCCGACGTTCGGTCTGCCGACTATCGCTACCAATGGTTTCATATTCTTCTCCTTTAAAATTCAAGTTCTTCTCCCAAGATTTTCTCAATAAATTCATATCCGTCATTTATGACAGGCTCTATCTTCACATTCAACGCTTTTTCAACGTCTGATACAGTCAAATCATCAAGGAAAATCCCGTCTTCATCTCTCAGCATACTGTGCGGAATAAGCATTATATCCCCTATAGGCTTGTCTTTAAGCTGGTCGATTATATCTCCGCCCGTGACAAGTCCCGAAACGTTTACGCCTCCGCCGAAAAAGTTATTTTTTATTGCATAAACAGTTATCTTTACGTCTGTCTTTTCCATAAGACGTTCCGACAAACCCGTTATAAAAGATGCCGCCGCCTCACCTGTTACAAGAGTTACATTTCTGTCATACTTTTTGTTTTTCACAAGTTTAATTGCCGAATCAAATTCTTCTGCCATACTGGCAATCAATCCTACACCGTTTTCAAGCTGCGGAAAACCCTCATACACTTCTACGTCAGGTATAGGCAATTCCGCATTCAAATAAAATTCGTCAGAAAGATAAATTAGCCTTGTTCCAAGTTTATCATACAGTTTTTTCTGCCAAGTCTCAACTTGTTTTATTGTTTGTGCGGAAGTTTCCTTTGTAAACGGTTTCAGCGGATAAAGTCCGTCACGATAGCGTGTAAGACCGACAGGAACGATTGATACACTGTTTACATTTGGGAACAGTGCCGCCAGTTCGGATATTGACCTGTCAAGTTCCTTGCCGTCATTAATTTCGGGACAAAGCACTATCTGACAGTTCATATAAATATTATTAGCCGCAAACTTTTTCATTATGTCATAGCACTTACCCGCAAAACGATTATTCAGCATTTTACATCTAAGTTCGGGATTGGTTGCCTGAACCGATACGTTAATCGGCGAGACACGCATTTTTATAAGTCTGTCTATTTCTTCGTCTGACATATTCGTAAGCGTTACATAGTTTCCCTGCAAAAACGATAATCTCGTATCATCATCTTTAAAATAAACCGTTTCACGCATACCCTTAGGCAACTGATCTATAAAACAGAATATACACTTATTTCGACAACTTTGTGCCTCGTCAATAAGTCCCTCTTCAAATTCAATACCTATATCGTCGTAATCATTTTCAACCGTTATAACTTCGGTAGTACCGTCCTTTTTCAGTATTTCAAGAGTAACTTCATATTCGGCTGTAAGATAGCGATATTCCAGTATATCGTGAAAATCGTGTCCGTTAATGCTTATCAGCTTATCCCCGACTTCAATTCCGGCATCTTCCGCGATTGAATACGGTTCTATATATTTAATTGTGGTATTAACTTTTCTCATATTTTTATCTCCGCATTATTATCCAATATGTATTATTACACAAACACAGAAAAAAATCAAGGCATTTGGCAAAAATAAAGACAACCAATGTAATCAGAGGTTGTCTTATCTAATGTTTATTCATAAATTATCCATACTTTTCTGCCAATACCACACCCAAAATTATCAAGCCACCGCCGATATACTGCACCAATCCCATTGTTTCGCCCAGGAATATCGCACCGAGTATTATTGAAGTAATCGGTTCAAATGCTGATACTATCCCCGCGGTTGACGCACCCTCACAGCGAACTCCCACTTGAAAAAGCGGCACTGCTCCAAGCGTTATAATAAGTGATATAGCCACCGACAGTATCCATGCTTTATAATCCATTTTCTCAAACACCAAGCTATCAGTTGTCAAACCGAAAATATATGTGCCGATACTCATAATAATCATAAGATAAAATGTAAGTTTTATATAGTCCATTTCGTCAAGTTTGGAACGATACATATAAACGACATAAAAGCTGTAAAATATCCCCGACAAAATCGCAAGTATCACGCCGATTTTATCGGCTGTATTATTAAGGTCAACAAACATAAACATTCCGAGCGTGACAAGCATAACCGCAAGAAGTTTTATCTTCTTGATTTTTTCTTTGTAAACCACCGCCGACGTTATTACGATTATAAGCGGATATATAAAATGGAGCGTTGTTGCAAGTCCGGTTGATATATAGTCATATGCGGCATAAAGTGAAATCATTGAAAATGAGCCACCCACCACACCAAGTAGAATTATATCTACAAGCTCTTTTTTTGTAAGTTTAAACGACACTTTTCTGAAAATCATTATAAAAAATAAAAGCGGCAGCATTAGGAATGTACGCAAAAAAGTAAGCGTAATTCCGTTTGCTCCGCTTTTGTATGCAAATTTAGCCAGTATCGGTGCAAATCCGTAAATAAATGCCGATAAAATTAAACAAACTTTACTCTTTGACACCGAAATCCCTCCATAGAATAGGGCGTTAAAGTGTTTCAAGCTCCTTCGCCCAAATTTGATATGAGGCGTCGGACGGCATTCGCCAATCGCCTCTCGGAGAAAGAGCAACACTTCCTACTTTCGGACCGTCAGGCAGGCACGAACGTTTGAATTGCTGTGCAAAAAATCTTCTGTAAAATACCTTTAACCATTCAAGTATAACTTCTCTGTCATATATCCCATCAAACGCAACTTCAGCCAATCTCAATATCTTTGACGGCTTTGAACCAAAACGCATAAGATGATACAAAAAGAAATCGTGAAGTTCATACGGACCGACAATATGTTCGGTCTTTTGAGATATTTTTCCGTCTTTCGGCGGAAGAAGTTCGGGACTTACAGGTGTATCCAATATGTCCTGTAATGTTTTCTTCAATATATCGTTATTTGTACGTTTAGCCTCATAATCGACAAGGTAGCGAATAAGTGTTTTCGGAACACCCGCATTAACGCCGTACATCGACATATGGTCGCCGTTATACGTTGCCCAGCCGAGTGCAAGCTCGGACATATCACCGGTACCGATTACCAAGCCGCCGCTTTTGTTTGCAACATCCATAAGAATTTGAGTTCTTTCTCTCGCCTGAGAATTTTCATATGTGACGTCATAGACATTCGGATCGTGTTCTATATCCGCAAAATGCTGATTTACCGCCGCTTTGATATTTACTTCTTTTAATGTAACACCAAGCGAATTTGCAAAATTAACCGCATTGTTATACGTTCTGTCCGTTGTACCGAAACACGGCATTGTTACCGCAATTATATTTTTCCTGTCAATATTAAGACTGTCAAACGCACGCACGGTTACCAAAAGTGCAAGTGTCGAGTCAAGTCCTCCGCTTACACCCACAACAGCCGTTTTGGCATGTGTATGGTCAAGTCGCTTTTTAAGTCCCAGTGACTGAATTGAAAGGATTTCTTCACTGCGTTTTTCACGCTTTTTGTCGTCTGACGGAACGAACGGCTGTTTATCGACATATCGTGTTATTTTAGTGTCCCCGATATTCATATCAAGTTTTACACTCACATATTTTTCACTGCCGACTATATTATAGGTATTGCTCTTTTTTCTCTCACCCACAAGTCTTTCCAAATCAAGCTCGGTATATACACATTCGTTGTTAAATCTTTTACTTCTTGCCAAAATCGTGCCGTTTTCGGCAATCATATTATCACCTGCAAATACAAGGTCAGTCGTTGATTCGCCGTATCCCGCATCGGAATAAATATAACCGCAATAAAGTTTTGCAGACTGACTTTTTACAAGCATTTCGCGGTATTCATCTTTTGCAATAACTTCATTGCTCGCAGAAAGATTTGCTATAATCGTTGCACCTGCAAGCGCATGGTTGACCGACGGAGGCATAGCCGTCCACAAATCCTCGCAAATTTCAACCGCAAGAACAAAATCTTCACACGCATCTGTTTTAAATAATATATTCGCACCGAACGGCACTTCTTCACCGTTTATATTCACATATGTCACTTCATTTTTACCGGCCGTGAAGTGTCTTGCCTCATAAAATTCGGCATAGTTAGGAATATTGAGTTTCGGAACAAGACCTTTTATGTGTCCCCCGTTTACCACTGCGGCACAATTATAAAGTGTCTGCTCCGCAACGTACGGAAGTCCGACAACGGCGGTTATATCAACATTTTCGGTTGCTTTTGCTATTTTGATTAAGCTGTCTTTTGCACTGTCAATCAATATTTTCTGCAAAAACAAATCACCGCAAGTATATCCCGTTATGCAAAGTTCCGGAAATACTATAAGCTTTATATCATTTTGAGCCGCGTCTTCGATTGCCTTTATTATATTTGATGTATTATAATCGGTGTCCGCAACCTTTATATCAACAGTTGCGCTTGCACATCTTACAAATCCGTCTTTCATAAATCAATTTCCTTTCTTTATTCTGTCCCAATAAACTTTTGCCGACTGTTCGGTTTTATTGTCCCCAAAATCGTAATATTTAGTGTCCCTAATGTTATTAGGCAAATATTGCTGTTTGACATAATGATTTTCATAACTGTGCGGATATTTGTACTCTGTTCCGTGACCGAGTTTTTTTGCTCCGCCGTAATGCGAATCTTTCAGATGTTCCGGTATATCGCCCGTATCCATACTCTCAATATCACTCAACGCACTGTCTATCGCCATTATTGCCGAATTTGATTTCGGTGCGGTTGCAAGTAAAATAACCGCTTCCGCAAGCGGTATTCTCGCCTCTGGGAAACCAAGCTGCAACGCACTGTCAACACAAGCTTTCACGACCGATATAGCCTGGGGATATGCAAGTCCTATATCCTCTGCCGAAATAACCAAAAGTCTGCGGCAAATGCTCGGCAAATCACCTGCCGAAACAAGTCTTGCAAGATAATGAACTGCCGCATCCGGATCTGAACCTCTTATTGATTTTTGAAACGCACTTAAAATATCATAATGACTGTCACCGTCACGGTCGTAACGCATAGCTTTTTTTTGCGTCGCCTGTACCGCCGTGTCAAGCGATATGTGTATTTTTTTATCTTTGTTTGGCGGTGTTGCAATAAATGCAACTTCAAGCGAATTTAAAGCCTTTCTCACATCTCCGTTTGAAACGTGTGCCATATGCCGTATTGCGTCTTTGTCAACGGTTACGTCAAAGCCTTTGTAATCCGATTGCTTTAATTCTTCAACCGCTCTTTCAAGTGCCTTTTCAATCTCGCTCGGCTCAATCTGTTTAAATTCAAACACAACACTTCTCGAAAGCACCGCATTATACACATAAAAATACGGATTTTCCGTTGTACTTGCGATAAGCGTTATCTTGCCGTTTTCCATAAATTCAAGCAAAGACTGTTGTTGTTTCTTATTAAAATGCTGTATTTCGTCAAGGTACAGCAATACTCCGTCCATTGCCAAAAAGCTGTCAAGCGTTGATACAATATTTTTTATATCCGCAACGGACGCAGTTGTCGCATTAAGTCTATGCAAAGTTTTACCCGTTTTTTGAGCGATTATGTTTGCAATGGTAGTTTTACCGACTCCGCTCGGACCGTAAAATATCATATTCGGTACTTCGTCATTTTCGATTATGTTTCTTAAAATTTTTCCTTCACCTATAAGGTGCTTTTGTCCGACAACTTCATCAAGCGTCTTTGGACGTATTCTATCAGCCAATGGTGTTTTCATTGTGATTCTTTACCTCTTGTATAAGCTTATTAACTTCTTCCTCCGTAACCGTTGTCATTCCCGAACGCTTACATTCTTTCAGCTTTTCGGCATATTCTGCGGCTTTATCGTACTTGTTAAGTTTCATTGCAATCTGTATGCCGTGATAAAAACCCTCAACAAAGTTAGGTGCCGACCCGACAAGTTCATCAGATATTTTTTCTGCTTTTTCATATTCGCCTTTTCTGAAATAACAAATTGAAAGATTATCTTTTATGTCCCTGTCATCACTGTTGTAATCATAAGCTTCTTCACAAAGTTTTGTTGTTTCGTCAAGGTCATCGTTCCTAAGTAATTTAAAATAGCCAAGCATACCGTAAATACTTGAATTTCTGTAACCTTCGTTCATCATTGACTGTGCATCCTCAATCGCCTCGTCAAGTCTGCCCTGCTTATAGTAAACCATACATCTTTGTTGCTTTGCCAAATTCTTTTTTTCCGGTGCAAGCCCTTTTACTCTTATAATCGGATCAAGAACTTTTTCCGCCTCGTCGGCATAACCTGTACGTAAAAGCACATATGCGTAAGACGATTTCAACTTTACATTTGCTCTGCCCGTTTCACACGCCTTTTTATACCACTCTCTCGCACGGTCCTCGTCACCGATTTCAAATGCTTTGTTGCCGTTTATCGCATAATAGGTCGGCAAAAAATTATATATTCCCACACCTATAGCCACAATCGCAACGGCTATTCCAAGAAATACATTAAACTTAAACGCTACAATAATTATAGCAAGTGCAATAAGAACTGCAATTAAATTCATAAAAATCATACCTTTCTTTATAAAAATCAAGAGGCTGCAAGCAGCCTCTTAAAATAGTAGTCAAAACCGCTATAGTTTTGTCTTGATTAATATTCGGCAGTACCGACTGTTCTTGGGAACGGAAGTACGTCACGAATGTTAGAAACACCTGTAATATACATAACAGCTCTTTCAAAGCCAAGACCGAAACCTGCGTGTTTGTTTGTTCCGTATCTGCGAAGGTCAAGATAGAAATTATAATCTTCTTCCTTAAGACCAAGTTCTTTCATTCTTTCAACAAGTACGTCGTAATTTTCTTCTCTCTGGCTTCCGCCGATGATTTCTCCGATGCCCGGAACAAGCAAGTCCATAGCCGCAACCGTCTTTTGGTCATCGTTAAGTTTCATATAGAAAGCCTTGATTTCCTTCGGATAATCTGTTACAAACAACGGACGCTTAAATACCTGTTCTGTAAGGTATCTTTCGTGTTCTGTCTGTAAATCGCAGCCCCATTCCACCTTATTGTCAAACTTAACCTTACCGGCTTTTGAATCTTCGATAAGTATATTTACAGCCTCTGTATATGTTACATGAGCAAACTCACTGTTTACAACGTGGTTTAGACGGTCAAGAAGTTCCTTGTCGATAAATTGATTGAAGAACTGCATTTCTTCGGGAGCATTTTCAAGACAATAGTTAATGATATACTTTAGCATATCCTCTGCAAGTTCCATATCGTCTTTTAGATCTGCGAATGCGATTTCAGGCTCAATCATCCAAAATTCAGCCGCATGACGTGTTGTATTTGAATTTTCGGCTCTGAATGTAGGACCGAATGTGTAAACATTTCTAAATGCCATACAGTATGTTTCAACATTAAGCTGACCGCTTACCGTAAGGTTTGCCTGTTTGCCGAAGAAGTCCTGTGAATAATCAACAGTTCCGTCATCATTCTTAGGGACGTTGTTCAAATCAAGTGTTGTAACTTGGAACATTTCGCCCGCGCCCTCGCAGTCACTTGCAGTGATAATCGGAGTATGAACGTATACAAATCCTCTCTTCTGGAAGAATTGGTGAATTGCATACGCAATCATTGAACGCACTCTGAACACTGCCGAGAATGTATTTGTACGCGGTCTTAAATGAGCGACTGTACGCAAATATTCAAAGCTGTGTCTTTTCTTCTGTAACGGATAATCCGGTGTAGATTCACCGTCGATTACAACGTTTTCAGCCTTTAATTCAAACGGCTGTTTTGCGTCCGGTGTAAGTACAAGTGTACCTGTTGCCGTAATTGCAGCTGCAATGTTTAGCTTTGAAAGTTCCGCAAAGTTATCAAGTTTATCCGACTCAATTACTATCTGCAAATTCTTAAAAAATGTACCGTCATTTAATTCGATAAAACCGAAATTCTTTGAAATTCTTATGTTTCTTATCCAACCCGATACTGTTATTTCTTTTCCCCCAAACTCATCCTGTTTTCTGAACAAGTCTTTTACAACTGTTTTCATAATCTAAATAATAATCCTTTCAATAGTTATTAAATATAGTAGCTCTGTGCCACCGCTTCGCCTTTTAGGCATCTCCCCTTAAGGAGAGGCTTATTATAGTAGCTTTATTCCTTTTTCTTCGCAAGTCTTACGCATATCGTCCGGCCATACAGATGCCTGTACTTCGCCGATATGAGCCTTACCAAGCATATACATACACAATCTTGACTGACCGATACCGCCGCCGATTGTATAAGGAAGTTCCTGATTAAGAAGTTTCTTATGGAAATCAAGTTCAAGTCTGTCCTCACAGCCTGCAATCTTAATTTGAGAAAGAAGTGAATCTTCGTCAACTCTGATACCCATACTTGAAAGTTCGTAAGCCATATCAAGAACAGGATAATAAACAAGAATATCACCGTTAAGCTCCCAATCGTCATAATCCGGTGCTCTGCCGTCGTGTCTTTGACCCGACTTCAATTCTTTACCGATTTGCATTAGGAATACCGCTTTCTTTTCACGAAGAAGTTTATTTTCTCTTTCTTTCGGTTCAAGATCAGGGTACATATCCTCAAGTTCTTGTGTTGTTATAAACGTAATTTCCTCAGGGAAATTATTTTCAATACCGCTGAACTTTTGGCATACTCTGCTTTGAGTCGACTTCATAGCGGTATATATACGTTCTACAAAACTCTTTAAAGTTTCAACAGTTCTGTCTGACTTATTTATAACAGCCTCCCAGTCCCATTGGTCAACGTACATAGAGTGAAGATTGTCCACTTCCTCATCACGTCTTATGGCGTTCATATCTGTATACAAGCCCTCACCCGGATTAAAGCCGTATCTGCCGAGAGTCATTCTCTTCCACTTTGCAAGTGAATGAACAATTTCAAGTGTAGCACCGCCGATACAAGGTGCATCAAAACTTACAGGACGTTCAACTCCGTTAAGATTATCGTTAAGACCTGTTTCTGGACGTACAAATAACGGTGCAGAAATTCTCTGCAAATTAAGTGCAGAAATTATTTCATGCTGAAATGTATCCTTTATAAATTTAATTGCTTTTTCCGTTTCGCGTCCGTTAAGATTTGATTTATAGTTTTCGGGAATTATTAGTGACATTTTTTATTCTCCTTTATCAATTATTTCAATATTGTCAAGCGTCTGTTTGAAATTCTGACGTATGGCATTAAGATATTCTTCACGGAGCTTTGCACGCTCCGTCATTTCCTCAGGCGTCAACCCATCGGAACTTCTTGCCTTTTTCGCAAGTTCATTTATTCTGTCAATTTTCTTCTTATCCAAAAGATTTACCTCCCCAAGAAAATATCACTACTACTATTCTAACCCATTTTGAAGAAAAATTCAAGTAAAATATGGGACAATGTGCAAAATTAATAGATTAGTCATAATATATATTACAAAACATTGAAAGGAGGCACTCACAATGGGCGAATGTTGTGGAAACGGTTGTCAAAGAGGCGGTTGCGATTTTGATCTTGATATGATTATTTGGGTTCTTATTATTATCGTTATCGTTACTTGTATGTGCAACAACTAATCTTACATCAACTCCACTTTCAAAATATCAGTGGCAAACAGCGGTGCTTTTTCGGAAGCACCGCTGTTTTGCGGTATAAAAACATATTTTTAAGTATTATTTTTATTTTTTGAATAAAACTATTGACAAATGATATAGTATACCGTATAATGAATATATGAACAGTTATTCATATATTCAAGTATGGAGGTGCAGATATGAAAAAAAATAACGATAGTAATATTGCGGAAGATAATAAAGATGTCTGTTGTGAAAAACATGAACATCATCATGAACACGAGGATCATTGCGGTTGCGGTCACGATCATCATAAACACGAGCACGAGGCTCATTGTAGCTGCGGACATGAACATCATCATGAGAATGATGACCACTGCGGTTGCAGTCACGACAATCATCACGAACACGAAGACCATTGCGGTTGCGGTCACGATCACGATCATCACGAACATGGCTGTGGCTGCGGATGCGGTTGCGGTTGCGAACATGGTGAGGGTGATGAAAAAGTTCTTATTATAAGACTTATAGCCGGTGCAATACTTTTTGTGGCAGGTATCATAACAGAAAACGTACTTTCTTCCCCATTGGTATCAGATATTTTATTTGTAGTCGCTTACATTGTTCTTGGCTATGATATAGTTTGGAATGCGATTAAAAACATATTCAAAGGGCACTTATTCAATGAAAACTTCTTAATGAGTATAGCAAGTATCGGTGCATTTGCTGTCGGTGAACACCCTGAAGCAGTTGCCGTAATGCTGTTCTATCAAGTCGGCGAGGCATTGCAGGAACGTGCGGCACAAAAGAGCCGTAATTCAATTACGGAACTTATGGATATTCGTCCCGACTATGCCAATACAGAAGTAAACGGCACGATTACAAAAGTTTCTCCGTCTGAAATTTCAATCGGAGATATTATAATTGTAAAACCGGGCGAAAAAATTCCTCTTGACGGTACAATAACTTCGGGCGAAACATATCTTGATACAAAAGCACTTACAGGCGAAAGCGTACCGCGTAAGGCTGTTACGGGTGATACGGTATTGAGCGGAAGTTTGAATACAGGCTCACCTATATATATTAAAGTAGAAAAAACATACGGCGAAAGTACCGTTTCAAAAATTCTTGATATGGTTGAACACGCTCAAAGCAAAAAAGCAAAATCGGAAAAATTTATTTCCGTATTTGCTAAATACTATACACCGATTGTCGTTGCACTTGCGGTAACAGTTATGTTCGTCCCTCCCCTGTTTCTCGGAGATTTCAGAACTTGGATATATCGCGGACTTATGTTCCTTGTGGTTTCTTGCCCTTGTGCATTGGTTGTATCAATTCCGCTTGGTTTCTTTGCCGGTATCGGTTGTGCCTCAAAGAACGGTATTCTTGTTAAGGGCAGTAACTTCATCGAAAAGCTTGCTAAACTTGATACTGTCGTATTTGACAAAACAGGTACTCTTACAAAAGGTGTATTCGCCGTAAAAGGCGTATATTCGGTTATAGACAAAAACGAACTTATAAAATATGCCGCTTATGCTGAATTTTACTCAACACACCCTATCGCAGTATCGGTTAAAAATGCTTACAAAAACACCGTTGACACTGCAAAAATCTTAAACTACACAGAAATTTCCGGTATGGGTATCAGTGCAGATATAGACGGTCATAAAGTTTTAGCCGGTAACGGCAGACTTCTTGAGAGCAACAATATCTCTCATGAAAAAGCAAAATCACACATCGGAAGTATTATATACATTGCAGTTGACGGAAAATTTGCCGGATATATCGTTATATCTGATGAAATCAAAGCTGACAGTAAAGCTGCAATTTCAGCATTGAAACAGCTTAATATCAAATCTGTTATGCTTACCGGCGACGTAAAGAAAAACGCCGATTATACCGCAGAGCAGATTGGTATTGATAAAGTTTATTCGCAGTTGTTGCCACAGGATAAGGTTTCAAAACTTGAAGGAATCCTTTCTTCTAAAAATCCTAAAAAGAATGTTGCATTCGTCGGTGACGGAATTAACGACGCACCCGTACTTATGCGTTCGGACGTCGGTATTGCTATGGGCGGTATCGGTTCGGACAGTGCAATCGAGGCGGCTGACGTTGTTCTTATGACTGATGAACCTTCCAAAATTGCCAAAGCATCTAAAATCTCCGCAAAAACTATGTCGGTTATACTCCAAAACATTGTATTTGCTATCGGCGTTAAAGTTCTTGTTATGATTTTAAGCGTACTTGGCATAAGCACAATGTGGCTTGCAATTTTCGCTGATGTAGGTGTATCATTGCTTGCGATTTTAAACTCACTTCGAGCATTATATTACAAAGATTAATAACATACCACCATATAAGAGATGTCAAAACAAAAAGTTTTGACATCTTTTTTTGTTGTATTTTACAGTATTTACGGCATTAAAAAAATATATTTTAAAATTTTTTGGAATTTTTTTGAAAAATCTCTTGATTTTATTAACATTTTATGGTAATATACTTTACGTAATGGAAAACATTTACAAATAGTAGACATCATATTAACTTTATACAATAGGAGGACTTACTTATGAACAACAATATCTCTGTACTAATAGCAGATGACAACGAAGATTTAGCAAAGGAATTATCATCATACATAGGTGCAAAGCCTAATATGACAGTAACGGCTATTGCAACAGACGGTGAAGAGGCTTACACTCTTATTTCTCAAACCAGACCCGACGTTATAATTCTTGACCTTGTAATGCCGAAACTTGACGGTATAGGAGTTTTAAAGCGTATGCAGACTTTGACATTTGATAAAAAGCCTAAAATCATAGTTTATTCCGTTTCATCAATAGCAATTAAAATGGCTGCGTCAGTAAGTCCTTTAATAGACTACTGTCTTTTAAAACCGCAAAGCAACGAACGTGTATACGAAGTTATTCAAGATTTAACATCTGTTCCTATGGTTAGCGCAATACCGCTTTCACACAATATAACAGCTCAAAAAGCCGAAGAAACAGACCTTGAAACTATCGTTACAGACTTCATTCACGAGCTTGGTGTTCCGGCACATATTAAGGGTTATCAATATATCCGAAGTGCAATAATGATGGTTGTTGAAAATATGGACCTGTTAAACTTCATCACTAAACAGCTTTATCCCGAAATTGCAAAGGCATATAATACCACCGCCAGCCGTGTAGAACGTGCAATCCGCCACTCAATAGAAGTCGCTTGGAGCAGAGGTAAGCCTGAGGTTATGAATGAAATTTTCGGCTACACAATCCACACAGGCAAAGGCAAGCCGACAAATTCAGAATTTATCGCAATGGTTGCCGACAGAATCAGACTTCAATTAAAATAATAAAATATATCTTCTCTCAAAAAAAGTATCCTCTGTTGAGGATACTTTTTTGTTAATTTTCTTGAACTGTTGTTTCTCCGCCGTCTGTTTCAGGAATGTCTGTTTCCTCTGTTGTCGGTACTTCTGTCGGCTCAGGTATCGGAGCTAAAGTTGGCGTTGGTGTTGATTTAGGTTTATTCTGCAAATCGTATAATCTCATAATAGTTGAGATTGACTGTTCATTTGTATAATTTGATTTAGGTGAGAACATATCATCGCCCATACCTGTCATTATCTCGGCTTTGTTCATCTGATAAACAGCCTCTTTTGCCCACTCGCCTATTTCTTCATCATCGGCATACTTATAATCCGACAATTTGTAATCCTCATAGAAATCGTTATACCCCATATACTGTGCTGTCTTATACAAAAGCATCGACGCCTCTTCACGCGTAATCGAATTATTAGGTTTAAATGTACCGTCCTCATAACCGCTTATAATTCCTGCCGTACCCAAAAGCGAAACTTCTTCTCTTGTTGTATCGCTGAATTTGACATTCTGCTCTGTCGGCAATTTATCCTTTGCCTTTAGCATATTTGCAAGAATTATGCAGAACTTTTCACGCGTCATATTGTCCGTATACACAAGTGTATCTTTGTATCTGTACGGTGCAACATCAAGCGAATACGCTCTCTTAACTTCTTTTTCTGCCCACTTTGACGGCTTTGATTTATTGAATGTTATATTTGCAAGCGGCATACGATGATTATAGTTCTCCCACTTCTGACCGTCTGCCGACTTAAATCTGTTTCCGTCTGCGTCCTCAACATAGTAATATCCGTCATAATAAACGGCAAGCTGAATAAGTTTATCAAATTCATACTTATCTTTTATTTTATAATTTTTGTCAAGATAGTAAATTGTCTTTACCTTGCCCCACTCTGAAGTGTAGTAATAAGGACAGCCGTCCCATTCAATCCATCTTAACATATATCCGGTATTTGTTTTCAAAAGTTCGTAACTGTCATAATTACCGTTTATAATATCCTTTACTTCCTGCGGCAATTCGTCCCTTACTTCCGATGCCAAGACACCTGTTGTAATCGGTCCTTGCTCTGCTCTCGGTTCATCGACATAATCTTCGTAATACTTATCAATATGACTTTCATTGCATACTCTGAATGAATTTCTTATACCGCCGACGTAATTTATAGGCAATACCATATTAATCGAAAATTCCTTTTCACTGTTTGCCGGAATTAATACACTTGCCATTGTATCTTTTTTAGCAGGACTTGACTCGTCTTTCAAAAGACCGCTGTGCTTGCCGTTTTCGTCCTCAACATACACCGCAATATTGGACGAAGTTTCGGCAACGTATTCAAAATACTTATCTTTATTCGTTACGTTCTTAACTTTTAAATTATATGCCTCTGTTACGCAATAGTTGCCCATACTGCAACCGTAGCCTTGATTACTGCGTTTAACGGAAAGTTCATAATTGGGAACATAGTCCTCTCTGTTGTACCAAGTTGACGCACCCGGATATTCCGCGGTATCACTGTGATACGGATCCCATATCCATAAATTATTTTTTTCTTTTTCCTTTACATTAGAGCCGTAATAATCAAGTTTTGAATCATCTTTGTATGTCAAAGTAAGCAAGTCCGACTGTACAGATATATCTTTCGACCAAATATCGTCCTGCGGATTAAGATTGGTGCACCACGCGTCCGTAACATAGCCGTCAGGCTGATATTGATTAAATACTTTGTTTTTTATATACTCACCGTCTTTGTATGTATTGTCAATAGTATATTCAAGGTCAACATTAACCTTTGGAAGTGAATCGGCAATACCTTTTTCCGTTCTTGTGTATGAATATTTTCCGAACTTTGCATTCGGGTCAAAACTGCTTCTGTCATTTAATTCATCACCCGTTTTGAATGCCGCAACATTAAAATTCATTTTGCCGTAATTAAGTGATAATTCTCCAAGTATCTGTGACGGCTTGTGATAGCCGATACTTGTGTAATCGTCCATATAGTCGCTAAGCCATATTGTTTCGCCTTTTTTCAGTTCAACAGTTACAGGCTCATATGGCTTTGCCTCGTATAACCAAGCACCGTTTAATTGTGACAGGTTTACACCAAGCATTGACGCAAGTCCGTTAATGCAACCGAATTTGTTTGTTTCTTTTGACCACGTTCCGTCACTGAATATAAACGACTCGTCCTCAACAGCCTCAAAAAAGGCTTTGTTTATAGTTATTTCACTGTCCTCAACAGCTGTAAGTTCAACATCAACTTCAATTTCATATCCTGCACCGTAACCGCCGTTACTGTCAGTGTAATTTATATGACAAATAAGAAAGTCATATAAATCCGGTTCAAGATTTTCGTTGTTCATAATATATGACGGCGGATTGTCGTCACTGTTCATTAAGTCCTGATTTCTGATTGCTTCGGGATTGTTGCAGTAAATCCACTTGCCTTCTCCTTCAGGCGTAAATGTCATATCTGCCGCCGATGCACTTACCCCCAATGCACAAAGCAATACTATAATTGCTAATATTTTCTTCAATTCCTCGTCCTCCTTTTGTATATTTATATTTATTTAGACGTTAAATAATTCAATTTTGTTCCATTTGTTTCCGTAAAAAAACGGAACATCTCAGTTCCGTTTTTTGTGTGATGTGTATTTTGTGGGTTGTAAAATGTGCCAATCTTTCTTGCCACCCCTCAGTCGGCTTTGCCGACAGCTCCCCTCAAAGGGAGCCTTAGTATGCCGCTCCTTGAGGAGAGATGCCTGAAAGGCGGAGTGGTGGCGTATTTTTATTCTTCTGTTTCTTCGCTTTCTTCATCATCACTGTAATAAAGCTCACCTGCACGCATCATTTCAATCATATCCCATACAGTATATTTGCCCTCATCATCTTGTGTTGAAAACGGTACAAGAATATCATCTTCGCCCATTTCAAGAGTTTCCCAAATTCTTTGAAGATTCGGCTCAATCTCTCTCTTTTTAAGCTTATCCATTTTTGTTGCAACAACTATCAAATTCGTATGATAATGGCGAATCCAATTTGCCATTGTTATATCGTCCTTAGTCGGCTTATGACGGCTGTCAACAAGCAATATCGTCTGCACAAGCGGTTCACGGTTTGCAAGATAATCCTCCATCATCTTGCCCCACTTTTCAGTTTCGGACTTTGAACGCTGTGCATATCCGTAACCCGGCAAGTCGACAAGATAAATGGTATCGTCGATATTATAAAAATTAATCGTAATTGTTTTACCCGGTGTACCCGATACTCTCGCCAGCGATTTTCTGTTAAGCAATTTATTTATCATCGAAGATTTACCGACATTTGAACGTCCGGCAAATGCAAATTCCATATAACCTGTCGTTGGGTATTGGTTTGGACGTACTGCGGAAATTGTAAGGCTAACATTATGTATATTCATAATTTATATCATTCCTTTCTTCACTTATCTCAAAGCATTTTCAAGTACAGTATCCATACTCTTTACAGGTATGAAATTGATTTTGCTTCTTACTTCCTTAGGGACATCGTCTATATCGGCTTTGTTTTCGTTCGGAATAATAATATCGGTTATTCCTGCTCTGAATGCCGCAAGCGACTTTTCTTTCAAACCGCCTATCGGAAGAACTCTCCCTCTAAGCGTGATTTCACCTGTCATTGCAATATCGTTTCTTACAGGATTTTTTGTAAGCGCCGATACAACTGCCGTTGCCATTGTTATTCCGGCTGACGGACCGTCTTTCGGTACTGCGCCTTCCGGCACGTGAATATGTATATCCTTTGTTTTATGGAAATTTTCCGCAATACCGAGTTTTTGTGAATTTGCTCTTATGTAGCTGATTGCCGCCATTGCACTTTCTTTCATAACATCGCCGAGCTTACCTGTAAGTTCGACTTTTCCGCTTCCCGGCATAACGTTAACTTCTATCGACAACGTGTCACCGCCTACCGACGTCCAAGCCAATCCTCTTGCAACACCTATTTCGTCCTGCTCATTCATTTTTTCAAAATGGAAACGTTCCTTACCGAGATATTCCTCAAGATTTTGCTTTGTAACCTCTATCGGTCTTTCGGTGTTTTCAAGAAGTTTCTTAACCGCCTTACGGCATATCTTACCTATTTGCTGTTCAAGTTTTCTGACGCCCGCCTCACGGGTGTAATATTCGATTACAGCCTCAATCGCGTCATCTGAAATTGTCAAATCATTGTCATCAAGTCCATTATTTTTCATAGATTTCTTCACAAGATAATCCTTTGCAATATGGAATTTTTCATTGCTTGTATAGCCCGAAAGTTCAATGATTTCCATTCTGTCAAGCAACGGTCTTGAAACCGTATCAAGTGAATTTGCTGTTGTGATAAACAACACCTGTGACAAATCAAACGGCACTTCAATATAATGGTCGCGGAATGTTCCGTTTTGTTCATAGTCAAGCACTTCCAAAAGTGCGGCTGACGGATCACCTTTATAATCCGCACCCATTTTATCAATTTCGTCAAGCAAAATAAGCGGATTTTTTGTTTTTGCCTCTTTCATTGCCGCTATAATTCTGCCCTCCATAGCGCCTATGTAAGTCTTTCTGTGACCTCTTATATCTGATTCGTCGTGAATACCGCCGAGAGATATTCTGACATATTTTCTGCCGAGCGAACGTGCGATTGACTTTGCAACCGACGTTTTACCCACTCCCGGAGGTCCCGCAAAGCAAAGTATCGTACCGTTTTTGCCTTTTGTATTCTGTCTTACCGCAAGATATTCAAGCACGCGTTCCTTGACCTTTTCAAGTCCGTAATGATCCTCATTTAATATCTTTTCAGCATTTTTAATATCAAAGCTTTCCTTTGACAGCTTGTTCCAAGGAAGGCTTAAAACAGTATCAAGATAATTTCTAAGCACCGAACTTTCAGCCGACGACGGCGGCATTTTTGAAAACCTGTCAACTTCTTTCATAAGTTTTTCTTTCGTATCCTTAACGGTTTTCAATTTGTTTATTTTCTGCTTATATTCTTCTACTTCCGCCTTTATGCCGTCGGTATCGCCAAGTTCGTCCTGTATCACTTTTAATTGCTCGCGCAAAAAATATTCTCTTTGATTTTTGTCAATTCTTTCTTTGACTTTCTGTGCAAGCTGTTGCTCCAACTTCAATACTTCAAGCTGATTTTGTATTGTAATTATAAGTTTTTCCGCTCTGTCATATGAATCAAATTCAGATAAAATTTCCTGTTTTTCTTTTGTGTCAATTTCAAGACTTGCGGCAATCACATCACAAAGTTCGCCTATTTCCTCAATACCCATAACCGCCATAAAATTATCGGCTGTAAGTTTTGGATTTTGAGAGAAATATTCTTCGTAAGACTTTTTAAGCCGTCTTATATAAGCCTGTTTTAAAGGATGATTTTCTTCGTACAAATCGTCAAATTCCTGTACTTCCGCCTCAAAAAACGGTTTTTCGGAAATGAAATTTTCAATAATTCCACGTTCCAATCCCTTTACTATAACTCTTGTTATACCGCCAGGCATACGCATAACCTGTTTTATAACAGCAAACGTACCTATACTGTATATATCGTCAACAGTCGGTTGTTCTATTGTATAATCCTTTTGCGCCGCAAGGAATACTATTGAATCATTTTCAGCAGCACTTTCAAGTGCTTTTATGGACATTTCTCGTGCCGCGTCAAAATTAAGCGTCATATGAGGGAACAAAACCATTCCACGCATTGGCACTACCGACACACGTTTTAGTTCTTTTTCCAATCCGTTTTCACTCCTATAAGATTAATATTACTATTATATAATAATACTATTGTATTTTCAAGAAAAATTTTTAATATGCATATTTAAGCCATTTACCCTAATAATTTTATGTGATTATTTTTAATTTACCCTAATTATACCCTAACGATTTTAAAATGATATGTTTAGTTTATTAATAGAATTTGTCATTAATTCTTCGTTACTATGAGCATACACCTTTGACAACATTGCTCCGTCAGTCCAACCTCCGATTTTCTGGATATCTATTGATGGTATATCTGAATGAATAGCCACAGTTGCAAATGTGTGGCGAAAATAGTGAGGTGTAAAACGTTCAAGTTTTATTCCATATTCTTTGTCAAGATAATTTCTTATACTATCAATAATTCGTTGAACTTTTTCTTGTGACATTCCTTTTTTTATTGGTTTTTGAAATACAAAATCTTCGTCCGTTAATGTCATTTTTCTTCCATGATATTTTTCCATTAGTATTGTTTTATGTTGTTTAAACAAACTTTGAACATCATCTTTAATGGGTATTTTCCTAATTCTATCTGTTTTAGGAGTGCAATACTCAACTATATATTCCTTTTTATCGTTATAATATTGAGTCAAAGTTGAATCAATAGTGATAAATTTAAAATCCTCATCAACATTTTTCCATCTCAAAGCGGATAATTCCCCGACCCTTATACCAGTTGTTAACATTAGTTGAAATAAAAACTTATCATGAATGCTATGTTCGGTTAATCCTCTGAAGAACCAATATAATTCATCATTAGTTAATGATCTTCTTATGTTAGCTGACTTTCCTAATCCATTTGTATTAATTGATTTTACTGGATTTTTTGTAATAATGTCCTCTTCTAATGCAGTTTCAAAACACGATTTTAATCTAGATATTGTATTTTTAATTACATAGTTAGATAGTTCTTTTTTATTTAATATATTAACAACGTCTGTAATATCGCCAACATTAATATCTCTTAATTTATTATCTCCTATATATGGTTTTATATGTACTCTATATTGAGATATCATTTGAGCATATGTCTGCGGTTTTACTCTTTCTTTTTTATATCTATTTACATAAATATCGAACCATTCATTCAATGTTATTTTATTGGGGTTAATTGCTCCGTTTCGATTGTATTCCTCCTCTTTTTTCAATTCATCAAGTTCACGTAATTTTTCTTTAAGTTTTTTCTGAACCTCTTGTTTTGTTTTACCATAAACACTTTGTTGCTTATTAGTAATAGGATTAGTATATCTTGCTTCCCAACTGCCATTGGTACGTTGTCTTATACTACCTTCGCCGTTGAATCGTTTTGCCATTTTATTTTCCTCCTTTTCTCTTTTTCACGTTGGCAAAACAAATCACTTTATTTGTATTACTATTTGATTACAATTATATCACACAATAATAACATCTTCAAGTGATTTGACCAATTAATACATATTTTCTTGTATGTATTTATTTAATTGTCCTTTATCTATAAACACTCTACGTCCAATATTAACTTTGCCGTAGAACTTTCTATCATTAATCAGCTTATCCAAAGTTGATAAGCATATATTCAAATACTGAGCTGCTTCTGCTCTCGATATCAATTCTATAGTTTCTTGCCCCTTATTATCCATTTAATTCCTTTCTTTATGTAGCACAATAAGTAGGATGCAAATTACACCCTACTCACTGTATAAAATAATTTACTTATTTGTACTTCCAAAACCACCGTTTCTCGCTTCAACGGCATCATCATCAATTACAGTTCCATACTGCACGAAAATGCCTTGTGCAAATTTGTCGCCACGATTGATTCTTACAATTTTATCTTCAAGTGAATTATTTGTCACTTTGATAAATATATGACCTTCATTATCACTGTTTGAATAATCACTGTCGATAATTCCTGTAAGGTTGTCCAACCATAGACGATACTTAAATCCAAGACTGCTTCTCGAATATATCTTCAACACCCAATTTTCATCTATTACTGCTCTGATACCTGTCGGTATTTTTATAGTTTCTCCAGGCTTTAATTCAAATGAAATTGGACTTTCAAAATCATAGCCGGCAGAGCCCTTTGTAGCCCTTGTAGGAGGGTTTAAAAGGTCATAATAGTCTGAAAGCTGTTGATAGTCATACTTTGTACCAAAAGTGGCTTTCATATCGTTTATAAATTGGTCTTTGCTTACTTTCTCCAAAATAGCTATATCCCGATTATTTTCTGGTTTATCTAAAAAATAATGAACCAGTATCAACGCAATAGCTATAATGAGAAGAATTGAATTAAAAGTTGCTATCATATTTTTTATCATTCTTCCTTTCTATCCTATTCAACTATTCTTCGTGCTGTAGCATAATCACTTCTTGCTGATAAGCTTGCAATTTTTACTACGTCACCTGTTTGAGGAGCATGAATCATCATTCCGTTTCCTATGTACATTCCTACATGATGTGGAGATAAACTATCGCCGAAGAATACTAAATCACCAGGAAGTAATTCATCTCGTGACACATATCTTCCTTCGTTGACTTGAGTGTAGGTTGTTCGGCTAATGCTTACACCTATTTGTCCATAAACATATTGAACAAGTCCACTACAATCAAACCCACTTGGTGTTGTTCCTCCCCATACATATGGAACGCCTAAATATTGTTTTGCAGTTTCTACTGCTTTTTGATTTAAGGGTGTTGGCGTTGGTGTAGGACTTGGGGTTGGTTCAGGTGTTGGTGACGGAGTTGGCTCTAATGCTTTCTCAATGACTTGTGTTGTATAGTGAACTGACCACACATCACTTATGTCATTCGTCACATTTTCGCTTATATTTGGCATTGCATATGAATTAATCATACTTGTCGCAAAAAATAAACTTCCTAAAACTAAACTTACGGTTCTTTTTCCTTTCGTTACTACCATTAAATTCCTTTCTCCCGTTCGGATATAGCAGGTATATATCCTTTACGTTGTTCTTTGAATGTTCCAACATTGACATCAATATCCAAATTTTGATATAATATATTTGCATACGCTACGAAACCACATCTTTGTTTCAGCATAATCCGTTTTGTAAGTGTATACAGAAAGAGAGGATACTGAATGTCAGATGTTTTGAACATTGCAGTGCAGTGTAACAGCCCTGAACAGCTTATTGCTTTAATAGCAATAATGATATTTGTTTTTGCCCTAACAGTCGTTATACTCAAAGGCATTATCAGATTTACAGGGATGGTTCTCAGCACCATTTTGCATTATCATAATGCAACTGTGAAAATCAGTGGAGCTTCAGTTAACGCTGAGTTAGAACTCCATAATTGATTACTAAGACCTCATTTTAATATGGGGTCTTATTTTGTATCTTCATAAAGTGAAGATAATTTATCTTGAACTTCCGTATCAAGATAATAGTGTAGAAGCATTTCTTGATACGGAGTAAGATGCACTTTAAATTGACTTTCTATGAAGTCTTTGATTCTGTTGTATGTTTTTATGTCTGTCATTTTAGTCACAATATAGAACAATCTTGTTTTGGGCGAGACTTTGTTTGACATCAATTACTCTTTGATTTGAACTTCCTCGCCATTTAAGAGTCAAATCTCTTTTCTCATCTATATATTCTCCGTCTACAACAATGTCACATAACGAAATAATCTTTTTTCGCATTTCATATAATCCATCAACATAACTTTCTTCTATATAATCAAAGTCATCTGATGAACAAGATTTATAATTCATAATACTTTCCCAAGAATATCCCGTATATAACCAAATTGTTTTATTTGGGAATAAGTTTCGGATTTCTTTAATGAGTTCATAGACTTCTTGAAGATTTTGGTCGGCTAAACATTCCCCGCCTAAAAAAGATATTCTGTTAATATATGCTCTATCAATCAATTGTATAAATCGTTCTTTTATTTGTGGCGTCCATTCCTTGCCGCCATTAAAATCCCAAGTATTAGAATTGAAACAATTATGACAATGGAATGGACAACCTTGAACAAAAAGAGACACTCCTACGTTTTCACCATTTGAAATATCAAGATTGCGGATAGAGGCATATCTCATTTTTCTTCCTCCTCAATATCATCTAAGTGAACATATCTTTCTTTTATTTCTTGGGTTCGTCCTCTTCCCCAAAAATTAGTTCCTATATAGCCACACGTTCTCCTTGCAACATTCATTTTATCTTTATTCCGATTATGACAGTTAGGGCACTCCCAAATTAGTTCTCCGTCTTTGTCAATAATTTGAATCTCTCCATCATATCCACATACTTGACAATAATCTGACTTAGTATTAAGTTCGGCATACATAATATGATCGTATATGAAATTCATAACTTCTAATACAGCATCAATATTGTTGGCTAACCCTGATGTTTCAATATAAGATATTGCTCCACCAAGAGATAAGGATTGAAACTCCGATTCTTTTGCGAGTTTATCAAATGCATTAATGGGTTCTCTTACAAATGTGTGGTAAGAGTTTGTTATGTAATTTTTATTTGTTATTCCATCAATGATACCAAATCGTTTTTCTAAACATTTTGCAAATTTATATGTTGTATTTTCAATCGGTGAGCCATAAATTGAAAATCCAATATTATGTTCTTTATTCCATTGAGTACATTTATCATTCATAAATTTCATAATTTGTATTCCCAAATCACGACCTTCTTTTGAATCAATATGGGATTTACCTGTCATATATTTAACACTTTCATATAATCCTGCATAGCCAAGAGAGATACTAGAATAACCATTATGAAGTAATTTATCTATTGTTTCACCCTTTCCCAAACGAGCAAATGCTCCATATTGCCATAAAATTGGAGCAACATCTGAAAGTGTTCCTTCTAATCGTTTATGCCTACATAATAAGGCTTTATGACACAATTCAGTTCTTTGTTCCATTAACTCCCAGAATTTATCATAATCACCTTCTGATGATAATGCCACATCTACAAGATTTAATGTAACTACTCCCTGATTAAATCTTCCATAGAATTTATATTGGTTATTTTCATTTTTGTACGGCGAAAGAAAACTTCGACAATTATGACTATATATTCCACTAACCTCAAAATGTTCACTTGATGTAGTAACATCATAACTGTACATAGTTTTATGGATAGGATTGATTTGTGTTACTTCAGATTCAAAATTATATCCTGATATCTCAGATTCGATATAATTGTCATATTTCTTCTTGCAAACAATATAATTTATTAATTCATCACACGGATAAAATTCAACTCTATATCTTATCGCATCAGGATTTTTCTTTGTATAATGGTTATGATAAATTTTTGCTGGCATTCCTAATGCCTGTGCCAAAGCCATTTGTCCTAATGCAAGCTCTTTGTTCGTAGAACCAATTTGTACGACTGAATATCCTTTTTCTTTTTTAAATGAATTAATATATCCATCCGCATCAATCATACCTGCCAAAAAGGCTAATTTTGCAGTATAATTCCAAGCGAAAACTTCATTTGGAATTCGCCTATTCGCTTTATTTATTCCTTCAAATTTTGATGTAAAATAATTTATTGCATATTGTAATCCGTTATTCTCATCAGCAATGGCACATAAGTCTTTATATGTACCCTTGATTCCTCGTTGTTGTAATATTGTTTTTGTAGACAAACCGAAATATTTTGTAAAGACCGTATTGAATTTTTCTTCAATTTCGTCTTCATCGCTTGCTGCAATAGAAGCAAATACATGATTATTTTGATAGCACCCATCACAAAGCATAAAACCTAATAACCATGCTTTATCCGTATTGAATAAGATTGTCTCTTCAGTGTATTGATTCGAATTAATTAGTAACTTGTCTCCTATTTTTAAATTAGAAGCTTGAACATTATTCCCACTTCTTAATGTCAATACATGATCGGTTGTACACAAAAGCCTTCTTCCGTTCGAAAAATTAATATCTAACCAATCATTTGATATATTTCGAATAATTCTTTTGGCTGTGACAAATCCTTTTTCTGTATCATAAATTTTAACATCATTTAAATCCATATATAGATTTGGGTTATCATTTGAAAACTGATGTTCAATGCGAAATGAATCTGATAATCTCCTCCACATTCTTTCAAATGATTCCACATATAAATTGTCTTTGATTTTATATGTAATAAGTTCCTTGCCGTCCACACACCCCATATTTGGGAAGCAATTTCCTTCTTTTAATTCTTTCATTTTCTTTTCGGAAATATAATCCGGCACCATTCTTTTGGCTGAACATCTAGCCGCAAGTTTTGTCAAATAATAATACGGAGAATCAGGACGAATATTATCTTCTTCAAGGACATAAAGTAGTTTCGGAAACGCTTGTGTGACATAAACGCCTACTTCATTTTTTAATCCCATCAATCTTTGTTTTAAAAATTCTTCAATTATCATTGCAAGTTCTTTTTTATACTCAGTAGTTTCTCCTAAATACATAAATACTGACAAAAAGGGACTCTGTCCATTTGAGTTTGACATGCTATTGCATTGATAGTTAAAGGTTTGTACTCCGTCAGACACTTCCTTTTTAGTATCTCTTTCAGCGAACATTTTACAATCTTCTTCTTTAAATCCCCAAGATTTATATTTATCATAGTATTTCTCATAACTATCTCTTACAAATGGGGCTAAATGTGTCAAAGTAATTGTTGCACCACCATATTGCATTGAAGTCACTCCAAGAATAATTTGTGTTGCTATTGTGCAAGCCGTTATAAATCTGTGCGGTTTTTCAATCATTACTTTATTGATACACGTTCCGTTTTGAAGCATATCTGCAAGATTAATTAATGAGCAATTTGTCATTGCATTCATACCAAAATAATCAATGTCGTGAAAATGAATTATCCCTTCGTCATGAGCTTGTACTATTTCTGGCGGAAGTAAAAACCTACGAGAAATATCCTTGCTGACTATACCCGCCATATAATCACGTTGTGTGTTTAAAACTTTTGAATTTTTGTTTGAATTTTCTGTATTCCAATATTCACTTTTCCCGTTTAATAGTTCCGTAATTTCTTCATCTGTTGTATTTTCATTTTCTCTTTGAAATTCTCGAATACTTCTATAACCTTCATATGCCTTTGCTGTGAGTCTTTGCTTTTTGGTGATTAGCTTATCATATACCATTGATTCTATATCAGATATACTTACTTCTTGTTTGTTTCTACATTCATCTTCAATTTCTGATGCTATGCTTTCGGCAATTTTAGGTTTAACAATACCTGAACCATTTTTCATTGCCTTTAATATCGCATCTGAAATTTTTGATTTATCAAAATTGACCTGTTCGCAATTACGTTTAATAACTTGCAACATCATTCCTCCTTTGACTCAAAGCTTTTAATCACATCATTTAACTTCATTGCAATCACACTCAAATCAGAATGTCTTGAATTCCTTATGATACAATCCCAATGTTGGTAATCAACATCGGCAAAAGCTTCTTTGTCGTTTTTAATTCTTTCTTCAATCTTTTCTTCGCTATCCCCACGTTCTTCCATACGAAGTTTACGTGTGGCTTCATTTGTTTCCACATATATAGTGAAGATCATTTTGTCTCTATATGTATCTTGTAGATGTTTTAGCCCCTTTATATCTATAATATAAAAATCAGAATTATTGACTTGTGTTTTTGTCGCCCAATAAACATTCCCATTAAAAAAAGTTTCTGCTACTACTTCATTATTCTCTTTATCTTTTAGATATTGTTCAACATTCGAGAATATATGATTAAACTTATCATTTTCATCATTTGTTCTTATTGGACGAGTGGTATTAGATATAACTTTTGTATAACCATACCGATTACACATATAATTTACAATTGTATCTTTACCACTGCCACTTTCGCCAACTACACAATACAAGTTTTTTGTCATACGCATTTCTCCTTAAATTAAGCTATCATTTTGTTAATAACTGACTTTAGTTCTTCATCTATATCACCTTCTATCTCAACCTTAACCGGAGTAGACAAATCAAGACTATACAAACCAAGTATCGACTTACCATCAATTCTATACTTATATAATTCTTTGCCGTCCGCAATATTTCTACCACTACAAACCGTAATATCACCTATATGATGTTGGCATGCTACATTGAACTTCTTAATTTTTTCCATTGTATCTATTAAAACAATCGTTTCTATCATAGTAATTTTAATCCCTTTCTTTTTCGTGTTATATTCGCTATTGCTCTGTATTTTTTCAATTCTTCAGGAGAAGCCTGTCGAATGACGACTTCTCCACTTCTACTCTTATATGCCCTACATTCACGTTCCAAATCAGCGTGTGCAAGTTCTCTCAATCGTGCCTTAGTTGCCAATTATTAAATTTCTCCTTTCTTATTCTGCAAGATAAACATTATAATTTCCTGTAATTGCATTCGATTCACTATTTGATGAGGTCAATACATCAATCTTGTTACCCTTAATTGCACCGCCTGTATCACGAGCAACTCTGTAACCAATACCTTCTATGTAAACTTTTGTTCCCAACGGAATAACTTTTGGATCTACTGCAATCGCCCATCCGACTGATGACCATAAATTATCTCCCATACAAGTTACTGAATAACCCCCATTCTCAGATGGCGAAGCAGTATAACCAGTGACATAAAAGTTTCCAAGATATGAACCTTTTACGCCATCACTTGCAACTTCTTGTTTGTCCAAATCTTCTTTATTATCAACAAAATATGTACCATAGCAATATCCTTGAGTTTCGCCGTCCCAAACTTCATACCACTTACCTGTTTCATCAACACCTATGACTTGAAGTTCTGTTCCCCTTGGGAATACCTTGATTATTTCACTATCTTCTGTGCTTGGTTTGATTCGACAGTTCAAACCGTTTTGAGCAGAAACATAATGTGTTTCCCACTTTGTTTCGTCTGCACTTACGCTCATCATTCCTGTTGCCATTGATACAACTGCCATTACTCCACATATTACTTTTCTTAAATTTCTCATTGTTTAAATTCCTTTCTCATTCGTTTTCATAAGTTTCTTTTATACATTCATTACATCCAACAATCTCATTATTGAATATATTCTTATATAATACTTCTGCCTCTTCGTTACAAATCGGACAAATTATCGGAGAATCATCATAATCATATTCCCCATAGTTACCTGTCCTTGTAATCTCCATAGCTGAAATTGCCATTGGATCATTGTTTGAATAAATCATTTTCTATTTTTCTCCATTGGTTTAAAGATTGTTATTTCAACCTCATCACCATTTTTCTTTGTATCCTCCCATACATTTACGTTGTATTCCTTTTTACTGTCTTTCCATGGTACTTTATAAGTTTCACCGTCAATAGTAATTGATATAATGTCTTTAAGTTCTTCAAGTTTATACATACAATCTTCTCTGTCAATGCGTTCATCTTCGCACAATACATTATCGGACGGTTTAATCTTCATATAAACTTTGTTGACGTATCTCTTTATTTCTCTACCGTTAAAGTAAAGATTAGTAGAGATATTAATACTGGCAAAATCTTTCTTCGGAATATCTATTCCCTCATTACTTTTCTGAATATGAATCATATTATTTTTCTCCTTCTATCATTTGTTTGAATTTGACTTCGCTAATAACTGGAATACCCAAACTCTTAGCTGTTTTATTTTTTGATGACACACTTTCGGTATCATTGTTGATTAAATAATCTGTCTTTTTTGTAACAGAACTTACAACTTTACCACCATGACTTTCAATCTCTTTAACTAATTCGGCACGATTAGAGTAACTGATTAACTTTCCGGTAATACAAAAACTTTTACCTTGAAGTGTATCTACTGTACTATTCTCTTTTTCTTTTTCAAAAATGAACTCATTTGCTAAATCTAAAATATCTAAATTATATTTGTTCCAATAGTCAGTCATAGACATAGCTAATTCAATTCCAATACCATCAATATGCGTAAATGCTTTTCTCTCCTTGTTTGACAATACATTCACAAATATATTAAAATCATTTTCACATACTTTTGAAATATCTTTGCTTGCACTTTTCCCCAGCAACGGAATGCTTAATGAATACAGAAATTGAGCCAATGTCGTATTTCTACTTTTCTGAATTGCTGATAATAGCTTTTCGACAGATTTTTGACCAAAACCTTCAAGAGATTGAATTTGTTCTTTAAAATCTTCAAGATGATAAATATCTTTGATGGACTTTACATATCCAAGTTGAATAAATCTTTTTAGAGATGCTTCTGATAAGTTTTCAATATTAAGAGCATTTTTTGAAACTGCATGAGACAGTCTTTTTAATAACTTTCCCTCACAATATTCATTTGTACAAATCAAAACTTCTGAGTCATTGTCCTTCTTGATTGTGGTCGGTTGATGACATATAGGACAATGTGTTGGGATTGGTATGTATCGTTTTGTGATGTGGTTATCTATTTCACCCCAACGAATAGCAGGAACGATGAGATTTGCTTTAAATACGCCGATTTTCTGACCAATCCAAGGATTTCCTAATAATTCTTTCATTATTGATATATTATGTAGAGTTGCTCTTTCGACAGTAGTACCTTCAATTTCTACTGGCTCAAATACCGCCGTTGGAGTTAATACTCCTGTTTTACCGATTGTATATTCAATATTCTTCAATGTGGTTTCTACTGAATCATTCTTAACCTTAAAGGCGATACCATTTCTGAAATGGTGGCTTGTGTTGCCAAGAGATTTACCATATTGCACATCATCAAATTTAAAAACAACTCCATCTTGTGGAAGGCATTCTTGTTCCGCAATGTCCAACATTTTATCTATTACTACCTGATAGTCCATATGTACGTTTTCAAACGAAACAACATCAAAAAACGGAACTACATCAAACCCTAATTCACTTGCTTCTGCGAGTTGATTATGGAATGAAAGGTTCGTTTCATCGGCACTATCATTTTCGATAACTTCCCACGCAAACCAACTCAATCGTCTATCTTTTACAACTGACGTATCAAGACTTGATAATGTACCGGCAGCAAGATTACGACTATTTTTAAATTGTCCGTCTTTATTTATCTTGGCGAAATCATCAAGTGTTATCAATGCCTCACCATCAATAACATAAGTTCCTTCCTTATTAATATGTAACGGAACATTTTGAAATTGTTTTACTGCCTGAGTAATATCATTACCTTCTATACCATTGCCCCTTGACTCAGCTCTTACCAAGTCACCATTCTCATAAATCAATCTACACGACAAACCGTCTAATTTTATAGAAGCAACAAGGGGACGATAATTTGCAAACTTCTCAATTTCTTCGACTGAGTGACATTTATTAAGTGATAGCATTGGTGTCTTATGCACTACTTTAGCGATACTATCCAATACTTCCGTTCCAACTTTTTGTGTTGGGCTATTTGCCATTGTTATATTTGTTTCTTCTTCCAATGAACGTAAATCTTCAAGTTTTGAATCAAATTCCGCATCGCTCATTATCGGCTTTTCCGTATTATAATAAGCATTTGCCGCATTATTTAATTCAGCAATTAATTCTTTCATTCGTGTTATTTTATTCATTTAACCCACCTTATCTATCCATGTTATTCCTAAATTTTCGCAAAAAATTAAAGCCTCCTCTTTGGTGTGGAAGATTTTATAGCTTCCACAACCATAGAATACAACGTACATTTATATATTCTCCCCCTCATCAGGAAATATCAATTCCTGTGCATACGGAAGTGTTCTCGCCCAATCGATGAATGACTTTGACCATTCTGTAAGTTTATGATTTTTTCGTTGAAAATACATATTACGAATATTTTCATAATTCATAGTAATTGTGGATTTGTATAGATATGAAGACGGTAACAGTCTACGAATTTCTTTGAAATAAAAATAATCCTTAGTATCTAAATATTTTTCTCTTAAATCATTTAATGACGCTAATAAAGTTTCCCAAGTAAGACACTCTTCAAATAATTGCCTGTTCTCGGAAGTATTATCGACATCTCTTAAAATAACAGAAACTTGCGATTGAGATACATCCATTAAATTTGCAATATCAGATTGCAACATGTTTGTTTTCCCCAAATCTCTAATTTGTTTTTTCTTTAATAAATCTATTTTTGAAGATTTTTTCCAGTTCAGATAGTTCGCATACATGCTGTTATTTCGCATTAAACAATTATCAAATTCTCTTTTTATATTTTCTTCTCTAGTAACCCATTGTAAATTTTCAACGCAATTATTATTTTTATTGCAATCAATATGATCTATTGTTTCACAATTATTAGGATTGTCTAACCATACATTCGCTATCAATCTATGCAATAACCATTTTTCTCCGTTCCTTCCACCAATATTAACTTCCCAATATCCGTTTTTTGTAACAGAAGGACTAACTTCTCTTTTCGGAAACGTTCTACTCCTTCCAAGAGTATCTACGTATGTAAACGGTAATGAATAAAGTCTGCCATTTTTATATACTTCATATTCTCTTCCATTCTGGCATTTATATAGTTTATATTCATTTGTTTCGTATGGATATAAAATTGTTTCTGTGCCCTTATAAGGATTATTTTTTTTTCTTGTAGTTAAAATTTCTTTAACTCTTTCATCACCATATTCAAAATCTTCTATTTCAAATGTTTTAGAAACACCTTTATGCATAAAACTGCTACTGTTTCTAGTAATACCTATTTTATAAGTATCAAGTTCAGCCATAAAGTACATTGGAGCAGTTATATCAACCGATACAAAAATCTGACGCATAAATTTTCTATGTTCACTACCTGCTTTTATAAGTCTTTGAGCAAGTCCCAAATCGTTTTCACCAATTACAACTTTTCCGTTTTCTTCGACCGTATCATTTTTATGCCACGATTCAAGAGGATTTCTCATCCCCTTGAGTGCACGTTTAAAGCCGTAAACCTCTGTATTTTCAAATTTCATTTTATGTATTCTCCTTATTTCTTTTTTGATGATGTGACTATATGTATGATTATTGCTATAATCCCCAAAACAACAAGATATGCAAATGCAAGACCACACATAATCCATATCGGACTAAATACCCATAACCATGACCACTGTATTAAACCAATTATTTTCAAAACAATAAAAATTATTGCCAATACATCTAAAATTCCCATTCTTCCGCCTCCATCTTTCTATCTGCTCTTTTCTTCGTTTGTATTTTCTACATCTTCTATCATTACTTCCGTTTCTAATTTCAATAACCACTCATTAATTGTTTCTCTTAGAATCTTGTAAATATTTTGATTACCTATGCTACCAGAATGTTGTGCGTTAAAATCTTTGACAATTTGCTTTATATTATTAGACAAACCACATCCTATCTTTGTATCTGGATATTCTGTTGAGATACTTATTATTTGATTGGGGAAACCTACCCCCCTCTAAAGACTGTGTAATTATTCCATTAAAGCCTATTTCTACTGAATATTTCATATAATATATTCTCCTTTCTTTAACATACAATTAATCTTCAGGAATAATAATTTCATAAATATCTTCTGATGATTTTATATATTCTTTTGTTTGTCGCTCTTGAATTTTTCGAAGCAATTCATCTACCAACGACATATTTACACTATTTTCATATTCTTTCATAGAAGAATAACGCCAGACGCCAAATCCATTTATATGATTTCCAAGTTCATCTATACATTGTACTGGCATATATACATTACACAAACCGTCTTCATTTTCTCTTATGTATTCCGCTGGAATTAAATTCAACATATTTCTCCTTTCTTTGAAACCGAACTTTCATTTGGTCATTCCCAACTGATTTCATATGCCGTCGAATAAGATGATGCATCAAAAATATTATAACCAAGACTTTTTAATTTGTTGACTGTTCCATCACTCAGTTCTCCTATATACATTATAAAAACTCCACCTCTGGCAACCGTCTCTTTAATTCGTTTTGAAATTTCACTTAGTTCTTGACTGTTATAATTTTTAAGAACTTCTTTCGTCTTTTGTTGTGCTTCTTGTGCTGACCACAAAATATCTGATGATATTAAATTATCCATATTAATATTCTCCTTCTGTTTTTATTTTACAAATTCATAATATCCCTTATCAAAATACATAAAATCAATAATGACATCTTGTATATTGGCTGTGTCACATTTCATATATTCTCCGTATAGATATTCCAATGTGTTGTCTTTTTGAAGCAGGTCATTATAATAATCATTCCATTCTTCATCATTACAACCATCGAAAAAATCAATGAACTCGTCCTTAATGCAATATTCATATGCATAAGCTGATAATAATTCACGTTTTGGCAAGTCGGAGTTAGCGACCAAATCACTAACCCAACTCTCCATTTCTTTATATAATTTCTCCCTTAATTTATCCATTTCAATTCACTCTTTCCTTTATATCCTTTCTCAAACTCAAACCACGCATAAGCCACCGCACTACCACCGCCAGCTTTCATCTCATCAAACATTGCGTTCTTTGCACAAAGGATTCGGCTGCTTGATACATAGACACATTTAGGCGGATATTTTTCAAATAATTTTCTACGAGCCTTACCTTCAAGAAACTGTACTTTTAAAAACATAAATACTCTACGACCTTTAGGAATTATCTCCATTGCATGTTCAATAAACTCTTTGGCATATTTATATGGTGGATTGGTTAGAATGTCTCCATCCCAAGTCCCGTTATATGTAAGAAAATCAATTCCGCCTTTGCCATAACCTCTATAAACTAAATCGGTAGAATACACATCATATCCATAAGCTTTCAATCTATCAGATAAATCCCCTCGTCCACAAGCACACTCCCAAATAGGCTTATCAAATGTCACTTTTCCATCTCTAATAAGAACATCTATTGCTATAGGGTCAGTTGCATAATAATCTTCATTTTGTCTTTCTTTGTCAGTGTGGTTACTTGCACCTAATGTTTTAAAGATACTGTTCTTGTTTCCTGTCCAATCTTTTTCTATTGTATTTTTCAAATTTGTTCACCTTTAATTAGTACCTGCGCAGGTTTACTCACTGTGAACATTCTTATCCTTTCTAAATCTTATTTTGTAGCTACAATAATATATTCTCTATTTGTTTTCCGGAAAGTTTGAGCAGAATTGCTCTGTTGAATTAAAATCAAGTTAATGAATTTCTAACCTTGAAAAACATATTTCGTTAGTCGTTTTTAGCTTTTGTATTTTCAAATTCCTCAATAACTCTATTTGCTTTACATGTTTCAGGATATTCATTTAAGTAACATGCATCGCAACTTGCTGGCGCGTCTCTTATGCAATCACACAATATCTCAATCACATCAATAGCATCATATATCAAATCAGTATCCATTTACATCAATTCCTGCATATCTTTATCTGAAATCTCTTTGTAGTCTACTTCATGTCCAAGATATCTTAGTAGTTCTACCCATTCTTCTTTAGAAATTTGATGATTGCATGTTTTAAAATCTCCACATTGAAGAATTGACCAATCATCAGACTCGTTTGTTGTAAATTTTATTTTGTTATCTTCCATAATGTTATTCTCCTTTATTTTATCTAAGTTCAATTTCGCCATATCTTAAAGTATTATCAATAAACAATTTATATCCTGTATAGGTACATGAACGAGAATCTATAAATATACGTTTATTTTCGTCTATTTTGGTATTCTCTTCATAAGCCATATCATTTGGATTTCGTTTTTCCAATTCACTAAATGTTTCTTTATTCATAAAAATATATGGGTCTATACATTCAGCAATTTTTTTATTTAATTCACTTATATCAATTTCTCTTACAATTGAAAATTTTTTACTACTCATAAATTTATCCTCCAACAGCCATTTATTTACATTAAAATCTTATCTACAACACCATATTCTATTGCCTTAGAAGAATGGATATAGAAATCTTTCTTTGTCTCACGAACATTCCTAATAACATCTTCAGGAATTTTTGTTCTTTTTATTACGTATTCTTCGTTTTGCTTATTAATGTTGTCCATTTCGACCCTGTTTTCAACAAAGTCTTGGTGTTTCCCGTCTCTCCAATAAGACATCTGATGATACATAAACACTGAATGTTCAAGACAAAATCTTTTATGTCCTGCTAAAAAAATGTTAAATGCTGCACTTTGCGCATATCCAAGACAATATGTATAAATTGGAGTTTTGCTTGCAAGAATTATATCAATTAATCCCCACATATCATCTATTGAACCTCCATAAGAATTAATATATAATTTGATTGGCTCACGGTTATAGCATAATATTTTTTTATCTTGCTCTCTATCTTCTCTAATTAAGTATAAAATATCCCACATAAGTTTACCGGCGGATTCATTATCTATATTATCCGCAAAAAAAAATGTTCTTTTATTAATATCAATGTATATATTATCTCTTGTTGAACCCATATATTCCTCCTCTTGAAACTCACATTTCATAATATACTTTTAACTGATAAAAACATAACCACAACTGTTCGGTGCGATCAAATTCAAATCAATAATCATTTTCCCGTCAACATACTCTTTGTTGATTTCAATATTTTTGATTATAATTGCATCTTCTGTTATTTCGGTTATTTCACCTATGTAGTGGTTATGACAATTTGATTTTTCATTATATATCATAAATGCAATATCCTGCCCGACAGAAAATTTCAAATTATTATCTGCATTTAAAGTCTTTGTAGTTTTAATACTATATTTCATATGTTACACTACCTTCCTAATAAAGTGTCCTAATCCTTATCCAAATGTAATCACTCCGTCGGGATATTTTTCAAAGAATTCTGAAACCTTGTCAAGTTGTTCTTTGGTTAATTTAAAATAATCCTTACGCATCCAACGTCTTAGATTCCTACGGTTTGTAATTACTTTTCTTGGATAATGTTTAACTCTAAAAATATCTTCATATTCTGGGATATCGACAAACAATCCGCTACGACCTCGTATCTCATAAATATAAGCTGAACCATTTAATAGTTGTGGATTTCCTGCACCATAACCAAGTTGCCACCAATACTTTCCATATACACATGGAATATTTTTAACAAACGATTTCATCAATTGCTTATATAAAAATTCATTGTTTAATCCCAATTCCATATTTTCTTCTGAAGAGCCAGTCAAATTAAATATTTCTATTGGAGCATATTCTTTCATTAACTGAAACTCTTTATCAGTTATAGGTCTACTGAATGATGTATGACATCCCATTATTTTCACTCTCCTCTAATCCCTATGAAAGTTTTATTTGCAATCTTATTCGTCATCTTGCTCCATTGGATAAATATTGCCGTCTTCCGTAACATAATACATTTTAAAGTAAACACCACAATCTTTATCAACAGAGGTAAGAATTATCTTTGCCGGTTTTTCGCCCTCAAAGTCATCGGAAACTTTCACACCCACTTGATTAAGGCTTAAAGTTGTAACCGATACATTATTCGGATTTTCACATGCCACTGGCAGAACAACTTTGTTTTTATTTTTCTTCATATTTAATATTCTCCTAACACCAACTCAATATTGTTAATAAAATTTTCATTGCCTGTCTCTTTCGTCCAACAAACATTTGTACCTCGATATTTCACTTTTCCGTCAGACGGAAGAATACCTATATTAATAAGAAGCTTTTTGATTATTTTTGCTTGGTCATCAATATTTTTGATACAACCTTGTCCATGAATATATGAATTTTTAGGAAGAGAAATGTAAATAGTATTTTCGCCTACATTCACTCTCTCAACACATATTCCATGTTTCAAAAATGTTCCTAATAATGCTCTAAATGTTATTTCATATGGGTTCATAACTTCACCTACTTTTCACTTACAAGTTTGATTTTGTAACCGAGTTTTTCTTCTATTTCAGATAAAGTCATATTCTTTCTTTTGTCACCTACAATCTCAAAATCAATTTTCCCATCTTTAGATACTAAATCTCCAAAACCCAAGTTCATTGTCTCAATATAATATTGTTCCGTTATATATGAAGGATTATTTCGACTCTCCAATGTAAATGACAGTCTATTGATGTCTACTGGGAGTTCCAATGTAGTCGTACCTTTGACAAAAGAAGTATCTGTTTCTCCTAAAAATTCTACCTCTAAATAATACATACCGTTTTTGTTTATTATTTTCAAGTTGCCGATATCTGTAATTGTTGTAGGTTCTTTTATTTTATCTCTAATTTCGTATCCCATTGCTACCTCCGTCATGTTTTACTCATTTTCACCCACTATATATTGTGTTTATATTTAAAATATCATCTATATATAGTATAAAAATTCCTTTGAAATCTCAGATTCAACCGTTAGTCATTTTTTCGACTTCTAAATTCTTCAAATTTGTCTTGTTACCAATCCATAAACTCATCTTTTGACATTCTTATCATTTGAAATATTATGATAACACCCGATATGTTTAAAATAGGAACAAACATTAGTAGGATAAGAGAAATAAATGATCGAATACACCTAAGATAATATCGAATGTTTTTCTTACCTTCAATCTCGTCTACATATCCATTCCGTTTTAAAACATCTTTCGAAAACATCATAACTCCAAAAAATGTCATCATACACAATATTGAAAATGCAAAATGCAACTTTAATAACCACATATACTTATTCTCCTTCCTACCAATCGCAATGCAATTTTCTATTGACCTATTACAAATTTCTTCATTCCAAGTCCTCCATATTATAATTTTTTCTTATATATTCACACAAATCTTCCATTGTTCTTTTAATATACCAATCATTCTTGAATAACTTATTAACTCGACAAGTACAAGAATATTTCGATCCATATTTTTTGAAGAATTTTAGATTAATACTAATACTCAACAACGGTACTTTAGTGAACCCATCTGTTAACCACTTTTTAAGCCACTCCATGATTACCACCTATATTTTTGTCAAAAGAGTTCTAAGTGGTTCTCTTGTTATATTCTCTTTCGCCCACGAGATATAACTTGGGTCAGTGTGAACAACATCTGTCAATTTTTCACCGTTATGTTTGCCAAAGGTCAACATGTATGTATCAATATCAGACAATTCTTCTTTTGGAATATCTACTCCACCTAAAGTAGAAATAACCTCATCAGAATATATCATATCAAGATTTGACCTGCTTGCTAAATAATCACACATATGTACAAAAAATTGCTCATCATTTTCTGGTTTTGGCAAAACAGTTTTACTTCTTTTGGTAGAAGTCCATTCACCACTATGGCTTTCACATAATCTTGCGATATAGGCTTTCGTTTCAGTATCTATATCGTGCTCAACATTTGTATTCCTCACCCATTCGCCGGCAAGTAGTGGATGTTCATGGACTGTATATCGAGAGCCGTTCAATCCGCACTTGATTGCATCATGAAAAATTGGAGTGCAACGTAAGCAGTCTCTTTGTCTTTCATGTGTTTTTTCTTTTACATACTCCAACCCAAGTATATAATTCATAACTTCTGCAAACATAAGAATGTGAAAAATTTGACCATGAGGTTGGCACTGTGTTTTATTGTGGTACTTGAATGATGTACTACTTGGAATTGTAAAGATATAATCTGGGATTTCCTTAATCATATCTGTACAGTAATTTTTAATTTCTTCTGTTTCAAATTTATTTAATAAATTTTCAAAAACTTTTATCTTGTCCATAATTCCTCCGCTATTTTAATATCTTTGAATCCAAACAATTTTTACACAGTTCGTATATCACCCTACCCATATATTCTCTCTTTATAAAGTAAATGTGCATGTTATTACGATTCTGCCATGTCAATAATGTTCTGAAAAACGATGTTGGATTCAACTTTGATTTATAATTCTCTGTAAAAATATCCTCTATGTTATCATTCTCTATAAGAAGATAATTTTTCTCTATGTTAATCATTCGATTAAATTCTTTAAAAATTCTATCGTCATCTTTGGACGCATTGGCAATATTTCCGGCTAATTCACTTACTGAATTTTTTCGTTCAATACAAAGCTCATCATTAAAATAGGTGTCGATTGAGAAGCCCAATTCAGGGCAATTCTCAACCATAAGACCATAATCGCCAGTTTTTAATGCTCTTGATTTCCATTTGATGTTATTTTTATCAAACCAATCTATAACCGTTTTATTGTTTTGTTCTCTGGTGTCGACTAAAATGACCATGTGCGATAATAGTTCCTTATATTTCTTATCTGTATAATATTGTTTCATGTATATCTCCTAATAAATTTGATACTCAGTAATCCACCATTCTTGCTCATCAGTTTTTTGCCATTCGCCATTAACCTTTTTCATCTTTGCTTTTTTATACTGATTTGTGACTTTTATAATATCGCCACGTTTGATAGGATTCTGCTTAAATATTTTCTTACTGATTTTTACGGGGATAGTGTTACCATTTGCTAATGCATATAGCTTTAATCTCGGCGAATAATCGACATTCAAATCTAAAACTACGCAATAACCAGCCAATTTTTTATCAACAATGTCTACATATCCAAGATTTTCAATTTGGTAAGCAATCTTTGTTCGTATATCGGTTTTCTCTTTTGGAATGTTTTGTAGTAATTTATTCAACAACTTTATGCTATCCAACTCCATAAAAGTTAGCGATGTTTCCTTGCCTGAACACTCTTCTAATACTCCAAAATCAAGTCCGTACTCTAATGCCTTCGCCTTTCCTATCTGTTTTTTGCCGTAATACTTTGCGAATAAATAATCACAAATAAGTAGGTAACGAATACCCCCAAACTCTTCAAAGAAATCTAGTTTAATCAGTGTTTTTAGTTTTCTACTGTCAACCTTTAGTTCAGAAATTCTTACCAATAAGTCAATGAAAGTATCGAATTTTTCGTCTTTAATTGAATATAACTTATTGGCGGTGTCTTCGTTTAAATACTTTACAGATGCTATACCCTTGTAGATACCATCTTTATCACAAGAATATTTTGCAGTAGAATGTCTAAATTTAATACTATGGATTGTAATACCAAACTGCTTTGCTAATTCAGTGCCAAGTATAATATCGTCTTCATTATTTGCATTGTTAAGATATGCAGTAATAAATTCTTTTGGATAATAATATCTAAGATATGCACACATATAACCAATCATTGAATATCCCGTAGAATGATTAAAACCAAACTGATAATTCGAGCTATCTTCAATAATTTTTAAAAACGCCTGAGCCTCTCTTTCCGCAATATTTCTTGGCTGAGAAGACATATTACAATATCCTTCGAGAATAGATGGTAGTGCAGCTTCCAGTCTATCTTTCTGCTTTCGACCGATAGCTCTACGTATATTATCAGCGTCGCTACCGCTCAATCCACAAATGTTTGTAAGAAATTTAATTGTGTCCTCCTGAAAAATAAGAAAGCCATGGTTGTCTTCCAACAATTTATCAATTAACTCCGATGGGTTTTTATTCGGTTCATGTGACAACAATCTATCCCTATATGATTCGCCCGAAGGTCTAATTGAAGCGTTTACAAGAGATAAATCATTTACACAATGACATTCAAACTTTTTCATAGAATCGTAAGCAAATTTGGATTCGAATTGAAATATTCCTACTGGACTATCCGCAATATGCGCCCATACCTTTTCATCATTCCAATTTACAGTGTGAGATTTTGGATACGGGATATGTGCTAATTCACATGTATCCTTAATGATTTCAATATTTTTTAGACCAAGTAAATCATATTTTACCAAAGATACTTCATGAATTTCTTCCATATTTATACTTAAAATACGTTTACCATCTTTAGTCCAAAACGTCCCATAATTATCAGGAAGCGTTACTGGGCTCACAATAATTCCGGCTGGGTGCATTGATTGAGAAATTGCAGTCCCTACAAGTCCATCAAAATAATAGAATAACTCAGGATATAAATTTTCTTTCAAGTTTTTTAATGATTTTTCGTTAAAGTTCAATTTATCCCTTAGTTCTTCCAAGTCTTTTAAACACTTTGTATTACTTTCATATCCCTCTGTAGATTCAATTTTTTTAATCTTATCTTTACAATCTGTAATTCCATCTGTAAATAACGAATATTGCGCTTTTATTTCTTTAACCTCTTCTAATGGCATATTAAAAGCTCGTCCTATCTCGTCGATAGTACCTTTATCTGAAATAGTACCAATAGCCAATACATAAGCCGTATTATCAATGCCAAACTTCTCAATGATGTGTTCATATACAAGATGTCTTTGTGATGGCGCAATATCCAAATCAATATCACCAATTTCTTTTCTGTCTTCGTTGGCGAATCGTGAAAATACAGTATTCCATACAACAGGGTTTACGTCAATAATGTCCGTCAGATATGCGATAGTAGATCCACCAACAGAACCTCTACAGAAGCCAATCGGAATTCCATTATCCCAACACCAACACACCAATTCAGACATAAAAAGCATAAATCCAACCATGCCAATTTTCTTAAATACACGAAGTTCCTCTTTTATATTCTCTTCATATCGTGGATCTGGTTGAATAATTCCCTTTTCAAGTTTCTCATGATACATTCTATAGATGCGTTCTATAAAAACGTCCTCCTCATTATCATAGAGAATAGGATATTTAAAAGTCGTGTCAATTTCATAATCTGTGGCTAAATCAGCCATACGGTTAGTATTTTCAATAGCCTCTAAAATGACATCCATAGGCAAGGCATTTTGCCGTCTAAACATTTCAACCAATTCATCATACGATTTATATGTAAGATCAAATTCGTCTTCGTTTGAAAACTCAATATGTTTTGCTTTCTGAAGGATACTTCTACATTCAGCCTTATAACTATTGACACTATGAGTGTCCGTCCCCGCTATTAAAGGCTTATTGTATTTTTTTGACATTTCATAAAGCATTTTGTTATACTGAATTTGAGCCTCAGACTTAACATGTGGCTGAATTTCGTAATAATCATATGTTTGCATTAGTCTATCATATATGATTTTTGCGTGTTCCAATTCTAATTTTACTTGTTCTATTTGTAAATCAAATGCATTATTTGACGTTTCTACACATTGTTCTATGTATATATCATAAGAAATATTATGATTAATTGTACTGTCTTTCACCCATCGTTTTTTTGCTTCTTCTGAGTCCAAGTCGGCATATAGGTTATCAGCCTCTGTTTCTTTATTTTTCTGTATTTCAGATATTTGTTCGTTAACACGTTTTTCAACGAAATTAAGATATTTATTTAACGGAGATGCAAGACAGGCAGAAATTTTAATAACATTATCAGAAATTTTAAAAAACTCATCAAATGTAATTCTTGGTTTATAATACATATGATTTGGTTGTGTAGACAAATCCACCAAAGTATTTATTTCCTTTACACCTTCAAAGTTTTTGGCGATAAGAATTGTATGGTAATTATCTCTCATTTTTGATTCAAGCGTGGCTGTTAAGTAAACTTCTACACCATGTAGATATTTTAAACCCTTGCTATTTGCATACATTTTCTTTTCAATATTATTGTAAATATTACCGTGCTCTGTAAAACAAATGTTTTTTTGTCCAAGTTCTACTGCTTTGTCTACATATAATTTGTAATTTGTGCAACTGTCTAATAATGAATCTTCTGTATGTAAATGATATACTGTATAGTTAATAATAGCACCTCCTATTCGTACGAATCGGTTTCAGGATTATAACTCCTGATATTTTCTTCGTTTTTCTTTCTTGTTGGTTGTGGTTTATACTCACAAGCATGATTTCTCTGTCCGCAAAGATAGTTACAGTAATAATAATTTGGGTTTGGTCGCCACTCTTTTTCATTCTCTATCAATTCAAGAGTGTCTTTCGCCCATTGAATAGCTTCTTCATATTCTTCTTGCACCCACGGTATTTCTATCCATTTTTGGTCTTTGAACATATTCCACTTCAATTTTGAAACCGAACCATATTCTTTTATTACTGGAATTGAATATAAATAAAGTTGTCGTTTAAATTCTAAGAAATGTTGCTGATCAGATTTGCTAATTTTACCACTTTTCAAAATTTTAATACTTGCCGATTTATGGTCTATAATAATAATTTCGCCAGTCTCTTTATCTTTTACAAGTAAATCTATATATCCAACAAAATCCTTGTTGTTAATTTTAAACTCCACTTTCTTCTCAACTCCAAGAATTTCATATTTTTCTAAGTCAAGGTCAATGTTGTTAAAGTAATCAATACCTTTGTCATAATACGATTGCCTTATATTCACGAATTTGTTTGGTGGAGCATCGTGAGGAACATCACAGTCGAAATGTTCCTCATAATACTCATTCAACTCAAACAAGGAAAGTTCTCCTTTTTCATATTTTTCAAGAATTTTATGAATAAGTGAGCCATATTCTCCAAAAAATCCATTTTCAGATTTATTACATTCAATGTAGTGTAAATAAAATTCATAAGCACAATTATAAAAAGCATTTAATCTTGAAAAACTCCATGTCATTGTGTCTAATATAAAATCTAATTCATCTTCCACTATTGTCCCTCCTATATTCAGGATAGTGTTCATTTTCAAAGTCTGTCCTTGCTTTTATTGCTTCATTTAAACTTGCGAACAAACCAATATAATATGTCGTCCCTTTATACATAGCTCGCACTTCGTATTTACGACCTCTTTTTCTAATATTCTTCGCACCATATTTGTTGATTGTTTTTACATTCCACGCATTAACGAATCTATCTGCTTTTCGTAAATTTTTCTTTCTACAGTCGGAACGCACACCATCAATATGATCAACAATGATTCCGTCATTATAAGAGCAATCCAAAACAAATCTATGCAAATAAACTTTTTGCTCATTTATAGTTGTTGAAAAATATCCATTATCATTTATGCACCATGTATATTGAGATACTTTTTCATAATCAGTATCGTCGATTAAGAACACATTTCCATTACAATCAAACCCTTCATAATAACTTTCATGTTTTATATACCTATTACCTTTTCTTTTGCCAATATTTCCGTTAGAAACCTTTTTTATATTTTCTTTAGCAAGCTCTCTTTGCAGACATCCGCAAGACTGTGTTGGATTTTTGCTTGTCAAAGCATAACCGTATTTAGGGATTGCCTTACTTCCACAATCACAATCACAAAACCATATAGCTTTGTGATTCTGCAAATGTGAAAATTCTCTTACAACAAGTCTTCCTATTCGTAACCCAGAAATATCCTTAACATTCTTAGGAAGTTTCATAATAATTATTCTCCTTATTGATCTGGGAATATGTTGTCCATACTTCTATCAACGTATGGTAGTCTATCGGTATACACGTTGTTATCCCACGCAAATTTAGTATCAAACTCATCGTAATCTGTATAAAATCTACGTGATGTTAAGTCATACCATAATCCCATCTGAAAATCGGCTTTGCCAAGTAATCTATCTTTAATAACTGTTAGAACTACATCATAATTGTGCCATTTAGATTTTTGATCATTTTTTTCTTTCTTAGAAACTCTTCTAAGACCTATAGATCTCATAGCAAGGTTAATAATATTAGAAGTACCCGATATGTCATACATTTCAATATCAGAGTTTGTGTCCTGCGTCTTTCTAGGATGGGCTATTAGAACGACAGCTACATTAAATTTAGCAGCAAACTTAATCAAAGCATTTATGAGATTAGTTTGAGCTGTATTTTTATCGCTCTCAGAACAATTCAAGTCAATCATCATAAGATTGTCGAGTACGATCAGTTTGCAACCAAACTTTCGAACACACTCTTCGGCAGATTTCAAAACAGAATCCACATCATTTGGTTCATCATCTCTGTAAATAAAAAGTTTTTTATTATAATGTGCCTGCATTTTCTTTTGTATTACTTGTGGAACTATGTAATATTTACGATTGTCACGACTTGTTCTTTCAATCATATTTCTTCTACCGGCAATAATTGTATTGAACCAGTTGGCACTCATTCTCTCAGGCATTTCTTTACTAAATAAGAACACAGGATTACCGTCATCAATAGTTCTGGCAATTGTTTGGTCAATAATACTAGTCTTGCCACTACCCGGTCTACCAGACAGCACAGTCAATGTTCCATAGAATATTTTTACCAACTCGTCATCTAATGGTTTAATCCCCGTCTTTACGCCGTCCATCTGTGAAATATCAAGTTCCTCGATTTCAGAGTAATCCACTACACTTTTTACTGGGACATCTTTTGCCTCTGATATGAGATTCATAACAAAATCTTTACCACCAATCTGAAGACAATCATTTATATCTTTTAGTGGGATTTTCTTACCGTTATCTTTCTCGAAGAATTCTGGTGCTGATATATATTTTGTTCGCCATGTGCCAAGACGATAAATACATTCTTTTCTCATTTTAATACCAGGCTCATCATTATCTGACCAAATAATTATTGAATCAAAATTATTTAGCCAGTCCCAATTTTCTTCAATCCAATGAAGATTACCAGCTCCTAGTGGGACGCTGACTGTATTAATATAACCCGCCTCAATAGCACTTGCACAATCAGTTTCGCCTTCTGTAATGAGTAATGGTTTAGACGTGTTTACCCTATTCATGTTGAATAAGAGCGATGAAGTGTCGGCATCTTTCTGACACCATGTTTTAGGCTGACCCGAATGTTTCTCAACTGTCCTCGCTGGTCTATACTTAACCATAGTTAATACGTCATTTGTATCATAAAAATTAAACACTCCATTACCTTGCATATCTTCTCGAATATCAAGATAATCAATGACATTCTTCGAAATACCACGTTTCCCCCAATAATCAATTACCTGAGATTTTTCATTGATTGCTTCTTCATGTGGATATCTGTAATTGTGACGGGTTTTTACATCCTTTTCGCCAAAACTGTATGCAATATTGGCTTTCTCAAATAAATATCTGGCGGCTTCTAAAAATGTATTTCCTTTTTCCATTAAAACATCAATAATATCTACGGTTTTATTACACCCAAAACAGTGAAATGTCTTATTTTTCTTGTTATATATAAAACTTGCAGTATCCTCATTATGATAAGGACAACATGCTTTCAAGTTTTTATCATCAAAATTTTCTAATCCAAGTAGTTCCGCCATTAAAAAGGCATTATTATCGCCAAGGTTATCTTTAGCCTTCTCGATGTCAGTTTTTTCAATTAACACTTACTCACCGCCCATTTTCTAAATTCTTTTTTCGTAAAATAATTTTCTAAGTCCATATAGAATCTGAACAGGCTTTGTCGAATAATATAACTTTGACGATTCTATGTTCTTTTTAATAAACTCTATAGGTACTTTATTCTTGAACACCATTGTATTTATTGCTCTACATGCAATAGGAAATTGTGTTTTATCTTCTATACAATCCATATAAGTATCAACACAATCCTTAATTTCTTGTTTTATACCTGCACAATCCCAATGGTAATGTTTCTTGTTTACAACCACGGACTCTGAAGCTTTTACCTTTTCTCCGTGGTGTAAACAATATTTATATGCACAGATATATTCTTTTTCTTTTTTATCTGACATAGATACCTCTTTTTAGTTAAATGGAAGTTCCTCGTCAACGTCATCTAGGGTATCCATAAAATTTGTGCCATCTGGAACATTGAAGTCAGTAGTGTCGCCCGTTGCATTTCCATTAGCAGAAGTCTTACTCTCTGCAAACTCAACCTGTTCTACAATAACATCAGTTGTATATACCTTCTGTCCTTCCTTATTTGTATAAGAACCAGTCTGAATACGTCCTTCTACAACAAACTTTGTACCTTTATGAGCATACTTTTCAATAAACTCTCCAGTCTTACCAAATGCCACACAATTGATAAAGTCGGCAGTCTGATCGCCATCCTTCTTAAATCTACGATCAACAGCAAGAGAAAATCTTGCTACTACCGTATCTCCACTCTGTCTAACCTCTGGATCTCTTGTTAGTCTTCCCATTAAAATTACTTTGTTCATATATTCTTGTCCTCCTTAAATTACGCTTGTGTTGGTTGAATGTCCTTAATCTTTGATAGACAATCCTTTGCTTTCTGTATATCCTTAATTGCATTTGGATTTCCACTAGGTGCGAATTCCTTTAATGTAGTCATAAGGGTTTCATTCTTTGTTCCGCCAAGCTGTGTACACACTGAAATAATCTCTTTTTTAATAACAGCAATGTCTTCTACTGGTTCTGTCACCGTGGTGGTTGTTGTAAATTGAGGTCTTGTAGGTTCAATATCAGAAGTATTTGCCCATTTAATAATCTTCTGACCATGTGTTTCTGTAAGAAGTGTTGCATTATCATTTTCAAAAATATGTGTATTATCTTTTTGTGGCTCTGCCATATGTGTTTTCTGATCTACTGTAAAAGTACAAGTAAATTCATACTCAAAACCATCTCTCTGTTTTGCACCAACACCAAGTTTCTTAATACTTGTTTTACCTCTATCATCCTTCTCGATTTCGTATTGGTCTTTACCTCTCATAGTGGCAATGATGTGAATTGGACTTGTTGCAAGCTTGTTGATAAATGCATCATGTCTAGGAGTAACTTTACCCCATGACTGATATGTACCTCCAGCCTTTTGTTGCAACTCAAGACATCCGCCTTTACCATCCCACTCCGGAGACGTACTGTCCATAAGAAGAATATCATATCCCTCACTTACTGCAAAATCAATTGCAGCTGTAAACTGTTCAGGATTGAAAGGCTCTACAAGGTCGATAATGTCATAATCAAACTCATTGGCATAGTATCTACCTCTTGCCCCTTCTGTATTAGCCATTAAGATTCTACAAGGCTTTCCTGTAACCTTCTCAAGTTCTTCTTTCATACCCGTGGCAAGTCTTAATGCTGAATAAGTTTTACCGCCACCGGAAGGCGCCATGAGCGCCACCTTTGTATAAATTTTTTCTCTTACTGCTTTTTGTACCTTAAATCCCATTCTAAAGTATCCTCCTTGAAATAAAAATTAACGTAATAAAATCTATCTGAACGCCCAAACGGACGGAACATAGAATTAAATTTATGTGAACTATATGAACAGTGGTTTATGGACACAAATAGCCCAAGGGTATGCTAAATCCCACCCAAACAAAATGATAAAAATAACACTTGATATTTCTGCAAAAATATGTTAAAATATAAAAATACAGAGTAATGGTATATCCCATTATGAAGTATCCTTTTATATAGACAATCAACTCCTCGACCAAAATTTGTTGATTGTCTATTTTTTATACACTATATATAGTAGTTGATATTATCTTGAAGCTACTATATATGGTTTTTCTTGTCGTTGAAATTTAATTTTCATTAGGTTACTAATTATTCGCATACTTTTGTAAAAAACAAATACATAACATCTATGTCACATTCATTCTTTGCAATAAGCGTTGAAACCAAATTAAACCCATAATCTGAATATTGATTTAACACTTCTTCTAATTCGCCAGTACAATAATTACTAACTTTACAACAAGTATTGTATACTTTCAATCTATCACCTCTATAATCTTATCCCTACTTATAGTTTTCCAATTAGACCTTACGAACATTTTCATCATGACGCCCTATCTTATGACTCTAATATCCATCCTGTTCTAATTTCTTCTAGTGTTCTCGGTGTATAATCCATATACTTCATCATCGCACCGACGTTGTACATATGACAAGGTTTATCATATAATGCTCCCATTTCATATCTAAAATGTTGTATCATATTTTCTTCAAAACTATTATGTACGTGCCCGTAAAGATGTATCCAATCATAGTAATGATTTTTGAAACATGGCATCGGATAGTGACATAAAACAACTGAAATTTCATTGTCAATTTTTAGTTCCTTGTAATCTACAACCTCGACAAATAAGTTGTATAATTCTTTGTTTTTTAATATTCTATTGTCATGATTTCCTTGAATTAAATGTATGCGACCTTTTAACTGTTTGAAAATTTCAATAGTTTTGGTGGCATTGTGCCAACTAATATCACCCAAGACATATACATCGTCATTATCATTAACTTTATTATTCCAATTATCAATAATTGTTTTGTCATGTTCTTCTATATTGATAAATGGACGATTATCAAACTTTAAAACATTCTTATGACCCAAATGTAAATCCGAAATAAAATAATTCATACTTACTTATTCTCCTTTAACAATCCACTCTTAACTAAATGCTGACGGACAATTTCTATAATTTGTTCTTCCAAGAATTCATCAACATTATCTTGATCTCTAACATAATCCAATTCATCATTGATAAAATCTTCTATTATAGAAGTAAAGTCCATATCCTCAATTGTTTTTACAATTTTCTTATGAATAAGTTCTTTATGTTCTTTTGTAAGAAATTCTTTAATATCATTCATATCAATATATTCTCCTTCTTGATAAACTCTTTTGAACAGTTCCGTCAATTTTCTCAAATCGTCCTTGTCTAAGAGAAGGTATTTCCCAGGTGGATGTTCTTTCCTTATAGCCTGATACAAAATATCCATATACTCATCCCGAAACTTTTGTTCTCTATTAGATAACTCTTTACTCATATATTTCCTTTATCACCTCTGTATATCGCATTCATGAAAATCCATAAGTATCTTATACTTATATTCTCCGAATCTTTTTCGCCAGCGTTGTTTCGTTTATTCACTTTCCCAACTAAACGGCAACATATGATAATTGATAAGGAAACA
>OLVX01000197.1_pt1 | contig 61740 bp, 52 predicted proteins | sample 1673271 | NCBI WGS metagenome assembly OLVX01 (sample SAMEA3178939, study PRJEB25190) | human gut metagenome | biome: human gut; feature: human-associated habitat; material: faeces | place: Austria | collected 2013
TGTCCCTATATCCCTCTAAAAAGGGAATTTTAAGGAACGTCCCTCTTTCCCTCTCTTCCCTCTCTTCCCTATCTTTTCTTCTTTCACTTTTTTATTTCACAATAGCTACCATTGCATTTTTTAAATCTTCTAATTTTGCATCAGCTTCTTCTTCTGTTTTACCTTTTACACCCATATATAATTTTATTTTAGGTTCCGTTCCAGAAGGTCTAACACAACACCAGTTATTATCTTCTAGTTCATAATATAAAACATTTGATTTTGGAAGTCCTGTTTTTGTTTCTTCTCCTGTTATCATATTTTTAACATAATCTCTATCTATATCTTTAAATGTTAGAACTTTATAATCTCCAATTTTTTCAATTGGTGTATTTCTCATATTACTCATCATTTCTTGTATTTTTTGTGCTCCTTCTGCACCTTCTAACACAATAGCAACTTGAGTCTCTCTATAATATCCATATTTTTCATAGATATTAATCATTTGATCCCATAATGTTTCATTTTTAGATTGATAATAACATGCGGCTTCACACAAAGCCATAACTGCTGCAATTCCATCTTTATCTCTCGCATAATCTCCTATTAGGCAACCATAACTTTCTTCAAATCCAAATACATATTTATGACCATCCGCTTTTTCTTCTTCTTTTTTCATTATAGCACCAATATTTTTAAACCCTGTTAAAACTTCATATAATTTTAAATTATATTCTTTTGCAATTGCTTTCGTTAAATTAGAAGAAACAACTGTTGTTATCATCATTCCATTAGCTGGTAAAATTCCTTTTTCTTTCATTTGAGAAATTCTATATTCTGCAATCAATAATGCAGACATATTTCCTGTATATGTCATATATTCTCCAGTTTTACTATCTTTTGCATAAATTCCTAAACGGTCTGCATCTGGATCTGTTGCTAATACAACATCAGCATCTACTTTTTTTGCTAATTCTAAAGCTAACTTAAATGCTTTTTTATCTTCTGGGTTTGGATAGTCAACTGTTGGGAAATTTCCATCTGGATCTTTTTGTTCTGGCACTACATATAAATTTTCAATACCTATTTCTTTTAAAAGTCTTTCTGCAACAGTATTTCCTGTTCCATGTAATGGAGTATAAACAACTTTTAATTTTTTGCCTTGTTCTTTTACTATTTCTGGATTTAAAATTAATTTTTTTAATGTATTAATATATTTATCATCCATTTCTGTTCCAACAATATTAAATAATCCTTTTTCTATAGCTTCTTCTTTTGATATTTCTTTGATTTCACTATATTCTTTTACATTTCTTACTCTATCAATAATATCTTTGTCTTTTGGAGCTACTATTTGTGAACCATCATCCCAATAAACTTTATAACCATTATATTTTGGTGGATTATGGCTTGCTGTGATCATAATTCCAGCTGTACATTTTAGTTCTCTAACTGCAAAAGATAATTCTGGAACAGGTCTCAAATTTTCAAATAAATATGTCTTTATTCCATTTGCATTTAAAATTAATGCTGTTTGTAAACTAAATTCTTTTGACATTTTTCTTGAATCATAACTTATAGCAACTCCTTTTTCTTGTGTCCCTTGTTCAAGTATATAATTTGCAAGACCTTGTGTTGCTTTTCCTACAGTATATTTATTCATTCTGTTTGTCCCAGCACCTATAACTCCTCTAAGACCTGCTGTTCCAAATTCTAACTCTTTGTAAAATCTGTCTTCAATTTCTTTTTCATCATTTTTTATTTCCTCTAATTCTTTTTTTGTTTTTTCATCAAAATCTGGACTACTTAACCATCTTTCATATTCTTCTAAATATTTTTTCATAAAATCTTCCTCTCTTTTCTATCAAAATAGATAAAACTTTTTGATAACATTTATCGTATCAATATAATAACACTATATTCCAAAAAAATAAAGCTAAATTCTAATATTTAATTGAATATTTATTTTTTGTAGAATTATACCTTCAATTACGAAACCATTAAAAAATAAAGAAGACTATCATTTTGTGAAGTGAACTCCCCTTATTAAACTTTTTTGTCTAATAATTGAGTTCACTTCATTTTGACAATCTCCTTTATTTTTTATTTCAAATGATAAAATTCTTCATATAATTTTCTTGCTGTACTTGGGCAATCTACACCTGCATCATCTGCATTTTTTACTGGTGCAAATTCTTCCTCTCTTTTAACTCTTAAAATAGCCATATCATCTACTTCTCCAAAAGCATCAAATAAGAAGGCTTCAAATTTATATGCATTTGGTGATGTTGGAACAACTAAATTTCCATCTTTATCAATATATTTTGCTTTTTTATATGCTGAATGATATGGTAATGGATTTGCTCCCATTCTTTCAATTGCTTCTATATTAAACAAATTACATAAGATATGTGATTCACCATATAAAAGTTCTCCGTTTTCGTCTGTTGCTTCTGCCATTTCATCATCTATTTCTGAATATTCAATAACACTTGGTCTTCCATTTCTCTTACAGAAAACTCCTACTTTTTCATGAGGATTTGCTTTTACAATTGATTTACATGCAACTGTAACTTTTTTGTCAATTGCAACTCCCATTAATACTGGGTCAACCATTTTTACTAAACAATTATCTACTCCACCAATAAATACCCATTCTACTCCAAGTTGTCTCATTTTTTGAGTCATACCATTTTTTACAAGAGATTCATATATTCCACCATGACCATCAGCAGCTTGTTTAATTAATCCATCTTCTCCTATTAAGATTTTTCCTTCTGTATCAACCATTGGTAATTCACCTTGGATAAAGAAAAATATATCTTTATCTTTTCTGTATCCAAAGAATTTATTTTTTTCAAAAAATTCTACAGTTTCTTTGTTATTTTCTCTACTAGTCATGATAAACCAAGGAATAACTACATCATATTTTTTTCCTTCTTCTTTTAATGCATCTGCTAATAATTCAAATAGAGATTTATGAGAATCTAGCCCAATATCATATGTTCCTTTTGGTCCATTATGTCCTAATCTTGTCCCTTGTCCTCCAGCCATTGTAACAGCAGCTAATTTTCCTTGTTTAATAGCATCTTTTCCTAATTTTTCATAATATTTATATTTATCATTTAATTTATATTTATCTAAATACTCCATTGGCTCTATCTTATCAGCACTTGAATTCAATTCTTTTTTTGTGTTTTCATATAAACTATTAATTAATTCAAAATCAATTGAAAAAATTTGATCCAATAACATTTTCTTTTTATTTTCATCTAAATTTTCATAACCATTTAACAAATGTTCTTGATTATATTTTTTTAATAAAAATTTTGCTTCATCTAATGTTTTATCCATAAATTTTCATCCTTTCACATCTATATGTAATAATACTATTCTATATTTATATACCAAATTTAAAAATTTAGCAATACTTTCATAAAAATTTACATGGTTATCTCATAAAATATTTTCTTTTAATATTTTACAAAATAACCATGTCTTTTATTATAAATTTTTTAATCCACTTGTAGACAGAATACTATTATAATCTTTAGTAATGTCTATTATACTTTCATCTACATTATTTACATCATAACAATCTATTACTTGTAAATTTTGTACATTAGAAACTTCATTAATTTTTTGGTTAACATTCTTAATATATTTTTCAGTTCCTTTTACAAAAACAACTTTATTATTCAAAGTATCAATTTCACTAATTTCTTCTACACTTTTCTCTTTCCAATTTATTTTTTCAATTTTCTTCTTATCATCACTATCTAAATTAACTTTATCTAATAAATGTTTCATTGAATCTTCTAAATTTTCTTGAGTCATAACTATAACTTGGTTATTATTTTCAATTTTCTCTTTCATATAAGGTAGCGCAATCATCTCAAAATGATAATCACTTACATAAAATAAACATGATTTATCTTCAGTTTTGTTTTCTTTTAACATTGTAATTCACCCTTCCAATTTCAAATTGAAACCTTTTTTCTTTTGATACCATTTTTGGTTACTGGTAAATTTTACCATTTTATATCAAATATGTCAATAATATTTCAGAAATATTTCAATAATATTTCATTGATAATTTTCGACAAAATTCCAGTTAACAAAAACGTCAAAATCATTTACATTATTAAAACAAATTTAAAATTTAACTTACAAAATTTATTTTATAGAAATTACAAAAATGTATAATTTTATATAATCTGTAAATAATTAAATTAAAGAAAAATTTAGAAAAAAAGTTTATTGGAGGTAACTTATGAAAAAATTATTAAAACTTATGAAAAATCCCAAATTAAAAATTTCATTAATATTAAGTTTATTATTATTTTTATATACAAGCATTTGTGCAATTTCTTATGCAGAAACAACCTCTTCCGATATTGCAGAAAGTGTATTTAGACTTCATGTAATTGCCAATAGCGATTCTACAGAAGATCAAAACCTAAAATATAAAGTTCGTGATAGTCTACTAAATTATATGAATAACATTTGTAGCAACTGTGCCTCAAAACAAGAAGCTATAGAAATCGTAAAAGAACATCAAGAAGAATTTAAGCAAGTAGCTTTAAACACAATTTATGAACAAGGATATTCATACAACGTAAATATAGAAATTGGTAATTTTGAATTTCCAACAAAACATTATGGTGATATATCTCTTCCTGCCGGATTTTATGATGCTTTAAAAGTAGAAATTGGAGAAGCAAAAGGTCAAAATTGGTGGTGTGTAATGTTCCCTTCTCTATGTTTTGTTGATATTTCATCTGGCGTTGTTCCAGACGAATCAAAAGAAGATTTACAAAAAGTACTATCAGACGAAGAATATTCACTTATATCTGATTCTTCAGATTATGGAATTCAATTTAAATTTAAGCTATTAGAATTCTTTACAAATTCTGGTATATTCACAGCAAAAAATTAATAACAGACATCTTTTAAAAATCATTGTATAACAGTTATTATTTAAATTATAACAATATAAAACTTATAATATTTCAATACATTATTATCCTATAAATAATAACCCACTAATTTATATATTTTAATGTATCTACTTGCAATACTTCCTACTTTATGTTATATTTTAGAAAAAACATAATTCATGTACACAATTTAGGGGGAATATAATTGGAAAAATTAGTAATAACAGGACCTACTCCTCTAAAAGGAGAAGTAGAAATAAATGGTGCAAAAAACGCAGCTGTAGCAATATTACCAGCTACACTTTTAATAGATGGTATTTGTACAATTAATAATTTACCAAACATTAGTGATGTACAAATATCTTGCCAAATCTTAGAAGAACTTGGTGCAAAAATAACTTGGAATAATCCAAATGAAATCACAATAGATACACGAGAAATAAAAACAACTAAAGCACCTTTAGATTTAACAAGTAAATTCAGAGCATCTTATTATTTAATTGGAAGTATGCTTGGTAGAATGGGAGAAGTTGAAGTTGGAATGCCTGGTGGGTGTAAGCTAGGAGCAAGACCTATTGATCAACACATTAAAGGATTTGAATTATTAGGAACAAACGTAGAAGTTGGAAAAGGTACTATTCATGCAAAAGCTAAATGTTTAACAGGAACATCTATATATATGGATATTGTATCTGTTGGAGCAACTATAAATATAATGTTAGCAGCAGTTTTAGCAAAAGGAACAACAATCATTGATAATGCTGCAAAAGAACCTCATATAGTTGATGTTGCAAACTTTTTAAACACTATGGGAGCAGATATAAGAGGCGCTGGAACAGATGTAATTAAAATAAACGGTGTTGAAAAATTACATGGAGATGCTACTTATTCAGTAGTTCCAGACCAAATAGAAGCCGGTACATTTATGTTAGCAGCAATTGCCTCAAAAGGAGACTTGTTAATTAAAAACTGTATAACAAAACACTTAGATTCAATAACAGCTAAAATATTAGAAATTGGTGGAAATGTTGAAGATTTTGGTGATAGTATTCACGTATGGTATACAAAAAGACCTAATAAAGCAAATATAAAAACCTTACCTTACCCTGGATTTCCAACAGATCTACAACCTCAAATGGGAGTTGTTCTATCTACTGCAAATGGTACAAGCATAATAAATGAAAGTATTTGGGAATCAAGATTCCAATATACAGAAGAACTAAACAAAATGGGAGCAAAAATAACAGCTCAAGGTAAAACAGCAATATTTGAAGGTGTTGACGAATTATTTGGCGCACCAGTATATTCTTCAGATTTAAGAGCCGGAGCAGCACTTATAATAGCTGGTGTATCTGCAAACGGTGTTACAGAAGTTTATAATCTAAATCATATTGATAGAGGATATGAACATATTGAAGATAAATTTAGAAAAATTGGTGCAAATATTAAAAGAATAAAAGAATAAAAACAAATTTGAAAAATCAAAATAAATATCAAAGGAAGAAAAATAAAATGTTTAATTTTTGCAGTTTATATAGTGGAAGCAGTGGAAACAGTCTATTTGTAGAATCCGAAAATACAAAACTATTAGTAGATGCTGGTGTCAGCAGTAAAAAAATAGAAACAGCTTTAACAAATTTAAAAATAGACCCAAGCTCTATTAATGGAATATTAATTACCCATGAACATTCTGACCATGTACAAGGTTTAGGAACATTTGCAAAAAAATTCAATTTACCTGTATATGTAAATCAAAAAACATTAGATGCAATGCCAAATCAAAAAGATAAAATATCAGAAAAAAATATTAAAATTATTAAAAATGAAGAAAAATTTGAAATTGGAGATTTAAAAATTAAACCTTTTTCAATACCTCATGATGCTGCTAATCCATGTGGTTTTAATATTATACATGATAATAAAAAAATAAGTATTGCAACAGACATTGGACATATGACAAATGGAATTATAAAAAATTTAGAAGATAGTATCTTTATTATGTTAGAGGCAAACTATGATCCTGAAGTACTAAAATTTTCTAAATATCCTTACATATTAAAAAGTAGAATCGCTGGTCCAACAGGACATCTACCAAACGAGATGGCAGGAAAAACAATTGCACACTTGCTTAATTCTGGACTACAACAAGCAATTTTGGGTCATTTAAGCAAAGAAAGCAATTTTCCAGAACTAGCCTATAAAACAGTAATTGATGAAGTTATTTCAAGTAATTATGATGAAAATTCATTAAAATTAAGTGTAGCTAGCAGAGATATTCCTGGAAACAAAATTATTATATAATATTTTATAAATTGCATATCTTTATATGCAATTTTATTATATATATTAATTTGCTTATTATTATAATAGCTTAAAATATTATATATTATATATTCTATAACAAGAAAGGTTTTGATATATATGTTAACAATAAATATAATTTGTATTGGAAAAATAAAAGAAGTATTTTTTAGAGATGCAATATCAGAATATAGCAAAAGACTATCTAAATATTGTAAATTAAATATTCAAGAATTACCAGATGAAAAAATACTAGAAAAAATAAATGATACAATTATAAATGAAATTAAAACAAAAGAATGCAATAATATCATAAATCATATAAAAAAAGATTCTTATATTATTTGTCTTGACTTAAAAGGTAAAGAATTATCTTCTGAAGAACTTTCTAAAAAAATTGATAATATCTCTATGACATCTAGTAATATAACTTTTATAATTGGTGGATCACTTGGATTAAATGAAAATATCTTAAAATTAGCAAATGAAAAAATTTGCTTTTCAAAACTTACCTTTCCACATCAATTAATAAGAATATTTTTACTTGAACAACTCTTTCGTAGTTTTAAAATATCAAATGGAGAAACTTATCATAGATAATTTATCATTTATAAAATTTGTAGAGGAAATATAACGAATTAAACTAATATAGAATAAATTGTGGGACAAAAAGACTATAATAAAATTAAATTCATATTTTTTGGGGGCTTTATTTCCTCTACAAAATTAAAAACAAAATATATTAATATTTTTATAATTTAAAAATATTATTTTATTTATATTTACTATCTTTAAAATAAATTAAAAAGATATAAAAATATAATAATATAATAATATAATAATATAAATATTTATATTATTTTTTATAAAATATTCTATTTATTTGGAATATTTACGAATTAATTTCTTTTAAAATAATAATTGACAATATTTTAATTATTATTTTTTTTACGAAAAAAAATATTGAAACAAATAGTAAAAAATTAAATAACATTTAACCTCCTACAAAAAAAGTATATTCGTATTATAAAACACTTTCCATAAAAAGTCAACAAGAAAATTATGACAAAAAACGACATTTAGATACCTGTCCATTCAAATACACAATGTATTTTCATCTAATAAAAACATTTATAATTAAAAAATCTTACAAATTATAATACTTGTAATAATACCAACAAAATCAGCTGTTAATGCAGCCCACAACACAAATCTAGTCTTTTTTATTCCAACACTACCAGTATAAACAGCTATTGTATATACTGTTGTTTCAGTTGAACCCATAATAACAGAAGCAATTAACCCAATATTACTATCAACACCAAAATTTTTCATAATATCAGTTGCAATAGCTATAGACGCACTTCCAGAAATAGGTCTTATTAATGCTAATGGCAGTATTTCTGTTGGAAAATTAAAAATATTAAAAATAGGAGTTAAAACTTTTACAAAAATTCCTATTATCCCTGAACTTCTCAAGGCACCAATTGCAACAAAAAGCCCTACTAAAGTTGGAAAAATATTAAAAACAACTTCTATTCCTTCCTTTGCACCATCCAAAAAAATATCAAATACTTTTTTTCTTTCTACCAATCCATAAATTATAATAATAACAATCATGAAAGGCATTGCTATATTAGAAAAAAATTCAACAAATTTCATAAGAACTCCTTTTTATTTTTTATTATTTATTTTTATTATTTTTTATTATTTTTTTATTATTTTTTTTATTATTTTTTTATTTATTTTTTTATTTATTTTTTTATTTATTTTTTTATTTATTTTTTTATTTTCCAAGTTTTATAAAAATTTTAGTAACTATAATTCCAGCAATTGCTGCACATATAGTTGCAACCCATACCGGAAATATAATAGCTGTTGGATTTTGTGAACCTAATGAATTTCTTATTGCAATAACAGTAGTCGGTATAATTTGTATTGAAGCAGTATTCAAAACAATAAAAATTGCCATTTCATTTGTTAAAACATTTTTATTTTTATTTTCTTTTTGCATAGAATTCATAGCCTTAATTCCGCAATGGAGTAGCAGCATTACCTAATCCCAAAATATTAGCAACCATATTCATAGAGATTTCTTGATAAATTCTATCACCTTTTTTTATTTTTGGAAAAAGAAATTTCATAAATGGACCTAAAAAATCAGTTATTTTATTTATTGCAGATGTTTCACTTGCTATCTTCATAATTCCACTCCATAAACACATCGTCCCAAGTAAAGTAATACTCAACTGAATTGCTGTATTTGTACTTTCAAAAATTGATTGATTTAAAGTATTTAAATTTCCAGATAAAATTGCATAAAAAACAGATAATATTAAAAAAATTGGCCAAACTATATTTAACATACTAATTACCACCTATGTAAATTTATGATACTGACAATTTTTTTATTACTTTTAATTGACCTTACACAATATTTGTGATATATTATTGATAACATTCAAAATAATGGGTTGTAAAAAGTAACATTAAGGAGGATAAACATGAAAGCTACTGGTATTATTAGAAGAGTTGATGAATTAGGACGAGTTGTAATTCCTATAGAAATAAGAAATCAATTTAATATTGTCGAAAAAGATCCTATTGAAATATATGTAGATAACAGTTCTATAATTCTAAAAAAATTTGAACCAAATTGTATTTTTTGTGGAAGCACTGAAAATTTAGTAGAATATAAAGGTAAATTAGTATGTGATAAATGCTCAAAAGGATTAAATGATTTACAAGATAAAGATAAAAACAAGAATAAATAAAAAAACTTTATAAAAAAGTAAAAAACTCATATCTTAAATAGATTATGAGCTTTTTTATTTATATCAATTTTAAAATTTAATTAAATTTATACAACTCTATTTAATAAAGTACTGATAAATTTCATTTTTATTTACTTTTCTATCTTTAGCAATTCTCTTTACAATCTCTTTTTTTTCAAGACCTTGTTCTTCATAATAATTATAATGATCTTCTAAAGACATTTCCAATAAATTATTATCTTGTTCAATATTTTTATTTCCTTCTATTAAAATAACAATTTCTCCCTTTATGTCTTTTGACTTTTCAATTAAATCATCTATATTTTTTCCTCTTATAAATTCTTCATGAATCTTTGTAATTTCTCTTGCTATAACAATTTTTCTATCATTATCTAAAATTTGTTGTAAATCTTTTAATGTTGTATCTAATTTATGTGGAGCTTCATAAATTATAGCTGTTTTATTAATTTTTTTTATTTCTTCTAATTTATTTCTTCTAAGTTTTTTATTTAATGGTAAAAATCCTAAAAAAGAAAATTCTTTCGTGTCAATTCCTGAACAAATCAAAGAATTAATCATAGCACATGCACCTGGTATTGGTATTACATTTATATTTTCTTCTATACATTTACCGATTATCTCTGCTCCGGGGATCACAAATTCCAGGTGTCCCTGCATCCGAAACTAATGCAATATTTTTTCCACTTTTTAATTTTTCTAACAAAACATCTGATTTTGTATCTTCATTGTGTCTATAATAACTAATTAATGGCTTTGATATTTCAAAGTGATTTAATAATTTTAATGTATGTCTAGTATCTTCTGCTGCAATTAAATCTACTTCTTTTAATATTTTTAAAGCTCTTAAAGTTATATCTTCTAAATTCCCTATCGGTGTTGCTACAACATATAAAATTCCATAATTCATTTTTTATCATTCCTTTTTATTAAATTATTTATTATTATTTATTATTATTTATTATTTTTTATTATTTTTTATTATTTTATTTTTTATTAAATTATTTTTTTATTTTCCATAAATTTTATATATTTCTTCAGTATAATTTCCAGTCTCATCATAAATATATAAATTTTCTCTAAATTTTAAAAATACATTTCCATTTTTTACACCTTTAATTAAAACCATTTTAGGTGCAACATTTTTATTTGAATAAACCATTCTAATTTCTTTAGGTTCTATTTTATATTTTCTCATATAAAAAAATATATCAGATAATCTTTCTGGTCTATGGACCATATAGAATTCCCCTTTATCTTTCAATAATCTACTTGATACACTTATAAAATCCTCTAAATTCGCCAAAATTTCATGTCTCGAAATTAATTTTTTTTCATTTTCATTTTTTATTCCAGTATTTATTTTTTTATACGGTGGATTTGTTACAATAACATCAAAAGAATTTGCATCATAAATACTTTTCAATTCTAATATATTTTTATTAATTATCTCAAATTTATCCTCTAAATTATTTAATTTAGCACTCCTCTTTGCCATGTCAGCAACTTCTTCTTGAACTTCTACTCCTACAATTTTTTTTAATTTTGTTTTTCCGCACAATAATATCGGAATAATCCCAGTTCCTGTTCCTAAATCTAAAACTATTGAATTATTTCTTATATTTTTAGCAAAATCAGAAAGTAAGACACTATCTATTCCAAAACAAAATCCATCTTTATTTTGAATAATTTTTAAATCATTACATTGTAAATCATCTATTCTCTCATTTTTTTCTAAACTTATATCCATAATATTTTATTTCCTTTCATATATAAAAAAATTTTCTCACAATTATTCTTTATTTGAATATTATATAATAATCTAACTATTTTTGCAAATTAGGAGTGATTTTATTATGCCTAGATTATATAGAGTAGAAAATAACAATTTATTACAAGAAAAAAATTTAAATAATACATATAATGATTATTACCAAAAAAATGAATATAGAGGAGAAAAAAAAACTCCTCCACCTCCTCACAAAAAGAAAAAATTAAATTTTAAAACATGCAAAAAAAATACTATAAAATCTTTAAATGAGGTTGAAACATTTCTAAGAAATTTTGGTCAATTTACTAAATATATAAAACTATATAAAATTCTAAAATAAAAAGTATGAGAAAAAAGTCCTCATACTTATTTATTTTAATTTTTCAATTTCTTCTTTATTTAATCCAGTTATCTCTATTATTTTTTCTATAGATAATTTTTCATTTATCATTTTTCTTGCAACATTTTTTCATCGCAAAATTTGACATTCCAACTGTTATAAAATTAATTTTTCTCTTTTAATAACAAAATTACATCAATTTTATATTCATTAACTATATTTATTTTCTTACATATATATCTTTAAATTCATCACTCACTTGACCATTAATTAGTATCTTAACTTGATTTACCTCTGTTAATTCTGTTACTGTATTAACAATAGAATTAATTAAATTATCTTTTACCTTTTCATCATTTTTATTATAATTCAAAAACTCACTAGAAAAATCCAATGTCAAACAATCCCCTTCTATACTAGAATTTAACAATTTTGTATTTTCAGGAAAAATTCCAATTAATTTTTCATTCTTAGGACCGGATATCAGTAATTCAACCAATGTATTATACGGAGAAGTCAAAACATCCTTAACTCCAATCAGTCTTGCTTCTGGTTTTAATAAATTAGTTTCTTTGTCAGGAAAATATAAGCTTACTATAGTCTCTCTTGTCTGTTCCTCTGAAATTTCTTCAGCTGGAGTATACTCTCCACCCAAATCGTTATTTTTCTTTTCTTTTACATATTTTATTGCAAAATATCCAACAAGAAAAATTACAATAACAAGCACAATAAATGATATAATAATTTTTTTGTTTTTCATAAAATCAACATTCCTTCCATATTAAAATATACTTTTAATAGATATTTTTGAGTTAATTGCAGTAATTTTTTCTCTTAAAATCTATTTATTCATAAATATTATTTTCTTGTCCAAAATAGAACTTTTGCTTTTAAAAATTTTTATAACTTTAGTAATAAACAAGTTTAAATTTTTTTATGTAAAATTAGTTTTATAAATGCCATCAACTTCAATGTTTCGCAAGATTAATTCCAGCATTTTCCATTTGACAAAAAGTGATTTTGCGTATAAAATGTGAGTATATAAAAATCGTTAATAGGGCTATTCCCTAATAACATTTTAAAAAGGAGTTAAAATTATGAATAAAATATTACATGTTGGATTAGATGTTGGTTCAACTACTGTAAAAATAGTAGTTATGGATGAGGAACAAAACACAATCTACAAAGACTATCAAAGGCATTTTTCTGATACAAAAAACACTGTATGTAATGTATTAGAAAACTTAGCAAAAATGTATCCAGAAAATAGCTTTACTGTAGCTCTAACTGGTTCTGGTGCAATGTCTGCAAGCAAATTTTTAGGTGTAGAATTTATTCAGGAAGTAGTATCTTGCAAAAGATCTGTTGAAAAATACATTCCTCAAACAGACGTAGTAATTGAACTTGGTGGAGAAGATGCAAAAATAATTTATTTTGATAAATCTATTGAACAAAGAATGAATGGTACATGTGCTGGTGGTACAGGTGCATTTTTAGACCAAATGGCATCACTTTTACACACAGACACAGCTGGACTAAATGAACTCGCAAAAAATTATCAAACAATTTATCCAATTGCTTCAAGATGTGGAGTTTTTGCAAAGACTGATGTACAACCATTAATAAATGAAGGTGCAGCAAAAGAAGATATTGCAGCTTCAATATTTCAAGCCGTTGTTAATCAAACAATAAGCGGATTAGCATGTGGTAGACCTATTAGAGGAAACGTTGCATTCTTAGGCGGTCCTTTAAATTATCTATCTGAATTAAGAAAAAGATTTATTGAAACACTTAATTTAAAACCAGAAGAAGTTATTGTACCAGAAGAAGCACACCTTTTAGTAGCAAAAGGTGCAGCACTTGATTCCCTAAACACAGAACCTATTTCAGCTGAAGAATTAAAACAAAAAATAGAAAATTTAAGAAATTCTCATGATAATACAACACACCCTTTAGAACCTCTATTTAAAAATGAAAAAGATTATGAAGAATTCAAAAAAAGACATGACAAAGCAAAAGTTGAAAAGAAGGAAATTTCAACATATGAAGGAGATTGCTACCTTGGAATCGATGCAGGTTCAACAACAACAAAATTAGTTTTAATTGATAAAGATGGTAACTTATTATACTCTTTATATGGAAGCAATGAAGGTAATCCATTAAAAAGTGTAATGAATATGTTAAAAAAACTATATGATGTTTTACCTGAAAAAGCAACTTTAAGATATAGTGGTGTTACAGGATATGGTGAAAAATTAATCCAAACAGCTTTAAATGTTGATCTAAACGAAATAGAAACTATTGCTCACTATACCGCTGCAAAACAATTTGAACCAGACGTTACAGCAATTATTGACATTGGTGGTCAAGACATGAAATACATAAAAATGAAAAATGGTGCAATTGATAATATCATGTTAAACGAAGCTTGTTCTTCTGGATGTGGTTCATTTATAGAAACATTTGCAAAAAGCTTAAATTTAGAAATATCTGAATTCGTAAAAGAAGCAATTCACGCAAAACGCCCTGTAGATTTAGGCTCAAGATGTACAGTATTCATGAATTCAAAAATTAAACAGGCTCAAAAAGAAGGCTACACAGTTGGAGATATTTCAAGTGGACTTTCATATTCTGTAATTAAAAATGCTATTCAAAAAGTTATGAAAGTTAGGGATACAGCAACTTTAGGAGACCACATAGTTGTACAAGGAGGAACATTCTATAATGACGCTGTTTTACGAGCATTTGAAAAAATTGTTGGTAAAAATGTTGTAAGACCTGATATTTCTGGATTAATGGGTGCATATGGAATGGCTTTACTTTCTAAAGAACAATATGAATCAAACCTAGATATGGAATATACATCCACAATCTTAAAAACAGATGAACTAGATAAATTAGAAATAAAAGTAACACATACAAGATGTAACAACTGCGAAAATCATTGTAAATTAACAATTAATAAATTTAGCAATGGAGCAATCCATGTCTCAGGAAACCGTTGTGAAAAAGGTGCTGGAGTAACTACAAGTAAGAAAAATTTGCCAAATTTAGTACAATATAAATATCAAAGAATATTTGACTACAAACCTTTAGAAGAACAATATGCAACAAGAGGAACAATAGGAATTCCTAGAGTTTTAAATATGTATGAAGATTATCCATTTTGGTTTACTTTCCTAACAAATTTAGGATTCAGAGTAATTATTTCTGACAAAAGTACCAGAAAAACCTATGAAAAAGGAATGGAATCAATGCCATCAGAATCAGTTTGCTATCCTGCAAAAATTTCTCATGGTCATATAGAAAACTTAATTGAAAAAGGAATTAAAACAATATTCTATCCTTGTATGCCATATTCAAGAAAAGAATATGAAAAAGCTGATAATCACTACAATTGCCCAATTGTAATATCATATTCTGAAGTATTAAAAAATAATGTTGAAGATTTAAAAACAAACAATATAAAATTCATGAATCCATTTCTACCTTTTGACAGTAAAAACTTAGTTAAAAAAATGTTGGAATTAGATGAATTTAAGGAATACAATTTTACAAAAAAAGAATTACAAGAAGCAGCAGAAAAAGCTGAAGCAGAATATCAAAAATGCAAAAAAGATATAAGAGATAAAGGAACTGAAACAGTTAGATATATTGAGGAAAACAATTTAAGAGGAATTGTTCTAGCAGGAAGACCTTACCATATTGACCCAGAAATAAACCATGGAATAGATACTTTAATAACATCTCTTGGTTTATGTGTTTTAACAGAAGACAGTGTATGTGATAAAACAGAAGCCAAAAGACCAATAAGAGTTGTTGACCAATGGGTATTCCACGCAAGATTATATGCAGCAGCAGATTTTGTTGGAAAACATGATAACCTTGAATTAGTACAATTAAATTCATTTGGTTGTGGTGTTGATGCTGTTACAACAGACCAAGTTGAAGAAATATTATCAAGCTATGATAAAATGTACACATTAATAAAAATCGATGAAGTAAACAATCTAGGAGCTGTAAGAATTCGTATTCGTTCATTACTTGCAAGTATGAATAAAAGAATCTCTAAAAAACAAGATGAAAAAGCTTCTGGAGACTACGGAATAAAGAAAAAAATCTTTACAAAAGAAATGAGAAAAGATTACACAATTCTATGTCCACAAATGGCTCCAATACATTTTGAATTATTAGAATCAGCAATGCAAGCATCTGGATACAAACTTGAATTATTAAGAGAATGTACAAATCATACTGTTGAAACAGGTTTAAAATATGTAAATAACGACGCTTGTTATCCATCTATATTAGTTACAGGACAAATGATTGAAGCCTTAGAATCCGGCAAATATGACTTAAATAAAACAGCTTTAATAATGTCTCAAACAGGTGGAGGATGTAGAGCTACAAATTACATTGGATTTATCAGAAAGGCCCTTAAAGACGCAGGATTTAGCAATATTCCAGTAATATCATTTAATGTTGTTGGTATGGAAAAAATGCCAGGATTCAAGCTAACACCAAAAATGATTGAAAGAATGATAAAATGCGTTATATATGCTGATTTACTACAAAAAATGTTAACCAAAAACCGTGTCTATGAAGTAAACAAAGGTGAAACACAAAAATTATTTGATGAATGGCTAACAAAATGCAAAAAAAATGTTCAAAATTCAACAAATAAACAATTTAAACAAAGCATATATGACATTGTTAATGATTTTGAAAAAATAGAGTTAAACACAAGCATTAAAAAACCAAAAGTTGGAATAGTTGGAGAAGTATTAATAAAATATCATCCATTTGGAAACAACTTTGCAGCCGACATGCTAGAAAAAGAAGGAGCTGAAGTAATTTTACCAGATTTCATGGGATTTGTTAAATTTATGGCAACACATAAAATTACATTTAACAATTTATTAAATACAAATAAAACATCTGCAAAAATAAGTAAAATTGCTATAAAATTAATTGACATTTTAGAAAAAGACGTAAAACTAGCATTAGCAAGTTCTAAAAAAGGATATTTACAACCTTGTAACATTTGGCACTTAGAAGATAAAGTAAAAGATGTCCTATCTATTGGAAATCAGACTGGAGAAGGTTGGTTCTTAACAGCAGAAATGATTGAATATATGGAAAATGACATTCCAAACATTATTTGTGTTCAACCTTTTGCTTGTTTACCTAACCATGTTGTTGGCAAAGGTGTTATTAAAACTATTAGACAAAAATATCCAGATGCAAATATCTCTCCTGTCGATTATGACCCAGGTGCTAGTGAAACAAATCAAGCTAACAGAATAAAATTACTTATGACTGTTGCTAAAGATAATTTGTTAAGACAAAAAAATGAAAAAAAAGCATTGGATAATGAAAATTTAGAAAATAATATTAAAAATGATGAAAAAATTATTAAAAATTAAAAAGGATTCAAAAAAGTTATTTTTTGTAAGATTTGACATATAATAAAAAATGTAGTATACTACAAATAGCAAAAGAAAGCAATTTTTAATATTAACTTCATAAAAAAGAACAGGACCGGCATCCTGTTTTTTTTACTTATTACAATAATTTTAATTTATTTTCTTTTAAAAATCTTTTAGTCTGTCTATAACCTAATTCATAAAATTCATCAATTTTACTCATATCTAATAAAGAAACCTTTTTACTTTTAATTTTAATTAAATAATCACTACCATTAATTTCATATTTTGAAAGTTCCTTTCCCATAAGTTCAAACGACCTAAAAGCAACATCAATTAAATTTTTACAACAATTGTTATCAACCTCATTTTCAAAAACAACACTTATAACATTTTCTGCACCTAAATTTTTAAGCTCTCTCCATGGAATATTCTCCCTTATTCCCCCATCTAACAATTTATGATAATTATAATCACATGGAGAAAATACAGTTGGAAAACTACAACTTGCCTGAACTGCATTACCAATTTCTACATCATCAACAAATACAACATTATCAGAAAATACTCTAACCCTCGAAGAAGTAAAACAAATAACCTCCCCTGTATTCATATCAACACTTGGAATTACAAGTGGAAAATTTATATCATTAATACTATAAATATTTTTTTTATTACAAAATTTATTAATTAATTTATTAATTGATTTTCCAGAATTTAATCCATCTATAATTATTGTACCCTTAAAAATAATCCCAAAAAATAATTTAAAAATATTTTTCATTTCTACATATTTTATATTTTTACAATATTTTTTAAAAATATTATATATTTCTTCCGGTTTATATCCAGCTGCATATAATGTCGCTACTATACTACCAGATGAAGTCCCTCCAACATAATCTATTTTTACTTTTTCCTCTTCTAAAGCTTTCAATGCTCCTATATGTGCCGATCCTTTTACTCCACCACCAGAAAGAGCCAAACCGATACTCATAAAATCACCCATTAAATTATATGAGTTATTTTTTTATTTGTTCTTTTATTTAATTTATTCTTAATTATTTCTATTTTTTATTAATTTAATATTATTTATTTTATTATTTATTTTTTATTATTTATTTTTCATTTATTATTTATTATTTATTTATTATTTATTTTTCATTTATTATTTATTATTTATTTATTATTTATTTTTTATTATTTTACTATTTTATTTTTTATTATTTATTTATTATTTATTTTTTATTACTTTACTATTTTATTTATTATTTATTATTTATTTTTATTATTTTACTATTTTATTTTTAATTAATTTATGTTATATTAAATTATAAGGAGATTGATTTAATGGAAAAAAATTATTATGAAATTTTAGAAATTGATAAAAATGCATCTCAAGAAATAATAGAAAAAGCATATAAAACCTTAGTGAAAAAATATCATCCCGATTTACAAAATAATTCAGAAAAAAATAATTATGAAGAAATAATAAAAAAAATAAATGAAGCCTATGAAATTCTATCAAATTCTGAAAAAAGAAAAAATTATGATTTAAACTTAAAAAATCAGGAAGTTTCTATTGATAAATATAACAATTTATATAATGAATATATTAATTTAAAAAACGAATTAAATTGCTTAAAAAATATTAATATCAATAATCCTAATTTAAATAGAAATAATTATTCTGAAAATTATTCTCAAAATAATTTAAACAATGAATTAAATAAAAAAATAGATAATGCTGTAAATAAAGCTTACTATGATGCTTATATTCAAGATTTAAAAAATAGAGGATATAAAATTCGCTATAAAAAAACCTGGAAAGATTTTATTGCATTACTTATTACAATTTTAATTATTATTATTATCAGTTTTATCTTATGGCATATTCCATTTACAAAAAATTATTTTATTAAATTATATAATGAAAATTCTGTTATACATTTTATTATTAATTTATTTTTAAATTTATTTAACTAAAAAAGAAATAATATAAAATTATTTCTTTTTTAATTTATAATTAAATTATTATTTTTAAAATTATTATTATTAATTTAATTTATATTATTTTATTTTTTTAAATAATTTATTAATATTTATTTTAATTATTTTATTTAAAATTAATATTAAAATAATTAAAATAAAAATAATTAAAATACATGCCAAAATTAAATTTATATCTGAAAAAATATTATAAAAATAAACTAATATTAATATCATCAATATTGTGAAAGCATACTGAAACAATTTATTATTTCCATTTTTTATTGCTTCATAATCTGCATTCCAATCTAAATTTGGCCTAATCAAATCAACTAAAACCATTAAATTACTATTTAAAATATTTATTAAATTTCCTAAAATAAATAACAATAATACATATATAATTTCAAAAGTTGGAAAAATTAATTTAATTAAAAATAATACAACAATAACCACAAAAGCATTAATTATTATTTGTGGAATAGACTTACAAATAAATTGTTTATAAAAATCTATTGGTAAAAATTTCATATACTGAACATTTTTTCCTTCTCTTGATATTGCACTAATAGATATATTTGACATAGTAAATATTATTTGTATTAATCCTAAAATCAAACAAATAACACTTAAGTCTACGGAAAAAGAAACTTCTTCAAACACAGAATTTGTTGTTAATATTTGTTGTAAATTAGGCAAAGTAATTACAGTAATTATCATTAAAGATACTATTAGTATTAATGTTGGAAAAATACTTTGTATAAAAAATATTGGATTTTTAAACAACATTTTAAATTCTTTTTTTATATATGAAATTAATTTATTATTTTTTTTGAATTTTTTATCATTTATTTTTTTATTATTCATTTTTATATAATAATTATTATTTTTTAAAATATTTTTTAAATAATATTTTTTTCCAATTAAAATAAATAAAATTAAAAAAAATAAATTAATAAAAATAATTTTTAAAAAATCTAAAATTATATTTATTTTATTATAATTATTTAAAATATTTATTATTGGATTTATAATTAAAAAATATTTATTAATATTTTTTATTTTTTCATTAAAAGTATTAATTCCATTAATTATATTTTCACTATTTATTGTTGTATTATCACTTAAATTACTTGTAATATTATTTATTATAAAAAATTCTACTAAAATTAGACTTCCGATAAAAAATAATGTAATAATTATTTGAAAAATATCTTTATTTTTTATAAACTTTGAAAATTTCATAAATATCATAGTAATAATGCTTACAATAAGATTTGCTAAAATAGGAAATATTATTAAAATAATTATTAAAAATAAATAATATAAAATTCCCGCATTAGTTAATATTCCATAAATTAATAATGGAATCAGAGCAAAAATTAATTCCGAAAAATATATATTAATTAAAATAGTATTAAATTTTGAAATTAATAAATCTTCTGATTTTATTGGTAACGGTAAAATCAATTCCAAATCTTTCGAAAAAAAGTAAACATTAAAACTCGCTAAAATTATTTGAAAAATTATTATTATATTTAAAATCATAAAAAATGTATTTAAAAATATAGTTGGTTGATTTATTTTAACTAAAAATTTTACAACCTCAAAACTTAAATAAGATATTGCTATCATGACAATTATCATTAACCACACAAACGGCGATTTTTTATTTAATTTATTTGTATTTTTATCAATAATATAAGGATTTTGAAAAGAACTTTTAAAAAATATTTTTGTTAAATTAAATATATTTTTTATTTTTTTAATCATTTTTTATTATCTCCATAAATAATTCTTCTAAAGATTTATTTTCCTTTAGCTCCTTTTTCATTTCCTCATAAGTTCCAATAAATACTAATTTTCCTTTATCAATAATCCCTATTTTATCACACAATCTTTCTGCAACATCTAAAATATGTGTTGAAAAAAATACCATATTTCCTTTATTTACATGTTCCCTCATTAACCTTTTTAATTCAAAAGATGATTTTGGATCTAATCCTGTCATTGGTTCATCTAATATCCAATTTTTTGGATTATGCAATAATGCACCAATAATAACTATTTTTTGTCTCATACCATGAGAATAACTCTCAATCTTATTATTTAAAACATTAGAAATTTCAAACTTTTCAGATAATTCATTAATTCTATTCTTTCTATCATCACTTGAAACCTCATATACATCTGCCATAAAATTTAAATATTCAATTCCTTTTAATTTTAAAAATGCATCTGGACTATCTGGAACTAAACCCATTGACATCTTTGCTTCTATTGGATTTGTTTTTATACTCTTACCATCTATTATAATATCACCATTATCAATATCTAATATTCCTGTCATCATTTTAATTGTTGTTGTTTTTCCAGCTCCATTTGGTCCTAAAAAACCAAATATTTCTCCATCATTTACTATCATATTTAAATTATCTATAACTTTTTTTCCTTTTTTATATTCTTTAGATATATTTTTAAGTTCAATCATGCAATCTCACTCTCCTCTATTGGATTATAAAACAAAAGAGGTCGCTTTGCAACCCCTTTATTACGTACCAAATGACATTTTAAAATCTAAATTATCACCTAACTGCATTATTACATTTATTTCTTTAATTTCTGAATTTTCGTTCATATAATCTGTTAATTGTACTTTGCAAACATAAATATCTGCCGCTTTCTTTTCACAACTTTTAAATTCAAATTTATTATATTTATAAAAATTATTTTTTATATAATTTTGAAATTCTTCCTGCGTTTTAAAATAATTATTTTTAAAACTATCTGCTATACAATTATAAGAAGTTCTATAATCATGTCTATTTATCATTTGAATAAATTTATCTATATTCATTTGAACTTTTTTCTCATCTGTAGCAGTATTATATGTTTTCTTAAAATTATCAGTAGGAATTGTATACGTATCAAATTTTATCTTTATTGTTTTTTCTTCATCTTCATTAAAAATATATAAATTTTCAAATTGATCTTTAGCAACATATTCCACATATTTTTCGTAATTATTAACTAAATATTGATTTAAATTTATATTTGAAATTTCATCTTTATTATCATTAATATATTCCAAAAAATTATTTAAATTTTTAAACCTTTCTTCTCTATATTCTGTATCTAACATATCATACAAATACTCTGGTTTAACTAAAGCCAATCTTTTACACAATAAAAAATATTCATTTGTAACATATTGATTCGTAACTTTTTGCTCTACATAAGAATTATATCCATTATTTTGTATTATTTCATCATTATTGATCACTTGTATATTATCTATTTCATCAATTTTCTCATAAATTGGTTCTATTGAAAAGGTTTCATTTTTTAAATCTAAATTTACAAATATATACATATCTTGTACATACTTATTATCTAACGTTTGTACGACTCCATATGCAACATACTTATTAACATTTTCTTTTTCTAGTACTCTCATTTTTAATGGCACAAATATCATATATTCATTAACAGTATCTACATATTTAAAGACATTATTCTGATTTATATTATTTTTATTAATATAATCTTTACTTAAAATATTATAAATATATGTTTTTTGTAATTTTTCATCTATTTCGTCTCCAATATAATAAGCTGAACTTTGAGTATTTAAGTAATTTAAATAATTATTTATACAATTTCTAACCGTATAATATTCCATCTTTTCATCCACTAGACTTATCTCATTAGAACTATAATCTATTTGTTCTCCCGGATCACCTATACTTATATTATTTTGTTTATTTTTATTAGATAATATGTTTAATTTTAACAATAATATTATTAATAATATTATTATAATTATTGTTATAATAATTGCAATAAATATCTTTTCATATTTTTTATCCATTCTTACACATTATATTAGTATATAACTAATATCCTTTCTAAATATTGTTTCAAAATAAAATTAGTTATTTAACAACTCTATATGCCTCTGCAAACTGATTTATTCTTGTTGTTAACATTATTCCTTTATTTTCATTAAGAGCCTCTGCTAATTGACCATTTCCAATATACAATGCTACATGTCCATCTTTCCATAAAATATCCCCTGGTTGTAATGCACTCATTGATATTTGGCTATATTTAGCCTTACAATTAGCTTTTATATTATCCGTTCCCCTTCCTGCTGCACCACTATCTAAACGTGTAATGCCAAAAAATTGACTATATAATCTTGAGACAAAACTTGAACAATCATAATAAAACTCTGACTCTCTAAAAGCCTGGCTATATTTATATCTATCATCATTAGCAATTCTTACAGCTTCTGTTAACATTTGCTGCATTTTTTCTTTATTATCGCCTGTTAATTCAGTATCTATATCTACTGTAGGTTCTTTTCCTTGAAATTCTTGATAATATTTATTAGCTCTATTCTGCCTTTCACCCAAAGAAGTTTTATTACCTGGACTTTCAAAAAATCTCATAAAATGTAACGTTGAATCTTCAACTGTTGTAGAATTTTTCCAATCTGTAGCTGTAGATGTTATTCCTTCACTTTTTATATATCCACTTGTCCTTTGAGTCGCATAACCAACAGCAGCTCCTTGACCAGATATTTCTGTTATTAAGAACTCAACTTGAGTATCTTCATCTTGCCATGAAACTCCTTTAGACTTTGCATAATTTAAAAATTGTGTTTTCCTTCCAAATGACCATTGACAAAGCCCTATTCCTTGTCCATTTCCTTCTACTGCAACTGTTGAAAATCCAGCAGATTCATAATCTATATTTCCCATAGCTCCTGCTATTACAACATCACTACATCCTAAATCTTTTAAAGCAAACCAAACCTTTTCCTGTATAGTTCCATTATAAATTCCAGAACTAACAGAATTAAACTCATTTTTCTCATATTCAGAAAAATCATAAGAATCATTAAATCTTTTATCATCACCTGTAACTTTATACAACAAATAACTTGTTAAATCCACCATATTAACTGTATCAGAATTTTCTTCTAACATTTCAAAAAGCCAATCAGTTATTTCATTTGTTATTTTATTTCTTGCATTTGTATGTTTAGCATCACATAATATTGTTACAAAATTATCTTGACCTGTTCCTTTTTTTATCTCTTCCTCTGTTTTTTTCTCAACCTTTGGATTATTTACTGGTGTTTTTGCAACATATTTTTGTGAATATTCTGTTGAAACATCTTTTTCCTTTTTTTCAACTTGATGTTTATAATAACTTGCCTCACATGATGTTATAGATGTAGACATTGTTAGTTTATCTGTAACACCATTTACTACTTTTAACTTAACATTTTTTTCTATTTCCTTTTCTAATGCCTTTTTCAATCCTTCTAATTTATCTTTAAATTTATCATAATATGATAAATCTGTTCCATCTCCCTTAGATGATTTTTTAGGATTTTCCCCATCATCAGCATAATCAGTATCTTCTATATCCCTACTATTAATTTCTTGAGAAGTTTGTGCTAAACCACTGTAGTCATATTCTTTGCTATAATCAACAATCCAAACATCAGCTTTAGTTATATCAACTATTGGTATATTATTTTTATATGTAATTGTATGTTTTATTGTATATGTATCATCTTCTTTCCATATAACAGCATTTTCATTTTCCCATTTATCAGATTTAGTATATTTTCCATAATTAGTTTCTGATGTTGCTGTAGCTGATACATTCGCTTTTCTTTCCTTTTTATATGTATATGTACTTACATCTTCATTTTCAGTAATATTATCAAATATTGAAATTACTATTTCACTATTTTCTACTAATTTAGCAAGGTCTAAACCTACTTCTTTATCATCCCCTGTAACAATAACTGACCAAAGATACTGAAATGGCATTGTATACTTACTTACTATACTCTTATAATTAATTGATTTAGAATAAACATTATATTCAGTCTTAGAATAGTTTCCTGTATTACTCATATCAGAATCAGACAATGAATCTGCATAATCACTTAAAACCATATCACTATCATCAGAGGTTAATGTTTCTGTTGTTTGATCTACAACACCTATTAAAATATTCTCATTTTCATCCATTGTATAATAATTAACTATACTAATATCTTTATTTTCTATATATTTATTAAAATTTTCTAAATTTATAAACTGAAGTTTGACTGTTGTTCCATCTGTCTTACGTCTCTCAAATTCTATTGTTCCATTTAATTCCACATTTTTATCAAGTTTTGGATATTGAGTTATAACTTCTGCATTCATTAATTCTTCCAATTCTTCCACAGAATCTAAATAATTTCCAACTGTAGTTCCACTTTTATACATTTCATCCCAAACAATTTGAGCCATTTCTGAAGATGTTTTTGTTTCAGAAAGTAACTCTCCTGTCTTTTCATCTGTATGAGTATAAATAAATTTTATTCCATCTTCTGTAAATTTTATACTCTTTATATATGTAGAAGCTGCATATGGTACATTTCCCATATCCCCTTCTTTATATGTTCCATCGTCTAAAGTAATATACATAACAGCAGAAGATAATATTATAACTATAATGATTACTACAATAATTGGTATAAAAATTTTCCAATGTTTATTAAAAAAACCTACTATATTCCCCATATTATCTCCTCCTTTCAATATATTTTCTAATTAGCTTCTACTATAAATTGATAATAATCATAATTTTCTTTATTTTCCAAATTTTTATATTCACTATAATCTAAAACCATTTTTGAAAATACCAAATTTTTAATTTTTCTACTAGAACTATAAGAATTCATAAATTTTATTTGTAAACTTCTAGTAAAATCATTTTTTACTAATAATTTATTTTCTGATATTTCATTATTATAAAAATAGTACTTCATATCTTTACTATCTAATAAATAAATAGATTTTGTATCATCTTTTGTATCTAATAATATATCTTTACCTGATTTATTTTGAATTGATAAATTATAGATTTCATAGTCCATATATGTATCTATGGTTGTTACAGTAATTTCTATATCATTATGATTTGTTATTCTTTTTAAATTTTTTCTTCCAATATAATTATTGATATTTAATTTTTTTTCTCCATCTTTATTAACAACTGTAATATAGTCCTGTTTTGTTACATTATTGTCTAAATCACCTGTACCTAATATATCTCCTGTGTATCTTACCTGATATGTATCACTTGTCCAATTTTCGATTGTATAAGTTTGGTATGAAGTAAATATATAAGAACAATAAATACGTTCAAAATCTTCTATTGTTGGAAACATACTTTCTTTACATTCATCAGTTAATAATTCATATGCAGAATTAACATCTCCCTTATTACAAAACTCTACAAATTGTTTAATTATTTCATTATCTTCTTTTATTGTCGTACTAGATAAACTCTGCCCAGAAACAAGAGATTTATTTGATACAATTTCTGATGTTTGATTATTAACATAACTTGTATTAGTTTGAATATTATTATCACTATTATTATTCTTACTAATTAAATAATTTAACAATTGAATAATTCCAATAATAAAGACTATAATTAGTATAATCTTTATTATTTGCTTTCTATTTTGGTTATAAAATCTTATTAATTTATACATAATTATAGTCTCCTTTTACTATTTAAATCTTATTCTATTATATGCTTTTACTGCATTCATAGCATCTTTTGACATTTGCTCTGTATCTCTATCTTTCCATTTTGGACTATTATCATAATCTTTTTTAAGAGTATTTCTCCATTTTTCTTGATCATCAGCTTTCATATTATTAGTATTTCCAACTCTTCTAGCCATATTTTTAGTAGCGATAGCTTTCTTTATTGTTGTAATCTTCTTTGTCTCTTCAGAATCATCTTTTACTAAATCCTCAACAGCTTTAATATCATCCATATCCGTTATACCATTTCGCATTAGCATTGGTATATCTTCTTTCATTATTCTCTCTGACTCTTCTTTTCCATATACTCTTTCCAATTCAAATTTATTTTTGTTATTTTTTTGGAACTCTTCAATATATTTTTCCTGTTTTGCAGCTTCATAATCATCATCATTTTCATATCTTGATCTTTCTGCAACCTCGTGCATATCATCCGGTAAGAAAGATCCCAATGCTTTTGCAGTACCTGTTCCAAATTTATATCCTCCTGTTGCTGCAGCAGTAGTATACTGAGCTGCTTTAGATAAATCACCAGATGCAACTCCTGCAGCTAATCCAATTGCTCCAAAAGCTGCACCTGATGCAACTCCTGCTGCAAATCTTACTGGATGAGCATTTTTTATTTTATTTTTAGCAGCTTTTGCCACATTATGTCTTATACTTGATCCAGCATATCTCATTGGTCTTATTACTGAACGAGCTTGATTTCTTATCGATTTTTTTACTCTATTCTCATCTTTCTTTTCTTCTTCATTATCAGATTTTTTATTATTTTGTACTTTATTATTATTTTGACTATTATTATTTTGACTATTATTATCCTTACTATCTTCTGATTCATCATTTATAGAATATTCATCTTCTGATAAGTCTACCACATTATCATTATCTTCTGTTGGACCTGGTAAACCACCATTCCCTGCATAATTATTAGCTCTTGTAGCAGTACTATTCTCACTCTGGCTATCATCATTTACATCTTTTATTGAATACTCATCTTCTGATAAATCTATTACATTATCATCATTTTCTGCATAATTATTAGATGTTGTATCATTCTTCTTATCATTATTTTGACTACTATTATTATCTTCAGTCCCAAAGAAGGCATCTTCATTATCAAAATTATTTTTAAATTTAGGTGATTTTTCAGTATTATTTCCAGAATCTGAATTTCCTTTAGAATTACCTGTCTTTCCATCCATTCCTTTTGGTGGTTTTCCAAATAAATGTTTCATAGCTTCCATTGTCATTGCAGCACCTGCAGGTCCTGCTAATAATCCAGGTGTTTGAGCTTTTTCAAATCCAAAGAATTTTCGTAATAATTTTTCAGATGGTACCATAAATCCTATGGCAACTAAACTATATATAATATTCTCTGAAGCTAACTTAAAAGCAGATGATACCAAAATAGTATATAATATTAAATGCATTGGTTGTATTAATAAATTAAATATATATTCTTTGAACCACATATTAAAAGCTTGAGCTTTTCCGTCATTTATTTTATCTAATGGATATGTCATAGCAACTAATGGTGCAATTATTGTTAAAAAGGCCATATATAGCACCCTTTTTAGATAAGTAAAAAGAAAATATATTGTAAATAACACTAAAACTAAAAATATAAAACCATATCCTGCATATGATGAACTTTTATTCATTCCCATTTGTGCATTCAATCTCGCTACACCTAATAAATTTGTCTCCCAGCTTATATAATTTATTCCACCTGCTTCTGATTGTAATTCACTAGTATTATATCCTAATTTTGTTAATCTTTTAGAAATTTTTCCATTTTTATCTGGAACTAATGCGTTATAAGAATTTTTAGCTACAGCAGAATTTAATACATCTGTTACCTTTCCAACAGCTAAATTTGCAAAAGACATTATATATTGCATTGTAAATAATAAACATAATGCTACAATCCAATCAACTAACATCTGTTTATATTTTGCTTTATCATTAGATGTAGAAGAAATTAATATTCTTATACCTATATAAACAAGAATTGATAATAATGCTACTATAGCAATATCTCTTAAAACTATATACCAATTTGATATAACCTCTCGTAATTGCTTTGCTGTAGATTCTAAAATATACGGTTTTCCATTATCATCTTTTATAACTTCTCCTTTTTTGTTTTTAAGAACCTTATCTGATTTTGGATTAAAAAAGTCTACATCTAATAACAATATATCATTTGAAAATATTTCTTCTGGTGATATTTGATAAACTGGTAATTCTATAACATCTGGAAGTAAATCACTATTAAATACTGCCGCTCCAGCCCAAATACCTGCACCAACCGATACTGTTACAACAGTACCAACTCCAACTGAAGCAAGTGTAACACCAATACCAGCAAGTGCTGCGACAACAGCTCCCGCTGTTATAATTACAGCAGCACCTATAATAACAGCAGTAACAACTCCTACCACAATAGAAAGACCAATCTCTGCAGCATTAAGTGTTAAATCCGTTGTAATTGTTGTATCCCACTGTTTAAATAATACACCATGAACAATATTCATCAATGCATCACCAAAAAATGTAATAAATTGAACAATCGGTTTTAATAATTTTCCTCCTCTAGCATCATCCTTTGCATTTACCTCTCCTGTAAAACAAAAACTTACTATAATTAAAATTAAAAGAAACCATATTACTTTCTTAAACAATTTTTTATTTTCATAAATTTTCATAAAGTTTAAACCTCCTGACTACTTTATGCATTATTTCTCTTAGCTATTTCATTCAAATTTGTCTCAACAAACTCAAATTCTTTTCTCGTTGGCATAATCTTTAAGATTGCAGTATCTGCACCAACCTTTAGTAACCCTTCTCCTTTTTGGCAAGTTACTAAGAAATTAGCTTCTCCTTCTGAAAGTTTAAATACTTCTTTTAAGTATTGAATTTCAGATTTATCTTGTGCTAAAAATAATTTTGTATCAGAAGATGTTAAAACTGCTTGAGCCTCTGGCTTCTCATAAAAGTCTTGGAATCTTTGAGAAATAATTGCCAAAGAAACATTTCTTTTTCTGGCACGTCTAGCCATTTTATTTAAGAAATCTACAGCTTCTGGATAAGGTAATAACATCCATGCCTCATCAACTAACACTCTCTTTTGTGTTGCTTTTTTACGGTCTTCACTATTTTTCTTAACAAATTTTTCCCAAATCCAAGAAAGTAAAATTTGTTGAGCAAGTGGTCTTGCAAATCTTTCTTCCAATTGAGAAATATCTAAGTTAATTAATGGTGCTCCTTCTAATAAATCAAATGTAGATTGACCATCAAAATAAGCCATTTGACCATCATATTCTCTTATGTATTGTTTCATAACTTTTAATAGATAACTATAATGATATTGATAATCTGTATTTGTATTTTCCTTAGCTTTAAACATTATTCTTTTGTACCAAGAACCAATAGTTGGCATATCCTTCTTTTCTTTACTAAAGATATTTCCACGTATTACATTATCACTTGAAGCTTTATACAAACTATCTGGATTGCTATTAATTCCCAAAGCTGCATATTCTTCTGCAACAGACTCTGCAATAATTTGTTTCGTTAATTCATTTACTTCATCGCTTCTTGTGCTTCCTCTTGCCATTGTAAGCAAAGCTTGAGTAACATCTTCTACTTTATTTTCTATATTCAAAGTTACTCTTTCTTTTCCTGTAATTTCATCTTTTATAATTTCTGGTTCTATATCAAATAAATTTATAACTGTCTTTGAATTAGGGCTTATAACAACATTTATTCCTCCTAAACTCTCTGCAACAATTGTATATTCTCCTTCTGCATCTAATGCCAAACTTTCAATTCCCATCAATACTGATGATCTTGAAATTAAAGTTTTCATTGTAACAGATTTACCAGCACCAGACTTAGCAAATATAACCATATTATAATTTGTAAGTGATGGATGAAAATTATCAAATAAAATTGGTGTACCTGTCTGTTTATTAAATCCTAATGGAACTCCTGTAGGATGTCCAACTTCTGAGGTTGTAAATGGAAATACTGTTCCCATTGAATTTCTATCAAATGTATGTGTCTTTCTTACTTGATCATTCATAAATGGTAAATTTGATTTAAATGCCTCTTCTTGCATTCCCCAAGCATTTTTTATTCCTACCAATGTTTTTGACATTTCTGAAGATAATAATTTAGTATTACGTTCCAAATCTTCCATACTATATGCAAAAATAGTAGAAATAATTGATGCTTCAAATAACTTATTAAAACCTGCTGCTATTTCATCTCTTAATTGTTCAGCTTCTAATCTTTTTTGTGTTAAAGTGCTTTCTCTATTTATATTTCCTTTGTCTGAAGCCATAATTCTTTCTGTTTCTATTTCATTTATAACTCTATTTAAATCATTTTGAGATTTATCTTCTTTTATCGGGTTTATATAAATTGAAGTATTTATATCTCCAAACATATACATATCTCTAAATAATTCTGGAAAAGTACACATTCTAGGAAGTGAAGATACAAAAAAGCTTCTTGCATATCTAGTAGTATTTGATATAATCTCTAAATGATCAATATTAGAAGCATCTATTCCTGAAGGTGCAATTAATTCTTTGATATTTTTCTTTTTTAATATTCTTACATCTTCTTCACGATAATCATTATATTGACTTTGTAGATTTTCTTCTTGTTGTTTTCTTTGTTTTTTGCTCATCATCTTTTTCCTCCTTTTCTTTTGTCTTTCTCTTTCCTCTTTCTACTGCTATTTTTTCAATTGCCTTATCAGCAACATCTAGTCCTACAGATTTCTTATTTTCATCTATAATAGCCATTGCCATTTGATCTATCAAGTCTTCTAATTCTTTTTCTTTACGTTTTACTGCCTTCTCTTTTTCATTTTCTTCTATAACATCAAAAACTACTTCATTTGCTTTGTTTATTGCTTCTTCTTCTACTTTTAAATCTAATTCTTTCATTCTCTTATCTAAAACATCTGGAGCTGTTGAATATAAATCTTCATATCCTGCATTTAATGCTCTTTGTAAATTAAATGTTTCAGATTCATCTCTATTATAAGCAACATACAATAATTCTGTTAATTCCATTGAATTTAAAACTTTACTATTTATTCCGCAAACTGCTAATGAATTAATTATAGTTTGAGCTTTTGTATATAATTCTGAAAATGCTATATTAGAAATTTCTTCTTTGTCATAATCATTTGTTCCTAATTCTTCACTATAATATGGAATTATTACATAATAATGTTTGCTTAAAATATTTTTATTTAAGCTCATTCTCTCTGTATTATTAACTATATCTACACCATATTCATATAAATTCTTTTGTCTTACAATTTCATATTTTTCTTTTTGTAATTCTCTAGCATCATATTGACCTGAACGAACCTTTTGATTATATTCCATTTGTTTATTAACTAAATCTTTTGATATTTCACTAACTTTATCTTTATACGCATGAATACTATTACTTAAATTAACAGTTCTTGTTTGTACATATATTTGAATTGGATATCTTAATGTATTTAAAAATTGTAAAAATCCCTGTTCAACACTGTTTTTTTCTAATCCTGACATCAAATCATAATTAATACCTTGACATTCAATAACCATTAAAAATCTTTTTCCATCTTTTTGTACAATCATATTATCTTGAATTTTATCAAAATCCATAAATTTAAATATAGATTGTTTATTATAACTTTTTTGAACATTTGATTTATTAGCTGTTGATTGGTTATTTGTATTAGAATCTAATTTTTTCTTTTTATTTTTGTTCGGATTGTCTTTTTTTAATTTTAAACAAACAAAAATAATACACAAAACAACTAATATACAAACCATAAAAATTAAAACAGCACTAAACAATTGTATTAATTGATCATTATTCATCTTTTGTATCCTCCTCTTCCTTATATACATAAATTTTGTTTCCATTTTTCTTGAATTTAATCCATCTTAAAATTACATCATCAATATTTTCTCCTCCTGTCATTTTTGTAATCTTAAATGAACCTGATTCAGGAACTTTTAATGTACCTATTGCAAACCCTATTACTCCAAAAATTACAGTAATTATCAATCCAGCCGTTGAAAAGCCTAACATTTTCAATAAAAAATAAAATAATAAGCCAATTCCAGCCCCAACACATGTGTATATCAAAGCCTTTGTTGAAAAGATATATAAAATTCTTCCTTCACCCTTATAATTTCTTGGTATTTCATAAGTTCGCATATTTTTTTCCTCCGTATCCTACATATTATAATTATACGTATATATTATATCATAAATTGTGGATAATTGTATATATTTTATCAAAAAAAGTGGAAATTTAATAGATTTGTAATATTATTGTAATAACATTTTTTTAACACAAAAAAAGATAATCCCTACGGATTACCTTTTTTAAACTTTATTATTTAGCCATATTAAATATAAATGTAGCAATAGTTGTTGCTGATACAACTAATATAATACCTATTATTAAAGGCATAAATGATTTTTTGTATTCAGCCTTTTCTTCTACACTTCCTAGCATAAATTTAACACCTAATATCATTAAAATTATTACAGATGCTACAACTGAAATATTTCTAATCAATCCCATTATTTTTCCCGTTTTATCAGCTAAACCTCCATCATCAGATCCATAAGTTGCATTTAATGTACTTGGTTCAATTTGTCCTCCTGCCGCAAAAACACTTGTAGCAAAAGAAACCAACATTACTACTAATAATAATATTGTAAGTATTTTAACTGTCTTTTTCATTTTTATTTCCTCCTTTTTTATTTTCTTTTTATATTAATTACCTAGTTATCTAAGTAAACTTTAATAACAAATTTTATAAATTTTTTCCCATTGTAACAAATATTTTCCATATTCCAAATGCTCCAAATATAACGATACAACCTATTACAAAAGGAATTAATGCATCTTTTATTTGAGCTTTTTCTTCTGCTGAACCTATCATAAATTTAATTCCTAAAATTCCAGCTATAATAACAGCTGCTGCCATTCCAGCAAACAAAAGAATATTATATATATAACTAGAAGTATCTGCTAATTTATTTTCATCAACAGTTACATTACCCGTTTTGCCAGCATTAATAAAATTATCTCCCCCTGTGATAAAATCAGAAATTCCTGCTGCTTGTACTTTATTAATATTGCAAAAAGTAATATTTAATGCTACTACCATTAAAATTATAATTAGGTTTTTAATTATTTTTTTCATTATTTTCACCTACTTTATGTACGATTAAAGATTAATGAACCATTTTATAAATAAAATCTACTAATGTAGTCCCGGCTATAGCTAACACAAACCCAATAACATATGGCACTAATGTAGCTTTATAATTTGCCTTTTCTTCTACACTACCAAAAATATATTTAAGACCTATTATCATTAATGCTATTACAGAAACAACTACACTAATATTCCTAATAGCTCCTAATACAATTCCAACTTTATCTGTCACTAACTGTGCATCTTCTGTAGTTAATACATTCGGTTTATATTTATCTAATTCACTGTGTCTTGCAAAAGTTGTTTGAATATTAAATACATTTACAGATATAAAAAATACTATTAAAAATGTAAATATATTTATTTTTTTCTTCATGTAATCACCAACTTTCTTACGTGATACTTTAATTATATCGTATATTTTTATATTTTTCAACTTTTTTTTGCTTTTTTTATATTTTTTTATACAATTTTAACTAAAATAAGCCATAAATAAATTAAATATCTATAAAAATTTGCCTAATCATTTACTTATTAATAGTTATTTATTATAAAAAAATTTAATTATCTTTTTAATTTATATAAAAAAATACTAGTTTTATAACTAGTATTTTGGCGGAGATGAGAGGGTTCGAACCTCCGCGCCCCTTTCGGGACCTAACTGTTTAGCAAACAGTCCCCTTCACCACTTGGGTACATCTCCAAATATATAAAAAAAGATATAAAAACTTAAATCTATAAAGTTATAAATTTATGGTCTTATATCTATATAATAGTTTGGCGGAGAGGGTGGGATTCGAACCCACGGTAGGCTATTAACCTACGCCAATTTTCAAGACTGGTGCCATAAACCAACTCGACCACCTCTCCATATGTCGAGACAAATGTCCAGCGACAGTATTTATATTAGCATTATTACAGACATTTGTCAATAGCATTTTTTATATTTTTTAATTTTGTGGCTCTATTTTTTATAAATTCAACAAAAATCAATAATTCATCTACTTTTTATGATTTTCATATTTTTCATTTTTTATAAATCTAAGAATTTAATAATTTAATTCCTTATTTTAATCAAATTATTTGTATTTATAGCCTTATCAATTGCTTCTTTTTCTTCACTTGATAATGTATATTTTGAACTTCCATTTTCAACCGGTTTTGCATAAATATTAGACATTTCTCTTGAATATATTCCATTAAATACTACTCCAGTATTATTTTCATCTAACATTGCAACAGCAAAACTCAAATCACTACCAGTATCTTTAAAAGCACTATATCTTACAATTCCAACCTTTTGAATGCAATTTGATATGTCATTATCTAAATTACTACAAAATGATAAGATTTCTGCATTTTGTTTTTCAACTCTTTCTACTCTATACATATAATTTTCTAAGTCTTCTTCTATATCTTTTCCTTTTCCCAACTTTTTTATAAATAATTTATATTTATTTTTTAATTTTATATTTGATATTAATAAATAAACAAATCCAATAAAAGTAAAAATATTTACTAGATTTAATACTAAAAATATATAATCTAATTTTAAAAAATCAATTAATTCTTGCATACAAACCTCCATTTTGTTAATATTTTAATGATATATTTTATTTCATTAAATTTAATATTCTCTCTAAGTCGTCATTTGAAGCATATTCTATAATTATTTTTCCTTTTTTCTTACCTGGATTCAATTTTACTTTTGTTCCAAAAAAACCTTGAAATGTATTTTCTATATCCTTATATAATACACTTGTCCTCTTTAATTCTTCTTTTGAAACTTCTTTTTTATTTATTTTTTTATTTCTTTGTTCTAATTCTTTTACAGTAGCTCCTCTTTCAATCATGTCAACAGCCACAACATACTGTTTTTCTGGATCTGTAATAGATAATAGTGCTTTACAATGTCCTTCTGTTAGTTTACCTTCTTTTACAAATTCTAGTACTCTTGGTTCCAAATTTAAAACACGAACTGTATTTGCTATAGTACTTCTACTTTTTCCTAATTTTTTTGCTACTTCTTCTTGTGTTAGCCCATATGTATCTATTAAATTTCTAATTCCTAATGCTTTTTCAAAAGGATTTAAGTCTTCTCTTTGAATATTTTCTATTAATGATATTTCTGTATTTTTCTTTTCATCATCTTCTCTTACTATTGCAGAAATTTCTTGCAACCCTGCTAGTTTACAAGCTCTCCATCTTCTTTCTCCTGCAATTATTGAATAATATCCGTCTTTTTTTGTAACAACTATAGGTTGAATTAATCCATATTCTTTTATTGATTCTGCAAGTTCTTCTAATGCTTCTTGATTAAAATTTTTTCTTGGTTGATCTCTATTTGGTTCAACTTCTGTTATTTTCAAATTTTTTAACACATCATTTTCTTGTAATTGTTCTTCTTCTGGAGCTGGTCCAAATAATGCGTCTAATCCTTTTCCTAACCCTGTTTTCTTAGGCATATTTACCACTTTCCTCTCTTTTATTTTTACATCATATGTTTAGCTTTTCTTTCTGTTTCATTTATTTTAAGAAATTCTCTTGTAAATTTTTCATAACTTCTTGCACCTTTTGACCTTGGGTCATATTCTGTAATTGGCATTCCGTAACTTGGAGCTTCACTTAATCTTACATTTCTAGGAATTACTGTTTTATAAACTTTATCATTAAAATATTTTTTAACTTCTTTTACCACTTGATTAGATAAGTTTGTTCTTGCATCATACATTGTTAGCAATGCACCTTCTACTTCAATTCCTTTATTTAAATGCTTTTTAACTAAGTTTATTGTATTTATAAGTTGTCCTAATCCTTCTAATGCATAATATTCACATTGTACTGGTATCAAAACACTATCTGATGCCGTAAATGCATTTAAAGTTATTAATCCTAATGATGGTGGACAATCTATTAAGATATAATCAAACTCTTCTTTTACGCTTTCTAATTTTTCTTTTAATCTCTGCTCTCTAGACATCATAGATACTAATTCAACTTCTGCACCTGCTAAGTTTATATTAGATGGACATACTTTTAATCCTTCAATCATTGTATCTTCTAAAGTTTCTTCTATTTCTGTTTCTCCAACTAATACATCATATGTTGATAATTCTATATCTTTTTCAGCTCCAACACCACTAGTTGCATTTCCTTGAGGGTCAGCATCTATTAAGAGAACCTTTTTCCCTTTTTTTGCTAATAATGTACTTAAATTTATTGTTGTAGTTGTTTTTCCTACTCCACCTTTTTGATTTGCTACTGATATTACTTTTCCCACAAAAAAGCCCCCTTATTTTGTAAATATTTACATTTTAGTTTATTTTATTTCTATATTTATCTTATATAATTTCATCGAAAAAGTCAATAAAATTTACTATATTTTTATAAAAAAAAGAAACAAGATTTTTATTCTTATTTCTTTTATTAAAATTATATTATTGGTTCTTTTGTTGGTATTCCAGCCTTTCTAGGATATTTAGAAGGTGTATTTTTTATCTTATCTAATATAATAATATTTCTTTCCATATCTGAATTTGGTAATTCAAATTTTTCTATTAACTTCTTTTTAGTTCCTAAAATTTTAAAAGCATTTTCAGATTGTTTTATTTCATCTTTAATTATACTTCCCTTCATGCAAATACATTTTCCACCAATTTTAACTAATGGAACCAAATATTCAGAAAGTACAGCTAAATTTGCAACTGCTCTTGCTGTAGCTATGTCAAATTTTTCTCTATAATTTTTATTTTTGCCAAAATCTTCCACTCTACTATGTATTACTTTTACGTTTTTTAAATCTAATTGATTTATAACCTCTTGTAAAAATATCAGTCTTTTATTCAAAGAATCCACCAATGTAACTTTTATATCATCTCTATATATTAATAGTGGTATTCCGGGAAAGCCAGCACCAGTTCCAACGTCTACAATAGAAGAAGCTTTTTCTATATATTTATTAATAGTTAATGAATCTATAAAATGCTTTAATATTATTTCTTTTGGCTCCACAATTGCTGTTAAATTTATTTTTTCATTCCATTCTATTAATAAATTCATATATTTAAAAAACTGTTCTTCTTGTTTCTTGGAAAACTTAAGACCTATTTTTTCACCGTAATCACTTAAATATTTTGAAAATTCTTCTAATTTCATTTATTTTTCTTCTCCATTCAAATATTAATTCCTACACATTCTTTTTGTTTACTTGTAAATAAATTAGTAATACTGAAATATCAGCAGGAGAAACCCCTGATATCCTTGAAGCTTGTCCGATTGAATGTGGTTTAAATTTATTTAATTTTTGTCTTGCTTCTAAACTTAAACCTTGTATTGTCTCATAGTCAAGTTCTTCTGGCAATAATTTTGTTTCTAACTTTTTGAATTTTTCAACCTGTGCCTCTTGCATTTTTATATAACCTTCATATTTTACTTGAATTTCAACTTCTTCTTTTTCTTGTAATGATAATTCAGGCCTATTTTCATCAATTGGTTTAAGTTTTTCATAATCTAACTCTGTTCTTTTTAAAAGCTCTGCCATTTTTGTACCTGTTGTTAATGGTGCTGTTCCACATTTTATCAACAATTTATTCACTTCATCTGTTGGTTTAACAATTTCTTTTTTTAATCTTTCAATTTCTTTTTCTATATTTTCTCTTTTCTTTTTAAATTTTTCATATCTTTCATCAGAAATCAAACCAACCTCATGTCCTATATCTGTTAATCTTAAATCTGCATTATCTTGTCTTAAAAGTAGTCTATATTCCGCTCTTGATGTCATCATTCTATAAGGTTCATTTGTTCCTTTAGTAACAATATCATCAATAAGTACTCCAATATATCCCTGGGTTCTATCAAGAATGATAGGTTCTAATGCTTTAATTTTTCTTGTTGCATTTATTCCTGCAATTAATCCTTGGCATGCAGCTTCTTCATATCCAGAAGTGCCATTTGTTTGCCCTGCCATAAACAAGCCATCAATTCCCTTATATTCCAAAGAAAGTTTCAAATTAGATGGATCTATACAATCATATTCTATAGCATATGCAGATCTTGTAAATTCCGCATTTTCTAGCCCTGGGATTGTATGATATAACGCAATTTGTACATCTTCTGGTAAAGAAGAACTTAATCCCTGTATATACATTTCGTCTGTATCTAATCCTACAGGTTCAACAAAAGCTTGATGTCTTGGTTTATCACTAAATCTAACAACTTTATCCTCTATTGATGGACAATATCTAGGACCTGTTCCTTCTATTTTTCCAGCATATAATGGAGAACGATGTAAGTTTTCTCTTATAATTTTATGCGTTTCTTCATTTGTATAAGTCAAATAACAGTCTACTTGTTTTAAATCTTTTATTTCATCTTCAAAAGAAAAAGGTACAACTTCTTCGTCTCCTTTTTGTACTTCCATTTTAGAAAAATCAATACTTCTTCTGTTTATTCTTGCTGGTGTTCCTGTTTTAAATCTAACAAGATTAACTCCGATTCTTTTTAAAGCATCTGACAATTGATTTGCAGCAGCAACACCATCTGGACCACTTTCTTGAGAAAATTCACCCATAAATATTTTTCCTTTTAGATATGTTCCTGTGGCAACAATAACAGCTTTTACACCATAAATTGCCCCAACACTAGTTTTAACCGCCGTAACTTTGCCGTTTTCTACTTTAATATCCACAATTTCTCCCTGCTTTAAATACAAGTTTTCTTGTTTTTCTAAAGTATGTTTCATTTCCATATGATATCTTTTTCTATCTGCTTGAGCCCTTAAAGAATGAACTGCCGGTCCTTTAGAAGTATTTAACATTTTAATTTGTATCATGGTTTTGTCAATGTTTTTCCCCATTTCACCACCAAGCGCATCAATCTCTCTTACTAGATGTCCTTTTGAACTTCCTCCTATATGTGGATTACAAGGCATATTTGCAACTGCATCTAAGCTTATAGAAAACACTAATGTTCTCATTCCTAATCTTGCTGCAGCAAGTCCAGCTTCACACCCTGCATGTCCTGCTCCTATAACAGCTATATCATAATTACCTGCATAATAACTCATCTTTTTTCCTTTCCTTAGGAAACAAAAAACGTCGTTTTATTTACTCTTTTTTAGATTTTTACATTTTAGTAAAAGTTTTTTTTACATTATACATTTAAATAATCTATTTTAAGTTAAAGTATCAATACTTTTAAAATTTTCGTACATATTTACGTAAATGTAAATATGTCGATTTTTGTCGTTTAATATTATGTAATCTTTATATACATGTTCGCTATTAAAATTATTGTTTTTCAAGACTTTACTCAATATTATTTGTTATTTTATATATTTATTTAATATTTGGTTAATTATATTTTTATTATTAAGTATTTGTTTACCTTATTATTTTACCGTTTTTTTGTTCCTTAATTTCTTACATATTTTTTATTATAATTCAATTTTTTAATTGTCTTTATTTTAATTTTTAAAGTATTTTATTATTATATATATAAAATTAATCATTTATTACATAAAAATGTCTTATTTTTGATTTTCATCCATTATTTATATATTATTTCCCTAAACAGAATTTGGCAAAAATTTCATTTATAATATCATCAGTTACAAATTCACCCGTTATGCTTCCTAAATCTTCTAAAATATCTTTTATAAAAATAGCTATAATATCTATAGGCATATTATTTAAAGTATTTTCTTTTGCTTTTTTAACATTTTCTAATGCCTTTGTTATCAGATTTTTATGTCTTAAATTTGTAATTATAATATCATTATCAAAGTTTATTTGATTTAAATTAAACATTTTAGAAATTAACTCATATAAATTTTCTAATCCGTCTTGATTTAAAGCTGATATTTTTACAATATTTTCTGAAAATTCTTTAAAACACTCCATCTTTTCGTTTATTTTGCTACTTAAATCCATTTTATTAAGCACAACTATTGCTTTTTTTCCTTTTATTATATCTAAAATTTCCATATCTTCTTCTGTTAATTCACAAGATGAATCAAATATTGCAATAATTAAATCTGCTTCTTTTGCTATTTCCCTAGATTTAGCTATCCCTATTTTTTCAACTTCATCATTTGCATTTCTTATTCCAGCTGTATCTATTAATTTTAAAGGAATACCTTCTACAGTCGCAAACTCTTCTATTGTATCTCTTGTTGTTCCTGCATATTCAGTTACAATTGCTCTATCTTCTTTTAAAATTGCATTCAATAGTGATGATTTTCCTGCATTTGGTTTACCAATAATTGCTGTTTTTATACCTTCTTTGACAATTTTTCCGTTATCAAAACTCTTCTCTAATTTTTCTAATTTTATACAAACACTATCTAGCATATCTAATATTTGACTATTAGTCACATCATCTACATCATATTCAGGATAATCAATACTAACATCTATATTAATCATAACATCCATTATTTCTTGCTTTATCTCATTAATTTTTTTAGATAATGCTCCTTCTAATTGTTTTATTCCAGCTTTTGCTTCTTTCTCTGATTTCGCATCTATTACATCTATTACGGATTCAGCCTGTGACAAATCTATTCTTCCATTTAAAAATGCTCTTTTAGTAAATTCCCCTGGTTCCGCAAGTTCTGCTCCATTTTTTAAACATAAATCTAATATTTTTCTGACTATAACATTTCCTCCATGTGTATTAATTTCGCACATATTCTCAGCTGTATAACTTTTTGGAGCCTTAAAATAAGAAACTAAAACTTCATCCACTATTTCAGTATTTTCAACAATATGACCATATTTCAAAGTATATCCCTTAATATTTTCTATTTTTTCCTGCTTTTTTGGTTTAAAAATTTTATCTAACACTTCAAAGCATTTTGTTCCACTCATTCTAACTATTCCAATTCCACCAATTCCGTGGAGCCGTAGAAATAGAAGCTATAACACTCATATTTTTTCTCCTTATAATTTTAAATATCTATAACATTTTACCACATTATGTAACTTTTTAAAAGATTTTTTTACAATTTTTTAAATAAAAAAAAATCAAAGATAGAAAATTACTTATAAATAAGTAAAAATCTGACCTTTGACCTCAAATTTCTATTAAATTATTTTCTTTTTAAAGAAACAACTACTTTTCTTCTAGGCTCTTCACCAATGCTTCTCGTTTCAACAAATTCATTATTTTGTAATTTAGAATGAATTATTTTTCTTTCATAAGCTTGCATTGGCTCTAAAGTAATAGATTTTTTAGTTTTTATTACTGTTTTAGCAATTTTTTCTGCTAATTCTTCTAGTGTTTTTTCTCTTTTTTCTTTATATCCTTCAACATCTAATATAATACGAACCCTATTCTCTATACCTTTTCCAGCAACTGAAGATAAAATATTCTGAAAAGCATATAATGTTTCTCCTCTATATCCTATTAAAAATCCTGATTCTCCATTTTTTATGTTTACATTTAACCCAAAGTTTGATTTTTCAATAGTATACTGTATATTTGAATCTATTTTTTCTATAAAATCATCTAAAAATTTTGTCAAATTTTGTTCAGCTTTTTTTAATTCTTCTTCAGCTAATTCAATTTCTTTTCTTACCTTTTTCTCAGAAAAACCCTCTTTTTCTTTAAGAGTAATTTGAACTTTAACTATTCTTGGTGCTAATATACTAAAAAAACTTCTTTTTTCCTCATTTTCTAAAACCTTTATATCAACCATGTTTTTTGATACATTTAATTGTTTTAGTCCATTTTCTATAGCCTCATTAGTAGTTTTCCCTTCTGCTATAATACTTTTTTCCATAATTACATCCCTTTCGTTTTATTAATTCTATGTAAAGCCTTTATTCTTTAACAATTTTATCCAAAACTAATCTTTCTGCAATCATTAAAACATTATTTACTAACCAATATAAAGCAAGTCCCAAAGGAGCAACAAGTGATATTGAAACAGACATAATTGGCATCATCCAAGACATCATTTTGTTTGATTGTTCCATTGCATCTTCCATCTCACTCTTTTCCTCCTGTTTTTCTTCAGTTATATCAATTACATCTTTATTTTCCTTAGATTTCTTCTGCATTGATGTTGTAATTCTCATAGAAATAAAAGTAGATATAATATATAAAATTGGAATAATATAAACTGTCCAATCACTTAAATTTTGTTGTGGTATTTTACTTAAATCTAAACCAAAGAAATTCATATTTAAATTAATTTCTTTTAGCTTTTCATCTTCAGGAAATTTGTCTCTTAAATATTCTATTTCTCTGACTACATCAATTTCTGAATAAGCTTCACTAACAGTCTTTCCATCATCTTTCATTTGTTGTATATATGTATTAATTTGATCTTTATCAACTCTTTCCATATATGTTAATGGATAACGAACCATATAAAAAATTGAAATTAATAATATAAACTGCATTATTACACTTAAGCATCCACTAAATGGACTCATATTTTCTTTTTTGTATAATTCCATTGTCTCTCTATTAAGTTTTTCAGGATCATTTTTATACTTAAACTGAATAATTTTAAGTTGTTCCTGAATCTTAGCCGTCTTTTTCATAGTTTTTTGTTGCTTTATTGACAGAGGCAACATTAATAGTTTTATAACTACAGTAAACAAAATTATTGCTAATCCATAATTTCCAACTAAATTATTTATAAAATCTAACAAATATCCAAAAATATTTGCAAAAAATTGAAACATTTACATTCCTCCTAGCTCATTTTAGCGGATCATATCCTCCTTTTGAGAAAGGATTACATCTTAAAATTCTATAAATTCCTAAAATTGTACCTTTTATTACCCCATACTTTTCTATTGCTTGTTTTGCATATTCTGAACAAGTTGGATAAAATTTACAATTTATATTTTTACTCTGCAACCACACAGATATATGTTTTTGATAAAAATTAATGACATTAATAAATAATTTTTTCACTTTTTGACATTCCTTTCTATCAACACATGCTTATATTTTAATCAACATTATCAATTTTCAAATCTGCTTTATCAAATATCAAATTCATGTCAGTTTGTATATTACCAAAATTAGCATAACATGTATCAACATTCTTTTTCCACAAAAAAACCATACTTTTTCCAGATTTTAATACATCTTCATTAATTTTATAAGATTCTCTTAATAATCTTTTTATATAATTTCTTTTAAAAGCTTTTCCTATTTTTGTGCTAATTGCTAACCCTAACAAATTATAATTTTTGTTATTATCTCTAATAAAAGCCTCTATATACCTTCCTGAATAATATTTTCCCTTTGTTAAAACATTTTTAAATTCATAATTTTTCTTTAACATTTTTGTTTTTTTCATTAATTTTTCTTCCCCTCTAAGCAGAATCAAAAGAAAAAAATAAATAATTTTCTAGTATAAATGACAGAAAATGGCAAGAAAATAAAAATCTCTTGCCATCTTCTCTTATAAATCACTTCATAAAACTAGGCATGAATATATAAATACTAAGCACTTAATTTTTTTCTACCTTTAGCTCTTCTAGCTTTTAAAACGTTTCTGCCAGCTCTAGTTTTCATTCTTTTCATAAATCCATGTTCTCTTTTTTCTTGTCTATTTTTTGGTTGAAATGTTCTTTTCATTATAGCACCTCCTACTGCTCATTCTTTATTAAATTCCTTATTGGAAAATTTACACAAACTAATAAGTATATCGATTATACAGTAAAGTAGTTTATCTTGTCAAGTATTTTTTTAAAAAAGTATTTTTTAAGCTTATGTAAACATATAAAATCAAATCTTTTGTAATAAATTTGTAATAAAACGTATTTATCCACACATTTTTACAAATTTATCCACATTTCAAAAATTTTTTTCCACAATCCTATTGACTTCTTTAGAAAAAATTTGCTATTATATGAATTACAAAAAAAAATAATAATTTTTGTTGAAATATTAAGTAAAAATCTGTTCGCAATTTTTTTATTTTTTTTACAAAATTTTTACAAACTTATCAACAGTTGTGGATAATTGTGTGGATAAGTTTTGTTGGAAAGGAAGAGAAGAATGACTATTGATAAAGATGAACTTTTAAGCAAATTCAAAGAATTGTTACAATCAGAAGTTTCAAAAATATCATATGAAACTTGGATACTACCATTAGGAATAAAAAGTATAGAAAATGACCATATCACTTTTACAGCTGTTTCTGAATATCAAAAAGATTTTATTGAAAATAAATTTAACAGTCTAGTATTTAACACTTTAAGGTACATAACAAACAAGGATTGGACTTTTTCAGTAATTGATTTGTCTTCAGAAAACGATGATGATAACAATGTCATTTCGGATAAAAAGTCAGATGTTTCTGATGCTGAATTAGAAAGTAATCACTCAACATTAAATCCAAAATATACTTTTGAAACATTTGTAGTAGGAAATAACAATAGATTTGCACACGCAGCAGCATTAGCAGTAGGAAATGCACCAGGAAATTCTTATAATCCATTATTCATTTACGGTGGTGTTGGATTAGGAAAAACTCACTTAATGCATGCAATTGGGAATAGAATATTAGAAAATAACACAAAATCTAATGTTTTATATGTTACATCAGAAAAATTCACAAATCAACTAATTAATGCCATTAAGGATAATAAAACAGAAATGTTTAGAAACAAATACAGAAATATTGACGCTTTATTAATTGATGACATTCAATTCATAGCAGGAAAAGACAGAGTTCAGGAAGAATTTTTCCATACTTTTAATACTCTAAGAGAAGATGGAAAACAAATTATAATATCAAGTGATAAACCACCAAGAGATATAGAATTCTTAGAAGATAGATTAAAATCAAGATTTGAATGGGGATTACTTGCCGATATTTCTTGCCCTGATTATGAAACTCGTTTAGCAATTTTAAGAAAAAAAGCTCAAGATGAAAACATTATAATAGATGACTCAATACTATCTGATATAGCTACTAAAATAGATTCTAACATAAGAGAATTAGAAGGAGTTTTTAATAAAATAGTTGCAAGAGCTTCATTAACACATAGCCCAATTACAATAGAATTAGCTGAAAACATTATTAATGAATTCAAATATGAAAGTGAAAAAGTTATTTCTCATGATTTTATTAAAGAAACTGTCGCAAAATATTTTAGCATTGACAAAGATGATTTAGCAGGGAGTAAAAGATCTAATGATATAGCATTTCCAAGACAAATTGCAATGTATCTATGTAGAGAAGTTGCAAATATGTCTTTTCCTCAAATAGGTGCTGCTTTTGGAAATAGAGATCACTCAACAGTAATGCATGGATACAATAAAATTGCAAAAGAAATGAAAGAAAAAAATAGTACTAAACTAATTGTGGAAAGTGTGAAAAACATAATTACAAGTGAAAAAAAATAATTATATCAAATATTTGACTCTTATTTTTAAATTTATGTTTGGAAAAATCTATGTTTGGAAAAAAGTAAGTCTAAATCTTCTTACGGAAGTAAAGCATAAGATATCCACATGGTACCTGTTAATAAGGTGTTAAAAAATTGTGTATAACACAATTTTACACAAACAAGAAATAGCAATGTGGAAAAAATTCGACTTTATCCACCAAGTTATGCACAAGAGTTTTTTTAGGGATATAAACTTTCAACATAGTTTTCCACAGTTTCCACATGACCTAATACTAATACTACTAAAAATATTATATTATTTATAAAGGAGGAGCAAAATGAAAATAGTTTGTTACAAAGACAAAATCTTAAAAGCTATTAATTCCGTAGTAAAAGGTGTAGCTTCTAAGACCACAATGCCAATATTAGAAGGTATATTAATTCAAACAAATGATAATGAAATAAAATTAACTACTTATGACCTAGAAATAGGTATTGAATATATAATGGAATGTGATGTAAAAGAACAAGGAAGCACAGTAGTAAATGCAATAATGTTTAGTGAAATAATAAGAAAATTACCTGATACAGAAATATATATAACACTAAATGATAAAAATTTATTAGAAATAGAATGTGAAGGTTCATTATATAAATTAGCAACAATGAATCCGGAAGAATTTCCAGAACTACCAAAAATAGAAGTTGAAAATTCAATAGAAATAGAACAAAATAATTTAAAAAATATGATAAGAAAAACAATATTCGCCGTAAGTACAGAAGAAAATAGACCAATATTTACAGGATGTTTATTTGAAATACAAAATAATAAATTGAATATAGTTGCTGTAGATGGTTTTAGATTAGCATTAAGAAGTATATTCTTAAATAAACAAACTAACGATTTTAGTGCAGTAATACCTGGAAAAACACTAAATGAAGTAAATAAAATTTTACAAGATTCTTTTGAACCTATAAAAATTGGAGTTTCAAAAAATCAAGCATTATTTGAAATGGACAATTGTAAAATTGTAACAAGAATTTTAGATGGAGAATTTTTAAATTATAAAAATGTTATTCCAGAAAACTGGGAAACTAGAATAAAAGTAAATAAAAATAATTTACAAAATTCATTTGAAAGAATAAGCTTAATATCTTCATCAAGTGTAGAAAAAGAAAAAAAATATCCAGTAAAAGTAAAAGTTGATATAGGTAAAGTAACAATTTCATGTACAAATCAAACAGGAGAAGCTAAAGAAGAATTGTTTGTTTCAACTGAAGGAAAAAATTTAGAAGCAGGATTTAACCCAAAATATTTTCTTGATAGTTTGAAATCAATAGATGATGAAGAAGTATATGTTGAATTTGGTACAAGTATATCACCATGTTTAATAAAATCAGTTGAAAATAAAGACTACGTTTATATGATTTTACCAATTAGATTAAAAGAAGATTAAAAGTAAGAAATTTTCTTACTTTTTTCTTTATAAAATCAAAAATATAAAATAGTTTTCCACATTATTTTATATTTTGTGGAAAACCATACCGAAAAATATAAAAAGATAAATTAGAAAAAAAAGATAAAAAAAGAAAAAAATATAAAAAAATTAGAAAAATAAAATTTTTAAATCAATGAAAATCAAAAATAAGGCAATTTAAAAAAATAAAAATATAATTAATTAAATAAAATAAAAATTAATTAAAATCTAAAATAATAAAAAATAGAAAAAATTAGAAAAAAATAGAAAAAAAAAGAATAAAAAAGAAAAATAAAGTTTATAAATTGTGGATAAAATATATAAAAAATACAAAAAAAATAAAAATATAAATAATTTAATAAAATTAATTATAAGAAAAAATAGAAAAAAAGAAAAAAATAGAATAAAATAGAAAAATAAAGAATAAAAAAGAATAAATAAGTTCATAAATTATAAATAAAATAAATTAATAATAATATAAATATAAAATTTAAAAAAATAAATATATTAAATTAAAAAATATAAATATATTAAATTAAAAAATATAAAAAATAATATAAAATAAATATAAAAATATAAAAAAATTATATAAAAAATAGAAAATAAAATTTTTAAATTAACGAAAATCAAAAATAAAGCAATTTAAAAAAATAAAAATATAATTTAATTATAAAAAAACAAAATTAATTAAAATCTAAAATAATAAAAAATAGAAAAAATTAGAAAAAAATAGTAAAAAAAAGAATAAAAAAGAAAAAATAAGTTTATAAAATGTGGATAATGAAATATAAAATAAATTTAAAAAAGAACAACTTTTTAAATGGAGAAAAAAATGTGGATAAAAAAAATAAAAATTAAAAATTTTAGAAATTATGAAGAACAAGAAATATATTTTAATAAAAATATAAATTTATTTTATGGGGAAAATGCTCAAGGAAAAACAAATATAATAGAAGCAATATACTTGTGTAGTTTAGGAAAATCATTTAGAGCAAAAAAAGATTCAGAAATGATAAAATTAAATAAAGAAAATGCAATAATAGAAATTGAATATGAAAAATCAGATAGAGATGGAAAAATAAAAATAGAATTAAATAATAAAAAAAATATATATATTAATGGAATAAAAATAAAAAAATTAAGTGAACTTTTAGGAAATATAAATATTGTACTATTTAATCCAGATGATATAAATATTTTAAAAGGTGGTCCCCAAAATAGAAGAAGATTTTTAGATGTGATGATTAGTCAATTGAGACCAAATTACATGCACTTATTAAGTTTATATTTAAAGACAATAGAACAAAGAAATAAATACTTGAGACAAATAAAAGAAGAACATAAAGATGAAAAAATGTTGGATATTTGGGACGAAAAATTAGCTGATTATGCAACAAAAATATGCGAATATAGAATAGAATTTATAGAAAAAATAAAAGAAAAATTAAAAAATATACATAATAATATAACAAATGAAAAAGAAGAAATAAAATTAGATTATATAACAGAGTGTAAAGAAAAAAAAGAATATTTATTATTATTAAAAGAAAGAAGAAAATTAGATATTATAAAAGGATTTACAACAAAGGGTATACATAGAGATGATTTTATGATATATATAAATAATAAAGAAATTAATATCTATGGTTCACAAGGACAAAATAGAACTGCAATGCTTTCTTTAAAACTATCAGAATTACAAGTTATTTATGAAGAAATAGGAGAATATCCAATTTTACTATTAGATGATTTTATGTCAGAATTAGATTCTAATAGAAGAAAAAATTTTTTAGAAAATATAGAAAATACACAAGTAATTATTACGGGAACTGAAAAATTAGATATTGAAAAATTAAATTATTTGGAATATAATGTGTCTAATGGAAAAATTATAAAGCCAAATAATTAAAAGTTTTATAATAAAATAGGAGGAATACAAATGGAAAAATACAATCACAAATATGGAGCAGAACAAATACAAGTATTAGAAGGCTTAGAAGCCGTAAGAAAAAGACCAGGTATGTATATTGGAAGTACATCTGTTAGAGGATTACATCATATGGTTTATGAAATAGTAGATAATGGTGTTGATGAAGCTTTAGCAGGATATTGTACAGAAATTAATGTTACTATAGAACCAGGAAACATAATATCAGTACAAGATAATGGTAGAGGAATACCAGTAGAAATACATCCAAAAACACATATATCTACAGCAGAAACAGTATATACAGTACTTCATGCAGGAGGAAAGTTTGGTGGAGATAGTGGATATAAAGTTTCAGGAGGACTTCATGGAGTTGGTGCATCAGTAGTAAATGCTCTTTCTAGTTGGACAGAAGTTACAATAGAAAGAGATGGCGGAATTTACAACATGAAATTTGAAAAAGGAAAGACAGTTAAAAAACTTGAAAAAATAGGGGACTCTAAAAAAACAGGAACATTAGTAAGATTTTTAGCAGATGACACTATTTTCGAAAGTTTAGAGTATGAATATGATGTACTAGAAAAAAGACTAAGAGAAATTGCTTTCTTAACAAAAGGACTAAAAATAACTTTAGAAGACAAAAGAGATGAAGAAAATATTAAAAAAGCCGAATTTTGTTATGAAGGTGGATTGATATCTTTTGTTGAATTTTTAAATAAAAATAAAGAAAAAATACATCCAACACCAATTTATATTGAAAAAGCAGGAGAAGTTCCTGTTGAAATTGCAATCCAATATACAACAAGTTATTCAGAAAATATATATACATTTGTAAATAACATAAATACTGTAGAGGGTGGAACACATTTAGAAGGATTTAAAAGAGCTTTAACTAAAGTATTTAATGATTATGCAAGAAGTCATAATATATTAAAAGAAAAAGATACTAATTTACAAGGAGAAGATATAAGAGAAGGAATAACAGCAGTAGTATCTGTAAAAGTTAAAGAACCACAATTTGAAGGACAAACTAAAACAAAATTAGGAAATAGTGAAGTAACAGGTGTAGTTCAAAGTATGGTAAATGACGCATTAGCTACATTCTTAGAAGAAAATCCTCAAATTGCAAAAGCAATATTAGAAAAATGTGTTAGTGCATCAAGAGCAAGAGAAGCAGCAAGAAAAGCTAGAGAATTAGTTAGAAAGAAAAATTCAATGGAAACATCAACATTACCAGGAAAATTAGCTGATTGTAGTAGCAAAAATCCTGAAGAATGTGAAGTATACATTGTTGAAGGTGATTCTGCCGGAGGAAGTGCAAAACAAGGAAGAGACAGAAAATTTCAAGCAATACTACCACTTTGGGGAAAAATGCTTAATGTTGAAAAAGCAAGAGCGGATAAAATTTATGGAAATGATAAACTAAATCCAGTAATATTAGCTGTAGGGGCCGGTATTGGAGCAGACTTTGATATAACAAAAATAAGATATGGAAAAGTAATAATTATGGCAGATGCGGATGTTGATGGAGCTCACATCAGAACATTATTATTAACATTTTTCTTTAGATATATGAGACCATTAATAGAAAATGGAAACGTATTTTTAGCACAACCACCACTATATAAATTATCAAAAAAAGGAATGGAAGATTTATATTGTTATACAGATGAAGATCTTGCAAAAGCATATGAAGATTTAGAACAAAAAGGAATTGCAAGAGAACAACTAGCATTACAAAGATATAAAGGTTTAGGTGAAATGAACCCTGAACAATTATGGGAAACAACAATGAACCCAGAAACAAGAATTTTAGTAAAAGTTACTATGGATGATGCAATTAAAGCAGATGAAACATTTACATTATTAATGGGTGATGAAGTTGAACCAAGAAGAGAATTTATAGAGCAAAATGCAAAATATGTTCAAAATTTAGATATATAAGTCATATAAAAATATGAATAAGCTTAATAAGAAAATTAATGGCAGGTAATAATTTATTTATTACCTGCCATTATCCATAAAGCTGATAATAATCGCTGTTAAAACTAATATACCTAATATTGAAACCTAATATATATTACTATATAAATAAGCTAGATACCAAATATATTAATCAGTCACTCGACTATTAATACACCAAAAGTAACTATATTCATCCAAAGATGGACTAATAATAACCACTTAAGAATTTTAGATATAAGAATAATCTTAGCTCGAATTTATTACCTATAATTTGACCATATACAGAATTACAAAAATTAAATATAGCCTACAAACAAATAATAAACTCTTATCGCCGACATATAATAATATATATAAATACACCATTATATATCTTTGCTCGAATAATAAAAAACTAAAAATAAAATCCTTCATTACTCTTTGCTTAACTATTATCAACCTTATAATAGTATTATGTACAAAATCAAAAATAATATACAATAAAAATAAAAAATTTAAAAATAAATTAATAAATAGTTAATAAAAAATAGATAAAAAAATTTTTTAACTATCAAAATCAAAAATAAGACAATAAAAAAAATATCAAATATAATTTAATAAAAAAAAATAAAATTAATCAAAACTTAAAATAATAAAAAATAGAAAAAAATAGAATAAAATAGAAAAAAATAGAAAAAAAGAGTTAATAATATGTGGAAGAAGCAACAAAAAACAAAAATGAAAGTGGAAAATTAGAAAAATTTAAGTATAAAAATATTAAAATTAAAATAAAAAATAATTAAAAATAAAAAAATTATATAATAATAAAATAAAAAAGATGTAATAGTTGTCGAAAAATGTCAATAAGTTTTTATTGACAAATAAAAGAAATGAATGTAAAATATAAAAACAAATGGAGGTGAAAAAAATAAAAAATATATCAGTTCAACAATGGCTACCTATAAAAGAAATATATGATAATGGAATTATAAAAACAAATAAAAATAAATATATTAAAATATTAAAAATAATTCCAATAAATTATAATTTAAAATCAGATTTAGAAAAAAAGACAATTTTAAATTCATATAAAATTTTTTTAAAAACATGTAATTTTAATATTCAAATTTTAATTCAAAGTGATAAAGAGGATTTATCCAAACACATTTCAAATATTCAAAAAAATATTCAAAAAAAAGAAAATAAATATTTAAAAGAAATTTCAGAAAATTACATCAAATTTATTCAAAAATTAAATAATTCAAAAAATTCATCATCAAAAAAATTTTATCTAGTAATTTCAAGCGAAAATATAGAAAAAAACAATTCAATAGAATATATTCAAAATGATTTGAAAGAAAAATATTTTAAAATTAAAGAATGCTTATTTAGATGTGGAAATTCAGTAATAGAAATAAATAAAAAAGAAGAAATAAAAAATATATTAAATTCATTTTTTAATACAAGAAATTTTTTTCAGTTTAAAAATATCGATTAAAATAAAAAATAAAGAAATTTAAAATTTTAAAAATATAATTTAATAAAAAAAAATAAAATCAATTAAAAGTCAAAATAATAAAAAATAGAAAAAAATAGAATAAATTAGAAAAAAATAGGAAAAAAGAGTTAATAATATGTGGAAAAACAAACCAATAATTATAAGCAAAGTGGAAAATAAATAAATAAAAAATAAAAATGTGGAAAATAAAATATAAAAATGAATTAAAAATGAAAAAATAGTAAAAAAAGGAAGTGATTTTATTACAGAAAAAAATAATATTAAAAACTTTTTATCAGGAGTTTTTTCAATTAAAGATTATTTAGCACCAGCATATATAAATTTAAAAAATCCCAAATATATAGAAATTGATAATTTATATTATTCATCAGTAATTGTTGTTAATTATTATAGAGAACAATCAGATTTAATATTAAAAAATTTAATTGAAACAAATATAAATATGAATATTAGTATATTCTATGAAAAGCAAGATGCATATAAGACTATAAAAGATTTAACATATCACATCGGAAATGTAGGGGTAGAACTAAAAGAATCAAACCAAAATAGACAGGATATAGATATAGCTGCATTTACTTATAATGATGCAAGGTATATAAGAAAAGAGATACAAGTAAACAACGAAGATTTATATTTTTTATATATTTACATAACAATATATTCCGATTCCATAAAAGAATTAGAATATAATATTAACAAAATAGAAGGAATAACACAAAGTAAAGGAATGCAAACAAGAAGAGCAAATTTTAGACAAGAAGAAACCTTTTTTGCAACATTGCCAATTATGGAAAATAAAGAAATTATAAAAAAAGTATCAAAAAGAAATGTATTAACAAATGGACTTTTAGCTACATATCCATTTATATCATCTAGTATATTTGATGATAATGGAATATTTATTGGTACTAATATATATAATAATTCATTAGTTTTTATTGATAGATATAATACACAAAAATATAAAAACGCAAATATTTGTATTTTTGGAACAAGTGGAGCAGGAAAATCTTTTTATACAAAATTACTAATTTTAAGATATAAATTATTAGGAATTAAACAATATATAATAGATCCAGATAGAGAATATAATGAAATATGTGAAAAATTAGGAGGGGTCAGAATAAAGTTAGGGCCAACATCTAATACATATATAAATATAATGGAAATTGAAAAAGAGAGTATAGAAGATGGAGAAAATGGATATTTAGCAACAAAAATTAGTAAATTAATAGGTTTTTTTAATTTGATTTTTGGAGAAATGAATGAAGAGGAAAAAGCAATTTTAGAAGAAAAAATAATAGAAGTTTATAAGGAAAAAAATATAACTTTTGATGATAAAAGTTTATATAATAAAAATAAAAAATTCAAATCTTCTAAAGAAATGCCTATATTAGAAGATTTATATAAAATATTAGGAAAAAAAGATGAAACAAGAAAATTTAAAATAAAGTTAATGCCATTTGTAGAAGGATCTATGAAATTTTTTAATAACTATACAAATGTGAAAATTGATAATGAATTAGTAGTTGCAGATATATATGATTTAGGTGAAGAAAATTTAAAATATGGAATGTATTTATTTATTAATAATTTCTGGAATAAAGTTAAAGAAAATAGAAAAGAAAAAAAAGCCATATATATGGATGAAATTTGGAGATTAATTGGAGCTACATCTAATAAAAATGTTGCAAGTTTTATTTATAAAATATTTAAAACAATAAGAAAATATGGAGGAAGTGGAATTGCAATAACACAAGATATATCCGATATTTTTAGCCTAGAAAATGGAACATATGGAAAAAGTATTTTAAACAATTCTAGCATAAAAACATTTTTTGCATTAGAAGAAGAAAATATAAAAATATTAGCAGAAAACACAAATATAACAGAGAAAGAGAAAATAGAAATTAAATCTCTAAAAAGAGGAGAGTGCTTAATGTTAGTAGGCGAAGACCATATATTAACCGAAATTCAAGCATCAGATTTAGAAAGAAAAATAATAGAAGGAGAAAAATTAGATGACAAAAATAATAACAGCTATGAATAATTCTAAAGTAAATGAAGAGTTGACAAAAGAAAAGAATGTAGAAGTTATAGGAAAAAATATTCAATACAAAGAAGGTATATTAGAATTATTAGATATAAATTCTAACATAGATTATATTATTTTTGAAGAAAATTTATTTGGAGAAATACAGACAGAAAAATTAATAAAAAAAATATATGAAAAAAATAAAAAAATAAAAATAATATTAATAATAAAAAAAGAAAATAAAAATGAAATAAATATTAAAAATAAAAACATTATAAAAATATATTATGATAAAGAAATAAATTTAAAAAAAATAAAAAATAATAAAAATAATAAAAATAATATTAATAATAAAAATATACAAACTAAAAAAGAATTATATAAAAAAAATAAAAAAGAAAAATTAAATATAGAAGAAAAAAATAAATTAAAACAGAATTGCAAAATTATTTATTTTTTAGGAAATACAAAAATTGGAAAGACAATGACTATTATAAATATAGGAAGATGTATGCAAGATAAAAAATATAAAGTTTTAATTATTAGTTCAAAAAAAATAAGCGCAAGAACATTAACAAATACTAGGGATAATAGGAAAAGAAAAAAATGTAAAATTGATAAAAAAAGTCGAATAAAAAATTATAGTAAAATCAAATATATTGTAACTCAAAAGAAACAAAAAATAAAATTAAGAAAAATTTTATTAAAAAAAGTAAGTATAAAAATTGATAAAAACATAATGCTATTAAAATATTCAAAAAATATTAAAATAAAAGACATTGAAAATTTTAAAAAAATATATGATTTTATTTTAATAGAAAAAAATTTAGAAAATAATAAAGATAAAAAATTAAAATTATTAAATAATTCTAATAAAAATATATTAATTATAAAACCAAATATAATAGAAATAAAAAATACAAAAAAAATATTAGAAAAAAATTATAAAAAAAATAATAATAAATTTAAAATAATAATAAATAATTATAATAAATATTCAATAGATGAAAAAATAATTAAAAATATTTTTAAAAAAAATAAAATAATTGGAAAAATTCCTTACATAGAAAAATATGAGAAATTAATTAATGAAAATTTTTCAAATAAAAAAATTTTTTCTAAAAAAGAAGAGATAGAATTAAAAAAAATAACAGATTACATAATACAATAAGTTTACAATTTATATAATTAAAAAAAGAGAGAGCCTAAAAAAATTTAAAGAAAATACTACGTATATATTAAATTGATAAATTTAAATAAAATATATAAAACATATTAAAACAATTAACATAATTAAAAATAATGAAAAGGAGGAATAAAAAATGAACAATTTTATAGGACAAGATTTAAATATAAATAACAATATAGAAATAGAAGAAAAACAAAAAAGTTTTTTAGAAACAACTTTAGGAAAAACAATAAATACAGGAATTGATATAGGAATTAGAACTATACTTCCGGATTATATTGAAGATCAGATAATTGATTTAAAAAATAATTTAATAAATTATGGATTAAAAGATGGAATTAAAAAAAGTATAGATGATGCAATAAATTTAGGAAAAAGTGCAATAGGTATAATTACAGGAAATTTTGAAAATATTTCTCAGGTTCAAAATGCAGTAAAAAGTGGAGGAATAATAGATAATATATCTTCACTACTGGATAATGTAATTGATAGAGTTGAAACAAAAGGAGTAATAAATTATACAGTTGCAAAAACAATAAAACAAGGAAAAAATTCAATATTAAATAATGTTGAAAAAAATATAAATGAGACATTTAATAATCAAATAAAAGCATTAAGCTATACAGAAAAATATATTGATAATTGGAAAAAATATTATAATGATAAAAATTTCGATGGAATGGAAAAAGAATATAAAAAAATAGAAAAAGAATATAAAAATTTAATTCCCATAGAAAATACAATCAATGATATAAGAAAAATAGAAAACTTACATAATTTAATAAAAAATAATGGACAAAATTTTGAATTAACACAAGATGAGAAAGAATTAATAGAAAAACTATAAATTTATTAAATAATAAAATATCAAAATAATAAAATAATAAAATAATAAAATATCAAAAAATGTTGACTAAAGTCAAAAAATGTTATATAAAAAAATTAATATATTTAGTTTTAATTAAGATTAAATAGATATTAATCATAATAAAGTAGGTTAGTACTATGAAAAATTTTAAAAACTATAATGATTATAGTAAAAAAGAAGAGCTAACATTTGAATCAAAAGTGGTTCATGGAGCATTAGGGCATGACCCAATGACGGGAGCAGTAAGTTTCCCAATATTTCAATCAGCAACATTTAGGCATATTGCATTAGGAGAAGACACTGGATTTTCTTATTCAAGAGTTAAAAATCCAACAAGACAAGAATTAGAAAGGACAATGGCGATTTTAGAAGAAGGACTAGAAGGATTCGCAGTATCAAGTGGAATGGCAGCAGTAACATGTGTATTATCAATGCTAAATCCAGGAGAACATGTCATTTTATCAGACGACTTATATGGAGGAACATTACATATTAATGAAACATTTTTTAGTAGATATGGAATTGAATTTACTCAAGTAGATATGACAGATATAAATAATTTAAAAAATGCAATTCGTAAAAATACCAAAATGATATTTATCGAAACTCCAACAAATCCTATGATGAAAGTTGCAGATATTGAAGAAATATCAAAAATAGCAAAATCAATAGGAGCTGTAACTGTTGTAGACAATACATTTTTAACACCGTATTTTCAAAAGCCATTAACATTAGGAGCAGATATAGTAATACATAGTGGAACAAAATATCTAGGAGGACATAATGACACTTTGGCTGGAATTATTGTAGTAAAAAAACAAGAACATGCAGATTTCATGTTTGAACAAGTAAAAACTTTTGGAAATCAAATAGCACCATTAGATGCATGGTTAATATTAAGAGGTTTAAAAACATTAGCAGTTAGAATGAGACAACATAATGAAAATGCAATGAAAGTAGCTAATTGGTTAAGAGAACAACCAAAAGTAAAAGAAGTTTATTTTGTAGGGTTTGAAGACCATCCACAATATAATATAACAAAAAAACAAACGACTGGATTTGGAGGAATGATTTCATTTGCAGTTGATAGTGACGAAACAGCAAAACAAATATTAGAAAAAGTAGATTTAATAATGTTTGCAGAAAGTTTAGGTGGAACAGAAACATTAATTACATATCCATTAACTCAAACACATAATTCAGTTCCAGAAGAAATAAGAGAAAAATTAGGAATTACAGGAAGATTATTAAGGTTATCAGTAGGGATAGAAGATGCAAATGACATTATTAAAGATTTAGAAAATGCTATGAAATAAAATATAAAAATATTAGAAATCCCTAAGAAAAAAGGGATTTTTTTATTAAAATCACTTGCAAAAAATGAAGTGGTTTAGTATAATACAAATGTACAAAAAACAATGAAAAGAGGGAGAAATAATGGAAGAAACACCACAAAGAAGAGACGGAAAAATAATAGAAAGAGATATAGACAAAGAAATGAGAACAGCATACATAGACTACGCAATGAGTGTTATTGTATCACGTGCACTTCCAGATGTTAGAGATGGTTTAAAGCCAGTACATAGAAGAATATTATATGCAATGCATGAAGATGGAATTACATCTGATAAAGCATATCGTAAATGTGCTAATACAGTAGGTTCTGTTTTAGGAAGATATCATCCACATGGAGATAGCTCTGTTTACGATGCTATGGTAAGATTAGCACAAGATTTTACAATGAGGTACCCATTAGTTGATGGACATGGAAACTTTGGTTCTGTAGACGGAGACAGCCCGGCTGCTATGAGGTATACAGAAGCAAGAATGTCAAAAATTGCTGAATCTATGCTAACAGACATAGAAAAAAACACAGTAGATTTTATGCCAAACTATGATGATAGATTACAAGAACCAACAGTATTACCTGCAAGAATTCCTGCTTTACTAGTAAATGGTTCATCAGGTATAGCCGTAGGAATGGCAACAAATATACCTCCACATAACTTAACAGAAGTAATAAATGGAATAATCAGAATAATTGATAATCCAGAAACAACATTAGAAGAATTAATGGAAGATATAAAAGGACCAGATTTCCCAACAGGTGCAACAATATTAGGAATGGAAGGAATAAAACAAGCATATAGTACAGGTAGAGGAAAAATAACAATGAGAGGCGAAGCTGAAATTGAAGAAATGAGTGGAGGAAGACAAAAAATAATTATCACATCACTACCATATCAAGTAAATAAAGCTAAACTAGTAAAAACAATAGCAGATCTTGCAAAAGAAAAGAAAATAGAAGGAATCTCAGAAGTTAGAGATGAATCTGATAGAAAAGAAAAGACAAGAGTTGTTATCGAATTAAAAAGAGATGCAAATGCAAATGTAATTTTAAATCAATTATATAAACATACACAATTACAAGAAACATTTGGTGCAATTATGCTAGCACTAGTAGATGGAGTTCCTAGAATCTTAACATTAAGACAGTGTTTAGACTGCTATATTAACCACAGAAAAGTAGTAATACTAAGAAGAACGAAATTTGAATTAGATAAAGCTCTAGCAAGAGCTCACATTTTAGAGGGCTTAAAAATAGCATTAGATAACATTGATGAAGTAATAGCAATTATACGTTCTTCATATGATAATCCAAAAGAAAGATTAATGGAAAGATTTGGTTTTTCTGATATACAAGCACAAGCTATATTAGACATGAGATTAAAAACATTATCTGGATTACAAAGAGAGAAAATAGAAGAAGAGTATAACGAAATAATGAAATTAATTGCTCATTTAAGAGATATATTATCAAGTGAAACATTAGTATATGACATAATAAAAGAGGAATTAACTGAAATAAAAGAAAAATATGGTGATGACAGATTAACAAAAATTGTACCAGCAAGTGGTGAATTTATTGTAGAAGACTTAATTAAAGAAGAACAAACAGTAGTAGCATTAACACACTTTGGATATATTAAAAGAATGCCAATAGATACATATAAGAGTCAAAGAAGAGGTGGAAAAGGTATAACAGGAATTGCAACGAGAGAAGAAGATTTTGTTAAACAAATATTTACAGCTTCTACACATGATACAATTTTATTCTTTACAAATAAAGGTAAACTATATAAATTAAGAGGATATGAAGTTCCAGAAGCAGGAAGAACTGCAAAAGGAACAGCAATAGTTAATTTATTAAGCCTTGATCCTGGAGAAAAAGTATCTGCAGTTATACCAATTCAAAATTTTGCAGAAGGAAAATATTTATTAATGGCAACAAAAAAAGGTCTTATAAAGAAAACTGCATTAAGCGAATATAATTCAGCAAGAAGAACAGGTCTACAAGGAATTACACTAAAAGATGATGATGAATTAATAACTGTTAGACTTACAGATGGACAAGATAATGTAGTACTTGTAACTAAAGAAGGAATGTGTATTACATTTGATGAAAAAGATGTAAGACCAATAGGAAGAGTTTCTCAAGGTGTAATAGGAATAAGACTAGATGATGAAGATGAAGTAATAGGAATGGAATCTGTTATAGCTGGAGGAAAAGCAACTCTACTTGCAATTACTGAAAATGGATTTGGAAAAAGAACTGAACTAGATGAATATAGAGTACAAATTAGAGGTGGAAAAGGAGTTATTACATATAAAATAACACCAAAAACAGGAAAATTAGTTGGAGTAAGAATTGCAACTGAAGAAGATGATGTAATGCTAATAACTGATACAGGAACAATTATAAGATTAAATGTTAAAGATATAAGTGTTCTTGGAAGAGCAACACAAGGTGTTACATTAATGAGAACAAATGATGGTGGAAAAGTTGTAAGTATTGAAACATTAACACCAGATGAAGAATAAAAGATAAAAGATAATAATTTTAATTTTAAAATTATTATCTTATTTTTATTCGCTTTAGCGTGTTGAGCCACAAAGCGAAACAAAAAACCGCCAGCTATGCTG
>OLVX01000204.1_pt1 | contig 61069 bp, 67 predicted proteins | sample 1673271 | NCBI WGS metagenome assembly OLVX01 (sample SAMEA3178939, study PRJEB25190) | human gut metagenome | biome: human gut; feature: human-associated habitat; material: faeces | place: Austria | collected 2013
TTCAAGTATATGTTTATGTCACATTATGCCACGGAAGTTTGCAAGTGTCCCGATATCTTGGCAAAGACCTTGAAATTTACCTCGATTGTTAGCTTTGAGTTTTGAACAATAGCCAGAGCATTGATTATGAGTACCAACGAATAGATCTTGGTGAGGTCTACAAATACAGGCTGTTCGTAAAAACTCGCGATGAATGGTGCAACGGCGTACAATATAATATAAAACAGCAAAGCTGCGAAGATATTAAAGTAGAATATAGTGGAGAAGTCTGTCTCGGAACATTTGCATTTTCTTACAAGTGCCGCTCCAAAGCCAGAGTCCACAAAGCATTGACAAATTGCCATCATCACAGCCAATATTGCGATCACTCCATAGTCTCCTGGGCTTAATTGTCTGGCGATGAGCAGATTGAAAAGAAAACTCAATCCTTTGCTGGAGAAGATGTCAAGTCCTCCCCAAAATAACCCCTTGATGGTTTTATCTCTCAAGTCCCCCATAATACCTTTTGTGATATATATGTAGACTGGTGATTCTCACTCATTGAGCGCAGATGTCCGCCGCTTTGTGCCCTCATCCGGTGCGTGGGCGGGAACTATTTCCCGGACCAGGGCCAGAGGGACTTGCGGCGGGTGGGGGAGGGCGAGGTTGAGTGGGAGAGGTAGTAGTCGCGGAAGGTTATTCCTTCGGTGATCACGTGGTAGATCACGCCCCAGTCGGGAAGTCCTCCCAGGTTGCGGTCGTCGATGAAGAGGTCGGCTTTCAGTTTGCGCGGGGAGGTCGGGGTGTCCTCACCTTCGTAGAAGTCCTCGGGGTGGTTGCTGTTCACGGCATAGAACTCCAGGCCGCGGCCGCGGCACCAATCCACGGCGTCCTTCAGCAGCTGGCCTTCCCTTACCGACCAAAGTATCAGGGTGTGATGGTCGGCCTGAAGGCGTTTCAGCGTTTCCACGGCGAAAGGTATCTCTTTGCCTATCTTGGGGTACTTGTGCTCGACGATGGTCCCGTCAAAGTCAACCGCTATGATCATCTTTTTAAAGTGTTATGTTGTGTCTTGGGAAATTCTTGGGGCTTGGCACCTGTTGCAATAGGTTAGGTGTCAATTAGTTAGATCGGTGAACGACTCGAAGGCGATTACTGGTGAATTCGCTTTATTCATTGAACAGTCGAACATGCTCAGTAACATTGCATCAAATATATGAAATTCTGTCCTAAAAGGCAAGTCGATCGGTCGGAAAAATTGAAATGTTCCTGAATCCCGGGCCGGTTTCCAGGGCATGTCCGCGCAACCGGAAGGCTTCCTATTCAATCGGAGCGACAAGGTCGGGATGGACGGAGACCAACGCGACGGAGACCACGCCCTTTATCTCGACGATGACTTTCCTGGAGCGGTATCCCTTGACCTTGACAAACACACCTTCGCATCCTTCGAATAATCCTCCCGTTATCCGGACCTTCTGCGCTTTTGTGAAATTGATCTCGGCGGGGCCGAAAAAACGCAGGGACTCGTCATAGGATCCCGCCACCGCGATGAATGTCCTCATCTGCTTCTCGGGGACAGTGATCTTCTTGCCGAGTCTTTGATCCATCATATATTGCAGCATGGGAATGCGGGTGGGCTGCTTAAGCTCTTGGATTCCGGATGCGGTGGCGCGTACGAATATGATGTTGTGGATCACCGGTACGAGGCGCTTTTTTCCGGTTCTGGCGGATTTCTCGTACTTCATCGGAATGAAGTTTTCCACGCCTTTCTCGTCCAGAAGCCTTTTGGCCTCCAACTCACGGTGGTAGGTGACCCGCATCGTGAACCACATCAGTTCCTCAGTCTCGCCTGGTCTGCCCATTTGCTTTCCTGTTAACCACTATGAGAGCATCATGGCGGCGCGGATGCCTTCCGCAAGAGCTGGGCTTGTCACGTGTCCAACGATGGCAAGGGCAAAATCGATGGCGCACCCCGGCCCGCGTCCTGTGATCAGGTTGCCGGAAGTCACCGCCGGTGTCTTGACGTACTCGCCGCCTTTAGCGATAGGCTCCTCCTCGAATCCGTCGTAGCAAGTGAACCGTTGTCCCTCAAGGGACGGGAGCTGCGAGACCACCAGCCCGGGAGCCGCGCAGATCGCCGCGACGGTGCCTCCTTCGGCGTAGTGGCTTTTCATCAATTCCATGAGATCGTGGTTGTCGGCAAGGTGCCTGGCTCCTGGCAATCCGCCCGGGAAAACCATAACATCTTTCCGGTCGGTTCCCTCTGTCTTGACTTCGGACCGGAATCCGTCCCAGTCAAGGTCGGCGGTGACGGGAACCCCGTGAGCGCCTTTTACTTCCTTGTCTGTGTTGATGGAAACTGTCCGGGCGTTGATCCCTCCTCTTCTGAGGATGTCCACGGTGGCGAGGGCCTCGATCTCCTCGAACCCTTCCGCAAGGAATATGAAGACTCCTTTCATGGCATTATATTGTTAATGATACTGTTTCCTCCATTGAAGACAAAACAACCGGTCACTTCGGCTGGCTCAGCGACCTTGTCAGGCCCCGCGTCCTAAGTGACCAGTTGTGATGTTGAGATATCAGGACTCGAACCTGAACTGGCAGAACCAAAATCTGTAGTGCTACCATTACACCATACCTCAGTTCCGTCCGCAAATTTATCTATTTTCCTGCAAATCTGCAAACATTATCTTTTCTCCCGGAAGAAATCAATCATCAAGGCAGAGCATTCGTCAGCCAATACTCCTGACCTTACCTGGGTCTTGGGATGAAGCAAGGAAGGCGTGAACATTGAATAGCCTCTTTTGGGATCCGGCGTTCCGAAGACAATGCGTCCGATCTGAGCCCAGTTCAAGGCTCCCGCGCACATCGGACAAGGCTCCACTGTCACGTACAGCGTGCTGTCGCCAAGATATTTCCCTCCGACCGCTTCGGTGGCGGCGGTAATGGCGATCATCTCGGCGTGGGCGGTAGGGTCGTGCAGCATTTCCGTCATGTTGTGTCCGCGGCCTATGATCCGTCCCTTGCAGACGATAACCGCCCCGATGGGAATCTCGTCCTCCTCCAAGGCCAGATGAGCCTCTTTCAGAGCCTCTGCCATGTATTTCTCGTCAATGTCCATCGGTTGCTATTATGTAATCCTTGTCTTTACCAACTTATTGCCTGAGGCTTACTATGACAAAGGGTGGCTAAATGATTATTTAGTCACCCTTTGTGTGAAGTCAAAACTGATTACCACCTGTCCTCAGATGATACAGTAAGTTTTTTGCGTCCGTGGCGGCGACGGGAAGCGAGTACGCGGCGACCGTTGGCGGTAGCCATTCTCTCACGGAATCCGTGCTTGTTCACGCGCTTGCGTCTGGATGGTTGAAATGTCCTTTTCATATCTACTTATTTTTATATTTTTCCAAAAAGGACTGCAAATTTAATCCTTTTGCCGTAAACTGCAAAATATTTTCGCCTTAAGTTTACTCACTTAAGTTTTTAATGTGCCGTTTTGCGGTTCCGGGCGGCGCTCAGGCAGGCTCGTGCGCTTCGACAAGCCCGGCGACCCTGGCGACCGTCGCTGCCAAGCGGTCCGGCTTACATCAGGTAGGCGGACATGTCCTTTCCGGCGAGAAGTCCTTCGCGGATCTCTGTTGAGGAGATGTCAACGATCGGGGCGTTGATGACCTCGATGTTGTAGGAACGCAGCAGGGCATCCTCAAGGCTCACCATGCCGCCAGGGACAATCTCCTCGGAGTCAAGGACGTAGGGGGTCGGCAGATTCTTGCACTCCTCGATCAGCTGACTCCTGATCGCCTCCACGTCGAAGCCTTTGCGCGGGTAGACTGTCACGCCATATTCGGAAAGAATCCTTGGGAAGTCCCTCCAGCGCTTGATGCTCTGCAGGTTGTCTGCTCCGATGACGAGCGTGAAATCGTTGTCCGGCTCGCGCAGTTTCAATGCGTCCAGTGTCTTTATCGTGTAGTGTGGAGGATCCATCCTGAGTTCGATGTCGTCCACCCACACGTGTAGGTCGGGATGGCGCTTCACGGCGGCCACCGCCGCTTCATAACGGCTTTCTCCCGAAGCGGCGCTGATGGAGTCCTTCAAGGGATTCTTCGGGGACACGACGAGGTAGACCCAGTCATATTCCTTTTCCCTTGTCAGGTACTCCATGATGGTCTGGTGACCGATGTGCAAAGGGTTGAACGACCCGGAGTAGACAGCTATCTTCACTACTCTACACTATTGTTGAATAATTCAGTTTTCCGTCGTCGAGAAAGTCTTCGACAACCTTCTCGGACTCCGCGAAAGCGGTCTGGAGGTTGTCATTGACAAGAACATAGTCGAATTTCGGGGCGTAGGTCATCTCTTCCGCCGCTTTCGCCACGCGCTCTTCGATGGCCTCGGGAGAGTCGGTGCCCCTCTTGACGAGCCTTTCCCTGAGCGCCTCCACGGACGGAGCCTGGACGAAGACGGAGAGTGCCTTGTCGCCGAAATATTTCTTGAGGTTGACTCCACCCTTCACATCCACATCGAATATGATCACGTGACCCGCCGCCCAGATCCTCTGGACTTCCGACTTCAGCGTTCCATAGAAGTGATCCTCGTAGACCTCCTCATATTCAACGAAGGAGTCCTCGGCGATCAGCTCGCGGAACCTTTCCGGCGTGACGAAGTAGTACTCTTTGCCGTCTTGCTCCGTGCCTCGCGGGGCTCTTGAGGTGGCGGAGATGGAAAACTCCATCGCATCCTTATAGATTCCGAGAATGTGATTTACAATCGTACTCTTTCCGGATCCCGACGGGGCGGAGAAAATCAGAACTTTGTTGCTCAAAATGTCCATTGTAATGATGCGGTTTTGGAAGCTGTTTTTGTTATTTTGTCTAAAATGAAGATTTTTCTCCTCAAAGAGCATTTCAAACAAATCAAAGCAGTTTCTTGATGCAAAGGTATCATTTTTTGCTGAAAGAACAGGCTTTTAAATCGTTCTTTTCATTTAAAATGCTTATTTTTGCAGCCATTGTTTTTAGAATTCTCCAAGCAAGACGACTTTGGCAAAGAAAAAGCAGACATCCTCAGTTCCGGATCCGGAATACATCGCAACCCGCCGTGCTTCGCTCAGGCGTGTTCATCGTCAAGTTATTTATTTGAACGACAAGGAGATGGCGGCATTGAAGGAGTATTGTGACCGTTTTGGAATCAAAGAGCGCTCCTCGATCTTCAGAGAAGCTACGATGGAGCGCATACTTGCCCAGCTTGACGACTCACATCCGACCTTGTTCTGATCTGTTGCCAGCGTCCGGTCCGCCTGGAGCCGTTGTCCTGGTTGCCTTAGGGTTTTTCCCCCCACGCCTTAGTGCCTAGCGCCTGTCGTTGAGGAATGAAATGTAGTAGAGCAGGGTGGCGAGGGAGCCTACCGCCGCGACCACGTAGGTGTAGGCTGCCCATTTGAGGGCATCGATCGCCATCGGCTTTGTCTCATAGTTCGTGATCCCGGCATTCTCAAGCCAGGCCACAGCCCTGTGGCTGGCGTTGATCTCGACAGGCAGTGTGACGAAACTGAACAATGTTGTCAGCGCGAAGAGCACGATCCCGGCAATCAGCACGGGATAGCTGTGGAACATGGTGACCATCAGGACTCCGGCCAACAGAACCCATTGGACGATGTTGCTTGAGAAACTTACCACGGGCACAAGGGCTGTGCGCAGTTTCAGAGGCAGGTAACCCTTTTCGTGCTGGACAACGTGTCCGCATTCATGCGCGGCGACCGCTGCCGCTGCCACGCTGCTCTCGTTGTAGACGGACTCGCTGAGGTTGACTGTCTTCGTCTGGGGATTATAGTGGTCTGTCAGCCGGCCCGGTATGCAGGTGACCTTGACATCGGTGATGCCGTGGTCGGCCAGCATCTTGCGGGCGATCTCCGCTCCGGTCATGCCGCTGTTGGTCCGGACGCGGGAGTATTTCTCGAATCTGCTTTGAAGCATGTTCTGAATGATCATGCTGAGAAACATGACCACAATCATAAGGATCCAAATTGAACCAGTACTCATTGTAAAGATTTTAATCGTATTCTACTTTGGCAGGACAGGCAATTGTCCAAGGTAATAATCCTGTCTGTCGGGTGATTGCCCACCCGGCCTGGAATTATCAACTAGCAGGCCAAAGGCAAAAGTAAAGATTTTGACGGAGAGTTTGACAGAAAATCAGTAATTTTGTCAGAATTTTGATGCTGATTATGTCAAACGGCGTGACAGATTTCTCAAGACTGGAGCTGAATCTCAGTAATTGTCTGGGCAACTACAGGTACTTCCGTTCCAAGTTGAAGCGGACGACCAGAATGTTGGTTCTGGTCAAGGCGAACGCCTATGGTCACGGAGCGGTGGAGTTCGCGTCCATGCTTCAGACGGCAGGCGCCGACTACCTTGCGGTGGCTCTCCCGGTGGAGGGGATCGAACTGAGGCAATCAGGTATCAGCGTTCCGATCCTGGTGCTGACGGCCGGCACGGACTATTTCGACGAGATCATCGACAATCGTCTTGAGCCAGGCATTCCGAACCTCTACACCTTGAAGGCCCTCGTGTCCGTCCTCCAAAGCCGTGGCATCGAGAATTTCCCGATCCACATCAAACTCGACACAGGCATGCACCGTCTCGGCTTCATGACCAGTGAGCTGGACGGTCTGATGGATTGCCTGAAGGCGTGTCCGGAGGTGAGGGTAAAGTCAATATATTCACATCTCTCGGTCGCCGAGGATCCGTCGATGGATCAGTTCACGCTTGGGCAGATCTCGATGTTCGAGACCAACGCGTCAAAGTTGGACAGCGCTCTTGGCTACCATCCGATGTGGCATATTCTTAATTCCGCCGGCATCGAGCGCTTCCCGCGCTACCAGTACGACATGGTCCGCCTCGGTGTGGGAATATACGGCATCAGCGCCCTGCCGGACGTACGCCTGAAGCCCGTCGCCTCTCTGAAGGTCAAAATATTGCAGATTAAGGAATTGAAGTCTGGTGACGGTGCCATAGGCTATGGTCGGCATGGCATTATCGCACCGGAGGGAACCCGCGTCGCCACCATCCCTGTGGGCTACGCCGACGGTATCGACCGGCGTCTTGGATGCGGCCGCATGAGTTTCTCTTTGAATGGCCGCAGGGTGCCTACGATCGGTAACATCTGCATGGACATGTGCATGCTTGACGTGACCGGTGTCGAAGCCTCGGTGGGGGACACCGTGACAATTTTCGGCGATGACCCCGATGTCACCGAACTTGCCAAAGTTCTCGACACAATTCCTTATGAGATAATGACTTCCGTCCCACGAAGGATCGAGCGCGTGATTCTTCGTAAGTGAGCATTAAGATGTCGTAATGTGAATATTCCCGAGGACGGGCTATTTCTTCAGGAGCTCGTCGATGTGTTCGGCGTAGTCCAGAGTCGTGTCGAGGTAGAAGACTATCTCAGGGACTATGCGGAGCTGCTTCGCCACCTGGTGGCCAAGCTCGCCGCGCAGAGCCTTGACATTGTCGTTGAGGATCTTCATCACCTCCTCCGACTTGTCGGAAGGGAATATGCTCACGTAGGTCTTGGCAAGAGAGAGGTCGGGACTTACCCGGACCTCACTCACTGTCACCATCGCTCCTCCGAACACGGCCATCCCCTTGCCGCGTATGATCTCCGCCAGATCCTTCTGGATCTCCCTGGCGACTTTGAGCTGTCTTGTGCTTGCTGGCTTCTCCATGTTAGAGGACATTGATTATGAAGTAGTTCTTCTTGCCTTTCTGGGCGAGGATGTACTTCCCGTCCACGATGTCTTTCCCGGAGACCTCGTAGGCGATGTCCGAGATCTTGTCCTTGTTGATGCTCACGCCGTTGCCCTGAACCATCTTTCTGGCCTCTCCCTTCGAGGAGAACACCTGGGTCTTGACGGCGAGGAAATCAAGGATGTCGCAAGGAAGGTCTGATTTCTGGATGTCAAAGGTCGGCACGCCGCTGAACACGGCGAGGAACGTCTTCTCGTCCAGTTTCCTCAGCTCGTCGGAGGTGGAGTTGCCGAACAGCATCTTGGACGCGGAGACCGCGTTGGCATATTCACCGGCACCGTGGATCAAGGTGGTAAGCTCCTTGGCGAGAAGCTGCTGCAGCGATCTGCGGCCAGGATCCTGACGGTGCTCCTCGATCGCGGCTTCAATGGTCTCCTTGTCCAGGAGTGTGAATATTCTGATGTACCTTTCGGCGTCCTCGTCGCTGACGTTCAGCCAGAACTGGTAGAACTCATAAGGTGAGGTCTTCTCCGGGTCGAGCCAGATGTTGCCCTTCTCCGTCTTTCCGAACTTGGTGCCGTCGGCCTTGCGGATGAGAGGGCATGTGAGCGCGAACGCGTCGGTCTTGCCGAGCATCCTGCGGATGAGTTCCGTGCCGGTGGTGATGTTGCCCCACTGGTCGCTTCCGCCGAGCTGGAGGCGGCAGCCCTTGTGCTCGTAGAGCCAAAGGTAGTCGTAGCCCTGGAGCAGCTGGTAGCTGAACTCGGTGAAGGACATCCCCTCGCGGGACTCGCTTGAGAGACGCTTCTTCACGGAGTCCTTCGCCATCATGTAGTTGACGGTGATGTGCTTGCCCACGTCGCGGATGAAGTTGAGAAATGAGTAATCCTTCATCCAGTCGTAGTTGTTCACAAGCTCCGCCTTGTTCGGTGCGTCAGAGTCGAAGTCCAGGATCCTTGACAGCTGCCTCTTGATGCCGGCGATGTTGTGCTGGAGCGTCTCCTCGTCCAGAAGATTCCTTTCCTGCGACTTCATCGACGGGTCGCCGATCATCCCCGTGGCTCCTCCGATCAGCGCGATTGGCTTGTGGCCGCACTGCTGGAAGTGCTTGAGAATCATAATGCTGACAAGGTGGCCGATGTGCAGGGAATCAGCCGTAGGGTCGATGCCGACGTAGGCGGCCTGAGGACCTTCCATAAGTTTTTCCTCAGTTCCCGGCATGATGTCCTGGATCATGCCTCTCCATTTGAGTTCCTCTACGAAATTCTTCATTGTATGATGTGTTTTTATTATCTGCCTTGTGGCGCGGTCACGGGGCGTTTTTGCCATTTTCGCGCCGATTTTGTGCAAAGTTAGGCAAAAATAACGTAAATTTGCAGGCTGAAAACGAAATTAACAGTTTTAAAATTAACGAATATGAGAAAAAAAATCGTTGCCGGAAACTGGAAGATGAACACAACTCTCCAGGAAGGCGTTGAGCTTGCGAAGGCTGTCGCCGCCAAGTCAGCAGAGACTCCAGAGAATGTAGGTTTGATCGTTGCCCCTCCTTTCACCCACCTCGCATCGGTGGCTGAAGCTCTTAAGGGATCGAAGGTCGAGCTTTCCGCCCAGAACTGTGCGGATCACGAGAAGGGCGCCTACACAGGCGAGGTCGCTGTGAATATGCTTTCATCCGTCGGCTGCCAGTGGACCATCCTCGGACACTCAGAGAGAAGGCAGTACTACGGCGAGACTGACGAGAAGCTCGTCGAGAAGACAAAACTCGCTCTCGCTGCCGGTCTTAGTGTGATCCTTTGCGTTGGAGAGAACCTTGAGCAGAGAGAGGCCGGAAAGCACTTCGATGTCGTTACCGAGCAGATCAAGAACGTCCTCTACAACTTCACAGCCGAGGATATGGCCAAGATCATCGTGGCTTACGAGCCGGTTTGGGCCATCGGTACAGGCAAAACCGCTACCGCCGAGCAGGCTGAGGAGATCCACGCCTGCATCCGCAAGGTGCTTGCCGAGAAGTTCGGTGAGACCGTAGCCGAGGACACCACAATCCTCTATGGCGGAAGCTGCAAGCCTTCTAACGCCCAGGAACTCTTCGCCCAGAAGGACATTGACGGTGGCCTGATCGGTGGAGCGGCTCTCAAGGCTGACGACTTTATCGCTATCGCTAAGAGCTACTAATAGCTCTTAGCTTATACTTTCACCCCCCCCCAGTCACATCGTGACAGCCCCGGGGGGCACGGGGAAAGGATTCCCCGAACCCCTTCGGTCGCTTCGCGCTCCGCGCGTTATACCTTTAACCCCCAGTCACTTCGTGACAGCCCCCGGGGGGCACGGGGAAAGGATTCCCCGAACCCCTTCGGTCGCTTCGCTCCGGGTGCTGCGATGAGACATGGGTGGGGGAATGAATAAGGTGAATAGAAATAATAAAGGGAGGCAATGTTTTTTGCCTCCCCTTTTTGGTTTTGTTAGCGTCTCTTATTTCTTGGCCTCGGCTACAGAAACCTTTCTGAATTCCTTAAGATCCTTCATAAGATCAAGCGCAGCCTTGCGGGCGCGTGCGCCGGCGGCCTTGTTACCCTTTACTACCTGAGCATCAGCATTCTCTACGAAAACGTTGATCTCTTCTTTGATTTTTGCGACAAGATTCTCCATTTTGTAATAATTTAATAGAATAGTTAGATAATTATGTAATTGTAATTACTGGTCCTACTCATAACTGCTCGCAATTTATACAAAAAAAAGAAATAAACAAATAATTAAGTGGAAAAAAGCTTGTTTTTCCGGCGTTTTATACGCCTTTTTCGCCATTTTGGGGCTTGACGTTCAGCAGATTCATGGCGCGGTCCGGGCCGATGGTGGAGAAGTTCCTGATACCCTCGATGACCCTGTCACAAATTCCCGGAACAGCGGCCTTCTCTTCCGCGCTCAGATCCCCGATGACATAATCCACCTGCCCTCCGCGGGCGAAATTGTTTCCTATTCCTACCCTGATCCGAGCCCACTGTGTCGTCTCCAGGCGGGCTTGTATGTCTTTCAGCCCGTTGTGACCTCCGTCGCTGCCGTTTTTCCGCATACGGATTGTGCCGAACGGAAGGTTCAGATCGTCACAGACAACAATGAGGTTCTCAAGTGGAAGTTTCAGCTTGTCCATCCAGTAGCGGACGGCATTGCCGCTGAGGTTCATGTAGGTGGAAGGTTTCAGAAGATAGAATTTCCGTCCCTTGAATGAAACCTCGGCGATGTCACCGTAGCGTTCGGTCTTGAAAACAGTATTGGATGCCTGTGCCCAGGCATCCAATACCATAAACCCCATGTTGTGTCTGGTAGAAGCGTACTCGGCGCCGATGTTTCCCAATCCCGCGACAAGATAGTTCATGCCAGTGTCATTTTCAGAGGTCTGGCCGCGCTTATTCAGCAGCCGGCTCAGCAGTCTCCTCAGTTGATTCAGTCTCATGCTCCTCTGCACCTTCCATCTTCTCCTCGTGGGCGAGCTGCGCTGCGATCTGACGTGTTGACTTCACGGCGCAGATGATGGTTGACTTAGGAGTTACCACGGTCACGTTCTCAAGCTTGATGTCACCGGCTACTATGCGCTTCTCGATGTCGAGTTTGGTAACGTTGATGTTGAGAGTGTCAGGAAGATCGTTCATCAGGGCGCTGATGCGTACCTCTCTGCTGACGAGAACGAACTTACCACCTCTCTGTACTCCGACTGGGTGACCGCTCACTACAACAGGAACCTTGATGACGATAGGCTTGTCCTCAGTTACCGCGAGGAAGTCAGCGTGAAGGCAGTTGTCCTTTACCGGATGGTACTGAAGCTCGTGAACGACAGCTGTGTAGGCCTTGCCGTTGTCAAGTTTGATGTCGATGATGAATGACGCCGGAGTGTGGGTGATTCCCATAAGGTCTCTTTCAGTTACTGTGAAGAGAACGTTCTCCAGACCAGGTCCGTAGAGGTTGCAAGGAACGAGACCCTGCTTGCGGATCGCTTTGATGACGGCCTTGTTGCCGACTTCACGGACTTTGCCGTTAAGCTCAAAATGCTTCATTGTTTTGTTGTTTAAAATGTGTTACTCAGTTCCGGACTGCCCGGAACCCCATTGCACCAAAAGCGTCGCCGCTTTGTAATTGCGGCGCAAAGATAGGAATATTTTAGTTACCTCACAAGCCCCGTGGCCTTATTCCAAGGTTCCTTCTTATAATAGGAGTCAAGAAGCGGGGTGCCGGCACACGGCAGGTAGATGCTGAAGCCGGAATATTCAGTGATGTCGAAAGTGGCGAGGAATTGCGGGGTGGCTTCCCTGTAGACCACGCAGCGGTCGATGGCGTCGTTGACCGCTCTCAGCTCCTCTTCGTTGGAGATGCATTTCCGGAATGTGTCCATGAGGTCGAAGAAATAGTGCCTGTCATTCCTGAAATAGCCTTGGATCAGATGTGTGGGCGCGTTGGACAATGTGTCGGAGTACTCCCGGAACAAATCCGAGCAGACCCTTGCCAGATTGTCCAGCCCGTCGGTGCGGACCAGGTTGATCGTTGCGGAACGATACGCTCCGTTCTGCTTGTCGTACATCCCGAACGAATCCTTGAGGAGGCCTTCAAGGTCGGGAGTCGTCCTGTCAAGGAGAAAAGAGGTGATCTTGGTGTAGTCGAACATACCGTCGCCCAGTACCTCCGCAGGAGAAAGGCCAAGATAGTCAGCCTTGTCCTTGAGTCCGTAGGCCACTTCAACCCCGCCGGAGAAACACATGTCGAAAAGCAGGTAGTCGAGATGGTAGGGAATCGCGTCGGCGAACTCGCTGACACTCATCTCGTGGCCGTAATAACTGCCCTTTATGTAGTCCTGTCCGATCGAGCGCGTCATCCCGTAGAACGGATCGGTGTCGGGCAGATCTCCCTCCGGGACGGGAAGCCTTGGCTGTCCAACGCTTTGAGCGGCAATGCCTTGCCTGGACGTGCCAACCTCTCCCTTATGGTCATCCTCGAATCTGGACGGGCTGTAATAGTAGCCGGCGGGAAGCCAGCCCGAACCGTGCGAGGAGAACACCATCCCGTACCCTTTGTTGGCGGGGAACTTTTCCTTGACGAGAGTCAGCACCGCGCTGAGGGTGGAGGGGGACGCTGCGATGGTCTCCTTGCCGAACACCTTGAGGGTGTCGGAGATCACTTTCCCTTTCGAGGTCTTGTAGATGCGTCTGAGATAGGAGTTTACGGGGGTGTGGCCGTTCTCGGCGATTCTTGAATATACCAGAAGCACGTCGCCGTACTTTCCAGGAATATGCCCCGCCGGAAGACCCTTTTGCTGGTCTTCCATATTTCTTCTCATGTAGGATCCGATGTCGTTGAACGCGCATTCGTAGAAAAGCAGGACTCTGCGGTCGGCGCTTTCCGGTTCTTCGGTATTGTGTCTGTTCTTGTCGCATCCAAAAGCCGCTGTCATGACGAGAGCCGCGGCAAGAAACCTTGTGATTGTCCTTATGATGTTCATAGTTTGTCCTTTAAGTCGGGGGCTGGATTGTCTAGCCCCGACAGATGACAAATATAAGGAAATTCCTGAATAAATGGTTATATTTACAAGCCAAAAACAATTATTTTTATGAAATCAGGAATAAAGATGATTCTCACAATCGGAGCGGCTGCCGCTCTCTGCTCTTGCTCGCAAGGGGAAAAGAAGACACAAGACACTGACTTCCATTACCTTCTGGACGAGTTCGCCGATCTCAAGGTAATCCGTTTCCGGGTTCCGGGATGGGACAACCTCAGTCTCAGGCAGAAGGAATATGCCTACCATCTCTCCGAGGCGGCCAAGCTCGGGCGCGACATCACCTGGGACCAGTACTGCAAGTGGAACCTCCCGATACGGCACGTGGTCGAGGATATTCTCAATGAATATGAAGGTGACCGTGAATGCGCTGATTTCCAGAACTTCACCGTCTACGCCAAGAGGCTTTTCTTCGCCAACGGCATCCATCACCACTATTCCGAGGACAAGTTCTTCCCGGAGTGCCCGAAGGAATATTTCCAGAGCCTTATGGAGGCTGTCGGTGACGGGGAACAGGCCACTGAGCTGCTTGAGGTGATATATTCACCGGACATCTACCCTCAGCGCCGTTCCACTTCCAAGACAGGCGACATCGTGGAGCTTTCCGCTGTGAATTTCTATGACGGCGTGACACGCGAGGAGGTTGATAAATATTACAATTCTATGATGGATCCGAACGACAAGACCCCGATCTCCTACGGCCTTAACACAAAGGTAGTCAAGGAGGACGGCAAGGTTGTCGAGAAGCCTTGGAAGGTCGGAGGAATCTACGGTCCGGCTCTGGAGAGGATCTGCGCCGAACTGGAGAAGGCCGCCGCAGTGGCCGAGACCGATCTTCAGAAAGAGGCGATAGGAAAGCTTGTGGAGTATTACAGGACAGGCGATTTGAAGACTTGGGATGATTTCAACATTGACTGGGTTCAGGACACCGTCGGCACGATCGACTTCATCAACGGCTTCATCGAGGACTATGACGATCCGCTCGGGCGCAAGGCCACCTGGGAGGGCTATGTGAACATGAAGGACTCGGCGGCTTCGGCCCGTACCGAGATCCTGAGCGCCAACGCGCAGTGGTTCGAGGACAATTCTCCGGTTGATCCGCGTTTCCGCAAGCCTCACGTCAAGGGCGTTTCCGCCAAGGTTGTGGACGGCATCACCCTCGCCGGAGCCACCTATCCTGCCACTCCGATCGGAATCAACCTTCCGAACGCCGACTGGATCAGACGTGACTACGGCTCGAAATCCGTGACCATCGCCAACATCACCCACGCCTACGACTACGCCGCCCAGGAGTCGCCGAAGAGCACCCTGACAGAGTTCGCCTACGACCAGGCCGAGATTGACGCCTACAAGCAGTACGGTTCCTACACTGACGAGATCCACACCGATCTTCACGAGTGCCTCGGCCACGGCTCCGGACAGCTGCTGCCTGGCGTGTCATCGACAGCTCTGGGAGAGTACCAGTCCACGCTTGAGGAGGCCCGCGCCGACCTCTTCGGACTCTACTACATGGCTGATCCTAAGATGGTTGAGCTTGGAATCATTCCAGATGCCGAGGCCTACAAGCCGGCATATTCAAACTACATCAGGAATGGTCTGTTCGTGCAGTTCACCCGTGTCGAGCTTGGCAAGCAGAACACCGAGGCCCACATGCAGAACCGCAAGCTGATCGCCGAGTGGTGCTACGAGAAGGGTGCCGGCCGCGGGATCATCGAGAAGAAGATGCGTGACGGAAAGACTTACTTCGTGGTGAATGACTACGAGGCTCTCCGCGGTCTGTTCGCCGAGCTTCTCGCCGAGATCCAGAGAATCAAGTCCGAGGGTGACTATGCGGCGGGAAAGAATCTCGTGGAGACCTATGCTGTCAACATCGAACCGCAGCTCCACAAGGAGGTACTGGAGAGGTATGCGGCCTTGAACCTCAAGCCTTACGGCGGTTTTGTCAATCCGGACATCGTGCCTGTGGAGAAGGACGGCAAGGTTGTAGACTACAAAATCGTCTATGTTGACGACTACCTCCGCCAGCAGCTCGACTACGGCAAGAAGTACAGGACGCTTTAGTGAATCTGACAGAAAGAATATTACAGGACTATTCCTCGTACCTGAAGATCGAACGTGCGATGTCGCCGAACACGGTGGCATCGTACTCGTCCGATCTGCGTAAGTTCTTCTCGTCGGTGGACATCCCTCCGTCGGAAGTCTCCACAAAGGACATCCGCGGCTATCTTGCCACTCAGGCCGGCCTGTCGAAGCGCTCGCAGGCGAGGATGCTGAGTTCACTGTGCTCGTTTTTTGACTGGCAGGTGCTTGAGGGTGACCGGAAAGAGAATCCGTGCGACCCGGTTGACCCTCCGAAGAAAGGGCGCTATCTTCCTGCCGTGCTTTCTGTCGAGGAGGTGGGTTCCATTATGGACTCTGTGGATTTGTCGGACTGGATGGGGAAGCGTGACCGGGCGATTCTCGAGATTCTGTACGGATGCGGACTGCGTGTCTCCGAGGCGGTTGGCCTGCGTATCTCGCATGTCTATCTTGACGAGTCTTTCGTACGGGTTGTCGGCAAGGGCAACAAGGAGAGGATCGTCCCGATGGGCGAGGTGGCGGTCTGGGCGGTCCGGAACTATCTGGCAGCCAGGCCGGAACCCTATGGCCCGGAGTTCGGCGACACCTTGTTCCTGAACCGTTTCGGCAAGTCTCTCAGCCGCGTCTCGATGTTCGGCATCGTCAAGCGCCAGGCCATGCTTGCGGGCATCCGCAAGGAGATCTCCCCGCACACCTTCCGCCACTCTTTCGCCACCCATCTCATCGAGAACGGAGCCGACCTACGTGTCGTCCAGGAGATGCTCGGCCACGAGAGCATCACCACCACCGAGATCTACACCCACATCGACTCCTCCACCTGGCAGCAGTCCGTCCTCTCCCACCACCCGCGCCGTTGACTGTCCTCTCCATTTCCGACGACGCTTTGCTCCCGGAGCGTTGCCCGGGAACTCATCTTTTAGAAATAATGCTTGGCGGCAGGAGAAAAAAGGCAAATGGCAAATTTTGCACGTTACCAAAATTTGCCATTTGATTTTTCCACTGCCGTTCGTTAAGTTAACACGTACTTTTGTGGGGACTCGATACCTTTCCGACAACGCTTTGCTCCCGGAGCGTTCTCGAAGAGTGCTTCGTATCCCTCTCCGGCGACGTTTTCCCATCTAAGCGTTCCCCGAGAGTGTCTAATGTCCCTCTTGGGCGACGCTTTACTCTAAAATCGTTGCCCAAGAGTGCGGGACTATGGCTTGGCGATGCGGCAACGGGCGAGTTTGGCGGCTTTGTCGGGAGGGAGGATGCCGGCTTTCAGGAGGCTGGAGACGGCCCAGTCGGTTTTCGGGGAGTTCTCTCTGAAGAGCACAATGCTCCGCGCGGCGCGTTTCCCAATGTAGGGATGGGCGGCAAGCTCCTCTTCCGGGAGCGTCCATAATGAATATAGAGGCGTTGCTGTCGTGTCTAACTTAATGAGATCCTTGAGGTTGTCGAACTTCTCCTGGTCGAAGTGCCAGATGTCCATCAGTTGCTCAGGGTAGGAATATCCTCCCAGCTCCTTCCGGTAGGAGACCATCTTCCCGGCGAAAAACTTACCGATGCCGGGCAGCGACATAAAGGTCGCCGAGTCCGCCGTATTGATGTCGATCTTGGGAATGTCAATGTACTTCTCAAGCCTTCGGAACACGGAATCCTCCACGACGTAGGATTTGGCGAAGTCGCTCCCGCGGCGGAACCGTCCTCCCTTTTGCCGGTAGTTGTCAATGGATTGCGCCTGTTTCTGGGTGAATCCAAGGCGCATGAGATCATCGATGCTCACGGTGTTCGGATCGAACCGGAAACTCTCGTACTTCCTCGGGGTGTGGTTCCGTCTGACCGTCTCGGCGGCAGGGGAGTGGTCTGCATCCTTGCGGAATGACCGTGCGGCTGCTCCGGCGACCCGGCGTTGCGGCCTGACCGGCTCATCGGCTGGCCGGAGCTTTCCGTCAGGTTCAGAGCCATCGTCTGTGGCCTGTGAATATACAAACACCGTGTCCGGGGCATCATGATTGGCAATGACCCGCGCGACAGAGGCCTTGTGGACAAACAAGGCGACCTGGTAGCCGACAATGAGAAACAGCAGGGCCACCGCCCCGACAACGAATGAAGCGGACGGCCTTTTGCCATCCTTGTTTGCGTTGAAGTCTTTCATGATACTCTGAAATAAATCTGGTTCAGGTCATAAGTGAATATGTTTGGCTATAAAATATGTTTGGCTATAAAAAAAAGTGATGCTTGGAAGCAGGGCGGACATATTCATGGGCTACTCTTCCGCCTCGGCCTTTCGCCTTTTCTTTTCTGGCGGCGCACCTGCCACCACTATGACGATCTCGCCCTTTGGCTCGTGCTCCTTGTACCATGCCGAGACTTCCGCAAGCGTGCCGCGCCTGTGTTCCTCGTGGATCTTGGAAATCTCCCGGGCGACGGAACACTCGCGCTCCGGCCCGAAATGTTCAATGAACTGGTCGAGCGTCTTGACAAGCCTGTACGGCGACTCGTAGAAGATCATCGTGCGAGGCTCCTCCGCCAAGGTCCTCAGCAAGGTCTGCCGTCCTTTCTTCACGGGCAGGAATCCCTCGAAGCAGAAGCGGTCGCAGGGAAGTCCGGACGAGACTATCGCCGGGATGCATGCTGTGGCTCCGGGAAGTGTCTGAACCTCAATCCCTTCGGCGGCGCAGGTTCTGGCCAGCAGGAATCCAGGGTCGGAGATGCCGGGAGTGCCGGCGTCGCTGATGAGGGCGACATTCAGTCCGCCCAGGATCCGCTCCTTGATCATTTCGGCGGTCTGATGCTCGTTGAACTTGTGGTGGGACTGAAGTTTCCCGTGGATGTCGTAGTGGTGAAGCAGCACGCTGCTTGTCCTGGTGTCTTCAGCCAGGATGAGACCAGCGTCCTTGAGTACCTGGACGGCCCTGAATGTCATGTCGTTCAGGTTTCCGACAGGGGTCGGGACTATGTAGAGGATTCCGGGCATGATTGTCGTCAGCTTAGCTTGCGGCGTACCGCCATCATCAGCCTGTAGACTGGTTCAGAGTTCATGTCCCATTCCGGGAAGTGGGTCTGGATGTAGGCTATGGCCTCGTCCAGGGATGCCATCCCGTTGAATGCGCTTATCGTGTCCTGGAAAAGCATCGGATCTTCCCTGAACAGGACGTTGATCAGCAGAACCCTGTCGTTGAGGGAGATCGCGCTGATGACGTTCTTGACCTGCGAGCCGGGACGGTCTGTGCGCCAGGCCTGCTTTTCGGCCATCACGTCCATGACGGCTGTCTCGGCTTTCTTGCTGTCGAGGATGGCGGCTTTCGGCTCCTCTGCGGCAGGCGTTGCCGGAGCCTGGGCCTTGGCCTGGGCCTTGGCCGGAGCCTGGGCCGGGACTTCCTCTATAGGAAGGTCATCATCGAACGGGAGATCGTCCATCGCAGCCGGGGCAGTGGCTTCGCCCGGCTCTTCCGCTTCAGTCCGCGCGGTCGCCTCCACAGGCTCGTCAACCGTAGTGGCCGGCTCTTCCGCTTCCGTCCGCGCAACCGCGTCGACAGGTTCGGCGAGCGGCTGGACCTCGGTGTCCGGCGTGACTTTGTACCCGGCGGCGGGATCTTCGACGATCGGCTGGATGTCGATGTCGGGGAGGTCGATGTCGATAGGTGTCTCTGGCTCGGTCGCTCCGGTAGGTTGGTGACCCGGCCTGACCTCCGCGCCCGTTGTGGACGGCTCAGCCTTTTCGGCAGGCTCGGTCACTTCGGCAGGCTCAGTGGCCTGGCAAAGCCCACGCACCTCTTCCTCCAGAGCCTCAAGCTCCGCCTTTATGCCGCTGATTCTTTCCAGAAGACCGGAAATCTGTTTTTCGTTGATGTTTCCCATAAAAATGCTATCTTTGTCCGGCAGGCACAGGGGCGGAAACCACACCGTCGACCCGTGGCAAGCGAAAGTAATTGATTATTTCAACAAATCTAACGAAATGTTTTCAGAAAACATAAAAAAAACCGGATGTATTGAGGTCATCTGCGGCTCAATGTTCTCCGGCAAGACAGAAGAGCTGATCCGCAGGATCCGCAGAGCCAAGTTCGCCAACCTCAGGATCGAGATCTTCAAGCCTACGATCGACACAAGATACTCGGGGGACGATGTCGTCTCGCACGACTTCCACAAGATACCTTGCCATTCGGTCAAGGATCCGAAGGAGATGCTGAAAGTCGGCCCGGATGTGCAGGTCGTGGGGATTGATGAGGCCCAGTTCTATGACATGTCTCTTGTGGATGTGGCCCAGGAGCTTGCCAACCGTGGCGTCAGGGTGATCATCGCCGGTCTAGACACGGATTTCCTCGGCAAGCCTTTCGGCCCGATGCCTTATCTCATGGCGGTGGCCGAGGAGGTGCGTAAGGTTCATGCCATCTGCGTGAGATGCGGCAATCTGGCCAATCATTCGCACAGGCTATCCCACAGCACCGAACTCGTGGTCCTTGGAGAGAAGGATGCCTACGAGCCTCTGTGCCGTGAGTGTTACAATAAGGCGATCGCCGGGGAGCGCGGAAAGGACGCTTAGTCCTTCACGCTCCTTAAAGCCTCGCGTACCTTCGCCTCGATCTCGTCGCAGAGTTCCGGGTTGTCCTTGAGAAGCTGCTTGGTGGCCTCGCGTCCCTGGGCGAGTTTCTGGTCGCCGTAGCTGAACCAGGAGCCGCTCTTGCCCACGATGCCATATTCAACACCAAGATCCAGAACCTCGCCGGCGTGTGAGATGCCCTCGCCGAACACGATGTCGAACTCCGCCTTCTTGAAAGGAGGGGCCATCTTGTTCTTCACCACCTTCACACGTGTGCGGTTGCCAAGGGCCTCGTCGCCGTCTTTCAACTGGGTTGTCTTGCGCACGTCGATGCGGACCGATGCGTAGAACTTGAGGGCGTTGCCGCCGGTCGTGGTCTCAGGGTTGCCGAACATTATGCCGATCTTCTCCCTGAGCTGGTTGATGAATATGCAGCAGGTGTTCGTCTTCGCGATGTTGGCGGTCAGTTTTCTGAGCGCCTGGCTCATGAGCCTGGCCTGTAGTCCGACTTTGTTGTCTCCCATCTCGCCCTCGATCTCGGCTTTCGGAGTCAGTGCGGCGACGGAATCGACAACCACGATGTCGATCGCGCCCGAGCGGATCAGGTTGTCAGCGATCTCCAGAGCCTGCTCGCCGTTGTCCGGCTGTGAGATGAGCAAAGTCTCAAGGTTAACCCCCAGAGCCTTCGCGTAAGTTCTGTCGAATGCGTGCTCCGCGTCGATCATCGCCGCGATGCCGCCCTGTTTCTGCGCCTCGGCGATCGCGTGGATCGCCAGTGTGGTCTTGCCGCTGGATTCCGGGCCGTAGATCTCAACGATCCTGCCTCGCGGATAACCTCCGATTCCAAGCGCGTGGTCAAGCGCGACGGAACCGCTCGGAATGACCTGCACGTCCCATTGTGGCTGTTCCCCCAGCTTCATGATCGTTCCTTTCCCGTAGTCTTTCTCAATCTTGTCGATCGTGGCCTGCAGTGCCTTGAGTTTCGCGGCGCCCGCGTCGGTGGCCTTTGCCTCTACCTCTTTTGCCATAATGTTAAATAAATTTGTTAGTAGTTTTGGGCGAAAAGATGTCGCCTTTGTGACAAAGATATAAAATTACGTCCAATCCGGCGTTATTTTTCATTAAATTTGTAGTTGAAAAGTAAACACGAAAGTTATGCGCGCGCAACTGCTTGGAAAGACACCTGATGAACTGAAGGAAATCGCTTTGAAAGCCGGTCTGCCTGCCTTCGCCGGCAAGCAGCTGGCCCAGTGGCTGTATGTCCGGAAGGTTCGGGGCATCGACGAGATGACAAACATCTCAAAGGTTGGACGTGAGAGACTTAAGGAGGAATATTCCTTAGGCCTGACGCTCCCTTCCGCCTGCCAGGTCTCCTCTGACGGGACGAAGAAGTACCTTTTTCCGGTGGGGGAGGGCAATGCCGTCGAGGCGGTGATGATCCCCGACGAGGAGAGGAAGACCCTCTGTGTCTCCTCGCAGGCGGGCTGCAGGATGGGATGCCGGTTCTGCATGACAGGGCGGCAGGGCTTCCACGGCAACCTTTCCACGGCGGAGATTCTTTCCCAGTTTATCGGCATCGACGAGGCGGGAGGACTGACCAACGCCGTCTTCATGGGGATGGGCGAACCATTGGACAACCTTGACAACGTGCTGAGGGCCATAGAGGTGTTGACTGCCGACTGGGGTTTCGGGTGGAGTCCCAAGCGCATCACACTTTCGACGATCGGGGTCTTGCCTAACCTGAGAAGGTACCTTGACCAGACCCGCTGCCACCTGGCGGTCAGCCTCCACAACCCGTTCCCTGACGAGAGGGTGGAGATCATGCCGGTGCAGAAGGCCTGGCCGGTGCAGGATGTCATCGACCTGATCCGTGAATATGACTTCACGGGCCAGCGTAGGGTTAGCTTTGAATATACGATGTTCGCGGGTCTTAACGATGACAAGCGCCACGCCGACGCTCTCATCCGTCTGCTCAGGGGGCTGGAGTGCAGGGTGAACCTGATCCGCTTCCACAAGATCCCGGACGCGCCGTTCGAGGCTCCTCCGCAGATCATCATGGAAAACTTCCGGGATAGGCTGTCCAACCACGGAATCACCTGTACCATAAGGGCTTCCAGAGGCGAGGATATACTCGCCGCCTGCGGGATGCTGGCGGGAGAGCACAAGGGAAAATGAATATTACAATGTGTCTGACAATAAAATAACCATGATAACTATGCGGACAAGGACGTTTAGATTTCTCTCCATAATGGCCGTGACGGCGGCGATGACGTTGTCGCTTCACGCCCAGTCGCAGCATTCCTTGCTGGACGAGAACCGTGAGCGGCGAGACCTCAGGGTGGAGGTGATAAGGCATAAGCTGGACTCCATCAGGAGGGTGTGTCACCGTCCGACGGTGGCTCTCGTACTGAGCGGAGGCGGCGCCAAGGGCGCGGCCCATGTGGGCGTCATCCGCTACCTTGAGTCCATCGGCATGCCTGTGGACATCGTGATGGGAACCAGCATGGGCGGTCTTGTGGGCGGCATCTACGCCCTTGGCTACAATGCGGAGCAGCTGGATTCCATAATCCGTGACATCGACTGGGACATGGCGCTGTCCGACAAGGTGCCGAGGGACTATCTGTCATATTCGGCGATAAAGTACAAGGAGAAATATGTCCTTTCCTTTCCGTTCTTCTATGACAAGAAGGACTATCAGCAGATGGTCGAGTCCGGGCAGCAGTACGCCAGAAGGGCTGACGACATTCATTTCGGAGCGGGGGGAGGCGATGCCACCAACATGGTCAAGGACAACCTTTTGGGAAGCCTTCCGTCCGGTATGGTCTATGGTCAGAATGTCAACAACATATTCAGTTCCCTCTCGGTCGGCTATCAGGACTACACTGATTTCTACGATCTTCCGATCCCTTTCCTATGCGTGGCGACGGATCTGGTGACCGGCACGGCCAAGGTCTGGACGGAGGGCAAGCTGAACACCGCCTTGCGGTCCACGATGTCCATTCCGGGGCTGTTCGCTCCCGTGAAGATCGACGGCATGGTGCTGGTGGACGGAGGCATGCGGAACAACTATCCGACTGATCTGGCGAAGAAGGCCGGGGCTGACATCGTGATCGGTGTCAATCTTTCGGACGGCTACAAGAACTACAACCAGATCAACAACCTGGCCGACATCATCAACACCGGCATCGACATGCTGGGCCGCTCGTCCTTCGAGTCCAACATCGCCATTCCGGATGTCAACATCAAGCCTGACCTTCACGAGTACAACATGCTCAGTTTCGATGAAGCGAGCATCGACACAATCATCAACAGGGGGTACAAGGCCGCCCTGGAGGTCGCCTCGAAGCTGGATTCCATCAAGGCTGTCGTGGGGCCTGACGTGACCAGGCTTGCCAATGATCCGGCGGATGACATCAGGGTCAGGAAAGTGCTTGTGTCCGGTGTCGAGATCTCGGGTGTGGACGACAAGGAAAGCCTCTATCTGATGAACAAGATCAAGGTCGGAGCCGGCTCAAGGATGGGCAACGAGGAGATCGAGGACGCTGTCGCCACCATATTCGGAACCAACTCTTTCGACTATGTGAACTACGAGCTGCTTGGGGATCAGGAGCCTTACAAGCTGATGTTCAACTGTCAGCGGGGCCCTGTCTGCCAGCTGGGACTTGGCGGTCGCTTCGACAGCGAGGAGATCGTGTCCGTGCTGATCAATCTCGGCTGGGGCGTGCACAAGATCCAAGGCTCGTCCCTGGACTTCACTGGAAAGGTCGGAACCAATCCTTACGCCAACCTGACATATTCCCACGTCTCGACGAACGGCATGACATTCAATGCGATGGCGGGTGTGAGGTACACCGACAGGAACATGTTCAGCATCGGTGACAACAGGTTCAGGATCAATTTTCTGGACTTCCGTCAGGAGATCTATCTGTCAAACATCAAGTGGTCGAAGTTCTTCTTGAAGATAGGTCTGCGTAACGACTGGTACAATGTCAGCTCCCTGATGGCCGAGCAGGCTTTCGGCGACTACGATGTGAACCAGCTTTCCAACGACTATGTGACGTTCTTCCTGCACGGACGCAAGGATTCGTTCGACAATGCCTACATACCGACCAGGGGTCAGTCCGTGGGAATCTCCTATGACTGGGTATTCGGAGGGGGGCCGAACAAGTTCAACAATTTCCACGCTATCCACTTCGATGCCAAGAAGGTTGTGGGAGGCGACAGGTTCGCCTTCATCCCGTCCGTGAACATCCGCTACCTCATCGGCGACGAGGTGCCTGTTCCGTTCACCAACACGATCGGAGGCAGCGTGGCCGGAAGGTATCTCGACCAGCAGATTCCTTTCATCGGCATCAACAACGCCGCCGCCATGCAGAAGATCGTGGGTGTGGCGAGGTCTGACTTTAGGTTCAAGTTGTTTAAAAACAACTATTTGACCGCAATGGCTAACTATGCCCTTACCTGCAATGAGATCTCGGACTTCAAGGATGTCTCAGCCAAGGTGTCCGGCTACTTCGGCGGTGGCGTTCAGTACACCTACAACTCGATCATCGGCCCGGTCGGGCTGAATGTCCATTGGTCGGAGTACACCCACAATCTGGGACTCTACTTCAGCCTCGGCTTCGATTTCTAGGACTATGGAAGAGTTTGACAAGGTGCTGGACCGGCTTCAGGCGCAGTGTGTTAAAAGGGAATATTGCCGCTCTGACATATTCAAAAAGGCTTTGACCGCCTTCGAGGGTGACAAGGACGCCGCCGGAAGGCTGGTGGATTCGCTCGTGGGGGACAGGTTCGTGGATGACGCGAGGTACGCCGCCGCCTTCGCGAGGGAGAAGGCGCGCCTCTCCGGATGGGGGCCGGCGAAGATTTCTTTCGCCCTGACGGGAAAAGGAATATCCAAGGACGTGATACAGGCAGCCTTGAAGGAGGTTGATCAGGATGAGGCCGACCGTAGGATGCTCGCCGTCCTTGAGGCAAAGTACCGCGCGCTTAAGGGCGATCCGCAGGAGAAGTTCAAACTCATCAGATTCGGGCTGACACGAGGCTATGAATATGAAAAGATAGCGCCCGTGGTGGATGAGATTTTGAAGAAGAATGGTTAACTTTGCGGTTTGGAAAGGCGAGGAGTGTGCCTTCGCTTATTTAGGACACGTTGGTAGTAAGTCGAACTTAATTCAATTGATATGAAAGCGATTGTAAAAACCGATTTCAACTTGCCGGGACAGGTTGGAAAGTACGTCGGTAAGGTACGTGATGTCTACGACATTGACGGAAAGTATCTCGTGATGGTTGTCACTGACAGGATCTCAGCGTTTGATGTCGTTCTGCCTGAAGGAGTTCCGTACAAGGGACAGGTGCTGAACCGCATTGCGGCCAAGTTCCTTGACGCTACGGCTGACATCCTCCCTAACTGGAAGGTGGCAGTGCCTGATCCGGCTGTCACCGTGGGCTACAAGTGCGAGCCGTTCAAGGTCGAGATGGTGATTCGCGGCTATCTTGCCGGACATGCCTGGAGGGAGTACAAGGCAGGCAAGAGGGCAATCTGCGGTGTGCCGATGCCGGACGGGATGGTCGAGAACCAGAAGTTTCCGGAGCCGCTTGTGACTCCGACCTCAAAGGCCGCCGAGGGACACGACGAGGACATCTCCAAAGAGGAGATCATCGCCCAGGGGCTTGTGGGGCGTGAGGACTACGAGAGACTTGAGGCCTACACGAGAGCCATCTACAAGCGTGGATGCGAGATCGCCGCACAACATGGGCTGATTCTGGTGGACACCAAGTACGAGTTTGGCAAGAAGGACGGTCAGATCTATCTGATGGACGAGGTGCACACTCCGGACTCCTCACGTTATTTCTACGCCGATGGTTACGAGGAGAGGCTTGCCAGAGGTGAGCATCAGAGGCAGCTTTCCAAGGAGTTTGTCCGTGAATGGCTGATGGCCAACGGGTTCCAGGGGCAGGAGGGACAGAAGGTTCCGGACATGACTCCTGAGGTGGTGGCCGGTATCTCAGACCGCTACATCGAGCTGTACGAGCACATAACCGGTGACAGGTTCCAGAAGGCCGACTACTCCGCCGAGACCATCGAGGCCAATGTCAAGGCTTGCCTTGAGGGACTGAAATAAGAAGGTCGCTTCGATGCTTCGACAAGTTCAGCAACCACAGCAGCCACAGGCTCATCGACTGGATCCTGAGCTTGTCGAAGAGTCTTGAGACAATGGACGGCCTGAAACGAATATACGCCCGCAACTGCGAGGTCAGAAGGATTGAAAGGGCGGTCGCCGAGCCGTTCCTTCAATCCTTTCACCGTTTGGGCTACACCAGGTGCCGCCATCTCTACGGCCTGTTCGTTAGCCGGGGCGAAGATATTCCCGAAGGAACATTGGTCGCTGTCGCCGGCTTTTCCGCTCCCAGGGTCTGGAGGAAAGGAGATTTGCGGATCCGTTCCTGCGAGTGGATCCGTTACGCCTCTTTGGACGGGATCGGAGTGGACGGCGGGATGGGGAAACTTCTGAAGGCATTTATCGAGGAAGTAAGGCCCGACGACGTGATGAGCTACGCCGACGCGTCCTGGTCGGACGGCGATGTCTACCGGAAGCTGGGCTTTCGGGAAGAGTCGCCGAAGGTCTTCCCCGACGGAAGCAGGAGCCTCAAATTCAGACTGAAACTCACTGACTATGAATAGGAGACCCAACCGCACTTTACTGGGAAGACTCTGGCGGCTTCTTCTTGTCAAGCTGCCTCTGGCCTTCGTTGCCGTGACCTTCCTGTGGGTCCTGGTCCTGAGATGGTGTCCGGTCTATGTCACGCCGCTCATGGTCCAGCGATCCATCCAGTACCGGAGCGACAAGGATTTCCGCACCCGCAAGACCTGGGTGCCCTACGAGAGAATATCCCCGGAGATGGCCCGCGCCGTGATAGCCAGCGAGGACAACCTCTTCGACAGGCACAATGGTTTTGACTGGAAGGCGATCAGGCAGGCCCGGAAGGAATATGAGAGCGGGAAGCGTCGCCGTGGAGGCAGCACGATCTCCCAGCAGACAGCCAAGAATGTCTTTCTGCTTCCGCACAAGTCCATGATCCGCAAGGGGTTCGAGGCCTATTTCACAGTCCTGATCGAATGTCTATGGAACAAGGAGAGAATAATGGAGGTCTATCTTAACGTCGCCGAGATGGGTAAAGGTGTTTATGGGGTGGAGGCCGCCGCCGAGGTTCACTTCGGAACATCCGCCGCGAAGCTGACCCGCCGGCAGGCCTGTCTTATCGCCGCCTCTCTTCCGAATCCCTTAAGGCGGAATCCCGCCAGACCGTCGTCCTACCTCTCCCGGCGCGCGGGCGACATCGCCGCCCTTGAACCAAAGATCGGCTACCCCGACTGGGTCTATCACAAATGATGGCAGTCTGTGCGTTGGGGCATTATTCTGGCCAAAACTTCACGAAATCTCGTTAATTTTTTGTATCTTCGTAATTTTGAGGGCATTTGGCATGACCGTGTGGTTGTGCCGGCCTTTGTTGAATGATTTACAAATAATTATAGTTGTTATGAAGATACTAGTGACAGGCGCAGCCGGATTCATCGGCTCAAGGCTGATGGCCAGGCTTGCGGCAAGAGGTGACGAAGTTGTCGGACTGGACAACATCAATGACTACTATGACGTACGCCTTAAGTACGGAAGGCTGCGTGAGAACGGTTTCGAAGGCCCGTTCCAGGAAGGAGAGCTGGTTGTCAGCGGAAAGTACCCGCGCTGCCGTTTCGTGAAAATGTCAATCTGCGACAAGGCCGCATTGGACTCACTCTTTGAGAATGAAAAATTCGACAGGGTCGTGAATTTGGCCGCCCAGGCAGGGGTGAGATATTCAATCACAAACCCTTACGTCTATCTTGAGAGCAACCTGCACGGATTCCTGAATATTCTTGAGGCATGCCGCAACTTCGGTGTGGGGCATCTGGTCTATGCCTCATCAAGCTCGATCTACGGGCTCAACGAGAAGGTGCCGTTCTCGGAGGATGACAAGGCTGACTGCCCAGTGAGCCTCTATGGGGCCACCAAGAAGGCTAACGAGCTGATGGCCCATTCATATTCAAAACTTTACGGATTCGCTTCAACCGGGCTTCGCTTTTTCACCGTCTATGGCCCGTGGGGCCGTCCGGACATGTCCCCGATGCTTTTCGCTTCGGCCATAGCCAAAGGTGAACCTATCAAGGTGTTCAACAACGGAGACATGATCCGTGATTTCACCTATGTGGATGACATCGTGGAAGGAACGATCCGTGTGATTGACCATGCCCCGAAGGCTGAGGAATGCGCCCACGGAGTCCCGGCGAAAGTGTATAACATCGGCTGTTCCCACCCTGTCAGACTGATGGATTTCATCAGCGAGATCGAGCGGGCCTACGGCAAGCCGGCTCAGAAAATATTCCTACCGATGCAGGCCGGTGATGTCTATCAGACCAACGCCGACACCACCAAGCTTGAGACAGAACTCGGCTACAAGCCAAGCACGAGCCTTCACGAAGGAATTTCTCGGTTTATGGAATGGTACAAGAGCGACCTTAATCCGCTGAAATAGGACATTGAATATATTCCTGAAGTAGATCTTTGAATATGGGTGACCGGCAGACAGGGCAGATTTCGGAGAACAGCAAGAGGATAGCCAAGAATACCCTTGCGCTGTACTTCCGCATGTTCCTGCTGATGGCGATCGGGCTCTACACTTCCAGGGTGGTTCTTAACGCATTGGGAGAGACTGACTTCGGCATATACGGAGCCGTGGGAGGAATCGTCTCTATGTGCTCACTTCTGTCCGGCTCGTTGGCCTCGGCCATAAGCCGTTTTCTGACAGTGGAGATTGGTAAGAATGATGTTGCAAGACTCCGGGAAGTCTTTTCGATGTCCATCATCGTGATTCTGCTTCTGGCCGCTGTGGTATTTGTGATCGCCGAGCCATCTGGGGTCTGGTATGTCGGAAACGTGATGAACTTGCCTCCAGAACGAGTAGAAGCTGCCAGATGGGTGTTCCAGTTCTCATTGCTTACATTCTTGGTCAACTTGTTGTCCGTGCCCTACAACGCAACTATCATCGCGCATGAGAAGATGAGCGCATACGCCTACATCAGCATTCTTGAAGGAGTCTTGAATCTTACCGTGGCTCTTCTTATAATGCACAGTACGTTTGATCGTCTGAAATATTTTTCGGTGCTGATGTTCCTTTCTGCCGTTGTTGTGAGGTTCACTTATGCTGCGTACTGCAGACGTTTTGACGAGTGCGGACACAAACTAAGATGGAACAAGAGAATATTCCGCCAGATGCTTTCCTTCGCCGGATGGAGTTTCCTCGGAAATGGAGCTTATATGCTTAACACTCAAGGTGTGAACCAGTTGCTGAATGTTTTTTTCGGAGTCTCGCTCAATGCTGCCAGGGAGGTCATGTCCAAGGTTGAGACATCAGTGAACAGGTTCGTCACGAACTTCATCACGGCGATAAATCCGCAGATAATGAAATCCTACGCTGCAGGAAACTATGAGTATATGTACCATCTGGTTTGCAGAGGGGCAAAATATTCTTACTTCCTTCTTTGGATTCTCGTTCTGCCGCTGGTGCTGGAAACCCCCGCCATCCTTCGTCTCTGGCTAAAGAATGTCCCTGAATATTCAGTTGTATTCGTCCGGTTGTCATTGGCTACCGCCTTATGCAACACGCTTGGTCACACTTTTTTAGCTGCAGTCAATGCAACAGGTAATGTTGGCCGGTATCAGACTTGGGTCACTATTGTCGGAGGTCTGGTCTTTCCTTTGTCTCTGGTGGCGTTCAAGTTGGGATGTGAGCCACAGACAGCCTTCTACATTTATTTTCTGGTGTATTTTGTCCTGATTTTTGTCCGTCTGGTTATTGTGTCCGGACATATTGGCATGCCGAAGTCTTTGTTTGTCAAGGAGGTTTTCATGAGGATAATCCCAGTCACACTGCTTTCGGCCGCTGTTCCTTCAATTTTGGTGTGCGGAATGTCTCCGTCTGTCTGGAGAGTCCTGATTGTCAGCCTTGTCAGCGTTTGCAGTGTGGCTGTGACGGTGTATTTCACAGGACTGACCGATGGAGAAAAGGCTTTTGTCATCAGGAAAATCAAGAATATCAGCAAGATAAAAGTATTGTCATGAACACACATTATACAGTCGAAAAAAACGTTCTGATTCTGATTAGTCTTCTAAAGCGGAACGGAATAAGAAAAGTCATCGCTTCCCCTGGAACCACGAACATCACGTTTGTGGCCAGTCTGCAGAGCGATCCTTTCTTCCAAATGTATTCAGCGGCGGACGAGCGCTCTGCGGCGTACATGGCCTGCGGCTTGGCGGAGGAAAGTGGAGAGCCGGTGGTGATAACCTGCACTGGAGCCACGGCGTCACGAAACTATATTCCAGGAATGACTGAAGCATATTACCGGAAACTACCTGTGCTTGCGGTCACGTCCATGGCCGGACGTTCGAAAATCGGAAATCTCAATCCACAGATAATCGATCGTTCCAGGATTCAGAAGGATGTCTCGGTTTATTCAGCCTTCCTTCCTTTTGTCCATGACTGTGAGGATGAAAGGCTATGTGTTCTGACAGTGAACAAGGCGATGATCGCGCTTCGGGCCGGCGGGGGGGGACCGGTGCATCTTGATGTGGAGACAAGAATCTCCACGGATTTCTCAGTCATGGAGTTGCCGGACGTTCCCAAAATTGATTATTATGAATATGACGACAAATTACCGACAGTCCCAGAGTGTAACGTCTGTGTCTTCATCGGATCTCATCTTCCATGGAAAGAGGATGAACAGAAGGCCTTGGAGGATTTTTGTGACAGATATGACGCGGTCGCTTTTTGTGATCTGACATCGAATTATTCAGGACGGTTCGCTGCGAGGGCGGCGGCTGTTTTCTCACAGAAGTACATCCATACTTCACTTCTCAGACCTGACCTGCTGATTCACATCGGAGAGGTCTCGGGTGATTACTACACATGGAAATCATTGAAACCAAAAGCTGTGTGGCGCGTCAGCCGGGATGGGGAACCAAAGGATGCTTTCGGAAGTCTGACCAAGGTTTTCAATATGTCCGAGAAGTTCTTTTTCCGGAGTTATTCAGACATGAAGGCACCGTCTGCTCCATCCATGAAAATGACTGGAATAGAAAAGGAATATGAGGCAGTGCTCTCATCTGTTCCGGAACTGCCTTTCTCCAATCTTTGGGTCGCAAGGCGTCTTTCCGGCGCGCTGCCTTCCAGGGCAGTGCTTCATCTTGGCATACTCAACTCGTTAAGAAGCTGGAATTTTTTCAGACAAGATCCATCAGTAAAAGTGTTTTCCAATGTCGGCGGATTCGGAATAGACGGCGGATTGTCCTCGTTGGTGGGTTCATCTTTGGCCTCTCCTGAAATTTTGCATTTCGGTGTTTTCGGTGATCTCGCATTCTTTTATGACATGAACTCGTTAGGTAACAGGCACATAGGAAAGAACATCAGAATCTTGCTGATAAACAACGGCAAAGGAACCGAATTCAGAAACTACAGCCATCCGGCTTCGATGTGGGGGGACGATGCCGATGCATACATCGCCGCCAGTGGTCATTATGGGAATAAATCCCATGAGTTGGTCTCTCATTATGCCCAGGATCTTGGCCTTGAATATCTTTCCGCATCAAATGCGGAAGAGTTCAATAGTGTTTCGGAGAGATTTGTCTCGCCTTCGTTGTCCCGTTCCATGGTGCTGGAGGTTTTCACGGACAGTGAGGACGAGAGCCGGGCTTTGGAAATGTTCGGCAATGCCGTTGGACCGGATGCAAAGGATAAGGCCAAGGATTTGATCAAGAGTGTGTTCGGGAAGGATTCCATCAACCGTATTAATAAATTGATAGGAAAATAGATTATGGGAAAGACTTTGACGAGAGCGATTGACTATATATTCAAAGGCATTCCGGAAGTGAATGTCAAGGTCGATGTTGGAATGGTGGAACCTTCTAACATATTGAAAGGGAAAAAGATCCTGATAACGGGTGGTGGAAGAGGTTTGGGTTTCGCGATAGCTAAGAAGTGTGTCGCCGAGGGAGCGGAAGTGCTCATCTGCGGGAGATCTTCACAAACCCTTGAAAAGGCAGCCTCGGAATTAGGCGATAGCCTTTATTCTGTTTTCGATGTGACAGATTACGAGCATATCCCTTCGTTTGTCCAAGAGTGTTCCCGGAAACTTGGAGGACGGATTGATGTCCTTGTCAACAATGCTGGAATATCCTTGCATGAGGGAAGCATCTACGATGTGACATTGGAAGGATTTGACGCTCAGTTCGGAACCAACCTGAAGGGACCATACTTTTTGTCGAAGGCATTTCTGAATAATTTCAAGGCTACCGGTAATTCAGGAGGAAGCATAATATTCGTGACATCTGAAAGGGGACTGTACTGCGACGACCAACCCTATGGCCTCACCAAGGCGGCGGTTTGCAGTCTTACTCAGGGACTTGCGCGCAGAGCGTTGAATGATGGCGTTCGGGTCAATGCGGTCGCTCCCGGGGTGACGGTTTCGGACATGACTGGTGTTGACAGGAACGGAAATCTTTTTAGACCGGGAACTTCGGGCGGACGTGTGCTGCTTCCGGAAGAGATTGCCGAGACGGTCGTGTTTTTGATCTCTGACGCGTCAAGGTCAATCAATGGAGCCATTATTCCATGCAATGAGGGCAATCACATTAGATGTGACTGGTAGCTATGAGAATAGGAATCCTGACATTTCACTATGCGTGCAACTACGGGGCGATGTTGCAGACTTACGCCACGCAGGAGTTCTTGCGCTCGATGGGACATGATGTCTGTGTGGTTGACTATCGCAATAAGTCAGTAGAGGAAGGCTACGCTGCCTGGAACTTCAAGATAGACTTGCTGAAGACTTTGCCAAGAGCCTTCTCCAGGGCGATGAGGAATAGCCGGTTCAGACATTTCATGAAAGAATATCTGGTGTTGTCAAAAGATCCGTTTGACAGTTTTGATGTGTTGCTGTTCGGCAGCGATCAGATCTGGAATGAAATGATCACTGGCGGATTTGACAAGATATATTGGGGAGATTTTACTACCAAGGCCAGAAAAGTCGCTTGGGCTGCCAGCGCCAACGTCCTGTCTTTCTCGGACATGGAATATGCCGCGAAATGCCTGTCTGGATTTCATGCGATAAGCGTCAGGGAGGATTCTTTGAAGGAATTGGTCAGCGGTATGACATCGGTTCCGGTCAAGTGTATTCAGGATCCGACCTTGATGCTGGGCGAACGGGAATGGAAGGCATTGGCCGGCCCCGTCAAGGATGGGGGATATGTCTTGGCTTATCCGATGCTTTGTGATGAATTGGTGATAAAGACCGCCGGCGCGATCGCTGGAGCAAAAGGACTACGGCTCGTGATACTTTCCAAGAATGCATTGTACCGACCGTATAAGAATATGGTGCAATGGGCTGGACCGGAGGAGTTTGTGTCGTATTTCGCAGGAGCGTCCCATGTTGTCACATCATCATTTCACGGAACGGCTTTTTCGATCATATTCAGAAAAAAGTTCCTATCGGTCGTAGAACCTGGTACAAGGAATCTTCGTGTGGAGTCATTGCTTCGAAAGATGGGTCTTGAGAACCGGCTTTCTGACGGTTCGGACCTATCTTCCATCGACTTGCCTCTAGACAATGATAAGATAGGAATGGCCTTGGACGGGCTAAGGCGGGAGGCTGTCGATTTCTTGAAAGCATCAATGTCATGACAAAGAACGGCAAGATAACGGTTCTGTATGTGAACCATGAGGATAACGTTGTCGGGGGGTCTTCCTGGTCGCTCGACAATCTCATCAGGTCGGTCAATGAGTATGTCATTCCGGTCATTCTGTTGAGGTCGGAGGGACCTGTGGCCGACTTTTTCCGATCCAAAGGCTACGAGTGCATTGTTCATTCATTCAGGCGCTTGACATACAAAGGGGGAGTCTTGAAAAGGACATTGCGGTTTCTTCCACACCTTGTGACGAACACCTGGATCAACCACAAGTGTGTCAAGGATGTGTCCAGACTTCTTGCTGGCAGAAACGTCAGCATTGTCCACAGTAACTCGGGTGTCATCGACATCGGGCTGGCCTTGGCGGAAAAACTTGGCGCGAGACATGTCTGGCATATTCGTGAATATTTTGACCTGGGCTTGAACGCCAGACCTTTCCGAGGATTCGGAAGGTGGAATGTGGAACTTCGCCGCTCTGATGCTGTCATTTTGATTTCCAACGGTTTGCGGGAGCATCTTGGGCTAAAGGACTGTCTGTCGGCATACTGCTTCCCTGATGCTGTGCGTTCTAAGAATGATGTCGTCCTTGATACAGAAAAAGAAAAGTATTTCCTTTTCTGTGCTGGTGAGATGGGGGCAGTGAAACGTCCGGAAACAGCCATTAGGGCATTCGGCGGATCCGGTTTGGCTGCCAAAGGGTATTCGCTGGTCTTCACGGGAAACTGTCGTGAAGAGAGAAAGGTCGGCCTGATGGAGGTGGCGAAAGAGGCCGGTGTGGAAAACAATGTCGAGTTTAGGGGCTATGTGGCTGACATCAGGTCTCTTATGTCCAAAGCTACAGCCTATCTCATGTGTTCTGAGTTCGAGGGGTTGGGGCGTGTGACCATTGAGGCGATGTTCTACGGCTGTCCGGTAATTGCCAGAAGGTCTGGAGGCACTTTGGAGATAATCACTGACAGGCGGAACGGTTTCTTTTTTGACACGGTTGAGGAATGCTCGGGACTTATGAATATGCTGGCGTCGGCTCTGCCGCTTGACGTTGTCCGCAAGGCCCAGAAAGATGCGGTGGCCCGTTATTCTGAAGAGGAATACGGCAGTGAGATAATGCGTGTATATGATGTTTTGACAAAATGATAGGCGTTATAGTTATTAATTATCACAGTGAGGAGAAGACGATAGAGTTCGTGAGGACTGAACTTGCGAAGATCCGGTCGGATTATGCTGTGGTGATTGTGGACAACGGTAGCACGGAACTAAGCAGGGACCGTCTGCTGGAGGCGTTCAAGGGGGCGGACCAGTATGTCTTCGTGGTGCCGTCCGAAGAGAATCTTGGCTTTGCCAAAGGCAATAATCTTGGGGCGGAAGTGGCTCGTAATCAGTTTGCCCCTGATGTTTTTTTGTTCGCCAACAATGACATACGTCTTGTAGAACCTGATGTTGTCGAAAGGATGGCGGCCAGGTTGAGGTCTCTGGAGGAGGCCGGGGCTCTCGGCCCAAAGGTTGTCGGACTGGACGGGCGGCTCCAGAGTCCAGAGCCGTTCATCAGTTTCTGGGACAGGCATGTGGCTCTTTATTGGAGGAGTCTGTTTTCATCCAAATCAAGAAGACCGTTTTGGGAGGAATATTCACAGACTGCTAAGGAAGGCTTTCATTACAGGATTTCAGGATCTTTCTTCATGGTCAAGGCCGAAGATTATTCCGCTTGCGGGAAAATGGATCCGAAGACCTTTCTCTATGCGGAGGAAATGATTCTGTCCGAAAGGCTTAAGAGGATAGGAAAGGGTGTTTACTACTACCCTGAAGTCTCGGTCGTTCATGAACATGGGGCGACCACGAGGAAGTACTACGACAAGGTCAGGGTGCGGGAACTCAAGTATCAGAGCGAGAAGTACTACTATAGGGCCTACATCGGGACTCCGGCGTGGCAGTTTCTGGTGGCGGACCTGACATATTCATTGAAAAAATTGCTGAAGAGGTAGGTTATGAGAAAGAAGATTTACGTGTCGCCGTCGGCTAACAGGAAAAACGGCTATCCGAACCGCTACTTCGTCTTTTTGAAGGAGAATCTGGCTGAGTATTTCGATGTGCTTGACGCGGACAACGAGCCATACCTGACGCAGGGGTGGGCGTTGCTGAAACATTCGTTCAAGGCTGACATATTCCTGCTCAGTTTCGTGGAGACGATAGCTTTCCACAAACTGGCTTTCGCGCAGTACTTGATGGTACGGCTTAGTTTTTTGATAATGAGGTTGAGGCACAAAGAGATCGTATTCATATTCCATAACCCTCGTCCGCACAAGGGGGAGAATTGGATGTCGAGGTCGCTGACGAAGGTTCAGTTGCTTCAGTCGTGCCTTGTCGTCTCGCATTCCGGAGAGACCGCCGCGTTCGCGAGGGCTTTGATTTCTGAATATGGCGGCTCGCCTGACAAGGTGCGTTATGTCTGCCATCCGGTCGCAGTCGCCGGTGATGATGGTTCTGTTGTCGCCGAGGCTGATGATGGCTTTGCGCCTTCCTTGAAAACAAGACGTTCCGGCAGGTCTGATGAGATTTTGATCTGGGGAAATATCCTTCCGTACAAAGGAGTGCTGGAGTTTATTTCCAGTCCGGCCGTGAGGGTCGCCGGGCTTGATGTCCGCATAGTCGGCCGGTGCAAGGATCCAGGAATGGCAAAAGACATCGAAAAGGCTGTGGCCGAGTGCGATTCCGCCGAGTTTGTCAGCTCTTATTCCAATGGTTCTGAGTCTCTTCGCTCGAAGATTATTTTCGAGAACAGAGCCGCTGACTTTGATGAACTTGCATCTTTGGTCAGTTCCAGCAAGTTTGTGTTGTTTCCGTATCTGCCAGGCAGTGTGTCAAGTTCGGGTGTGCTGATGGACACTCTGGCAATGGGAGGAAATCCGGTAGGGCCGGCGGTAGGGGCGTTCGCTGATCTCTCCAGAGAGAATGTTTGTTTTGTCTATGGTTCAGAGGCCGAGATGATCGAGATCCTGAAGTCAGACCGGAGCGTCAATCCTGGAGTTCTCCGTGATTTCATCGCCCGCAACACATGGCACTCCTACGCCAAGTTCTTCGCGGACTTTTTCGCCTCCGGACACTGATGCCTGTTTCCTGTCCGGGAGCGGTGGCGGGAATGGTTCACAGGACGCTCGGTGGCGTGTTTTCTGTGGATTTGACCACTCCGGAGTTATCGTTTGGACTAATTTTTGATATGCTTGTATTCTATTGCATGGCCCGGCGGGCGCTCAGGATCATGTCTCACGGCGCCGCATTTATAGCCTGCCAGTTATGAAGATTATAACTACTTTAAGTTTAATTTATTATGAAAAGAGTTTTTTCATCCATCCTTGCGGCATCAATGATGCTTATCGGAACCGCTGCCATCGCGCAGCCATCACTCGGCATCGGCTACCTTAACTCTACGGACAAGGTAAAGTCCGGCAGCACGACCAAGACCACTAATCTGAACGGCTTCTATGTAGGCGGATCCTATAACATTAACCTTGCCGGTTCTTTTGGCGTGGCTCCGGGACTGTACTATGGTCTTGCTACCAAGAGTGATGCGGACAGCTATTTCGGCATCAACACTAATGTTGACGTTACAGAACACTATCTTTCCATCCCTGTGATGTTCAATGCGGGCCTTACCTTCGCAGACGGCATTGTCGGCAGGGTCTACGCCGGTCCTTCGCTGGCTTATGGTATTGCTTCCGACACCAAGGTGAAGGGATCCATCGCCGGTTTCTCAAAGGACACCAAGATCAACAACTATGGTGATGACTATCACTACGGACGTTTCGATGTCATGCTCGGCGGCGGTGTGGCGGTCGAGTTCTTCGACATGGTACGCTTCAATGTCGGCTATGACTACGGTCTCGTGAACCGTTACACCGGTGACGGCGACATAACCCGTCACAGGAGCCAGTTCAACATCGGTGTCGCCTATCTTTTCTAAAAGATACTGTTTTTTATTACTGAACACAAAAACGGCCGGAGAGGATTCTCTCTGGCCTTTTTTCGGTTTGTGACGTGCGGAAGACGCATTGTCTCACGCGCCCGTGATTACTTTCTTTTCTCTCTCTTGCCGAGTTTCTCCCTTGTGAGCATCGGCTCGTTGGTGGTGATGCAGTCAACTCCGAGGTCAATCATGCTCTGGATGTCTTTCTCCTTGTTGACGGTCCAGCAGTTGACGCTCATCTTGTTGTCGCGCGCCTGCTTGAACCATGTAGGATTCTTTGCAAAGACCTTGTAGTGGAAGTCGATGCCGTTGATGCCGAGTCCGGCGAGTTCCTCAGGACTCTTGTCGTCGCCAAGGTACTGAACCGTGAAGCCAGGGCAGAGGGCGGCGAGCCTCTCGCAGATGTTCAGGCTGAAGGAGATGAAAATGACACGCTTAGGACTGTAGAGGCCGTGTTCCTTGAGGGCCTTGACACTCTGGTCCACCATGTAGTCCTCGTGGGCCTTGTCGATCTGCTGCTTGAGCTCGAACACCAGCACGGTCTTCTTGCTCTTCTCACCCTGGGTCAGGTACTCGTCAAGAGTAGGGATCTTCTCGCCGTTCTTCAGACGGCAGTCCTTGAAGTCGGCGTAGTCGTGATCCCAGATGCACATCCCGTCGATGTCGGCGTCGTGGTGGACAAGCATGACGAGGTCGGAGGTGATGTGTACATCGAACTCGCTGCCCCACAGTCCGTTCTGCTGAGCCAGTTCAAGCGATTTGATGGAGTTCTCGGCATAGCCGGCCTCCTCGCATTTCCAGAATCCTCTGTGCGCGGTCACAGCGATCTTCTGTGGGGCGCACGAAGCGGCGAGCGCTATCAAGGCTCCAGCCGCGGCAATTTTAGCAATCTTTCTCATATTCATTGAATATTATGTTTTGAACATTTCGTATTGGTGGCAAAGATACTCAAATCCGCCCGAATAATGAAGTTCTACTGGCATGTTCTTGGTTATGTAACCTTCAAATAATAACCTGCATCATCTTAAGGAATCTTTTCGGTCTATATCTGTTTTCTCATCAGTCATGTGCCACCGGCACACTCCTTCTTCGAAAATAGATCTATCCTCGAAAATCTTCTCTTAATCTGAGGCAACTTATTTTTTTCATGTTACTATGAAATCAACGGGGAGGCGGAATACGAGGTCACTTCAGGGTTAGGTAGTGGCGGCGGAGGGGTTCGGGGAACTTCTCGATGGAGTAGCGGAGCATCGTGCGGGGCATCGAGGTGGCATATTCATCGAGAAAGAGTTCGAGGCGGCGCCGGTCGCGCTTGCCGGCTTCGCGGAGCATCCAGCCGACGGCCTTGTGCATCAGGTCGTGCTTATGGGACATCAGCTTGACAGCCAGAGAGTAAGTGTCGTTGAACTCGCCGTTCCGGATCAGAGTCAGAGTCGAGACGATGGCGATTCTCTGCTCCCACAGCAAAGTGCTGTCCGCCAATGAATATAACCGCTCCCGCTCCTGTGGGTTCTCAAGAAGGTAGCCACCGACAATGGATGGAGCGGTCAGGTCGACCAGATCCCAGTTGTTGATTCCGGAGGTGTGTGAAAGATAGAACTCGAAAACCTCTTTCGGGACGGATTTCCGGCTCTGCTGCACGAGGATTATAAGCGCACATAGACGGGCTTCGTGCCAAGGAGAACCTAGCAAGGCCTCTATGTCGAACAACGATGCGAACAGATTCTTTTTCGCCACGGCCCTGACATCCGGCACGACCACACCCAGAAAACGGTCGCCTTCACCATATTCGCCGACTCCACACTTGAAGAACCGTGGCAGCACGACGCGCTTCTCCTCTGAATGAAGCGCATCCAGTTCAGCGGTCACCCTTTCGGCGAATGTTGTTGGATTCTGTTCCATTGTTGTCCTTATGAAGAAAGCTTACAGTCTGGTCCAGGTCACGGTTTCGGAGAAGCCCATCTTGGAGCCCTTTAGCGAAAGGGTCTTGGAGTCCGAGAACCTGGCTTTGAGGGAGGCGTTGATGCCTCGCACTGGGTCATAGATGTTGGCTCCACTCCAGACTTTGGCAGAAGCGTCATATTTCAAACCTTTGAATATCACGATTTTGTCACAATCAACATTCCTCAGCGACTTGTCCGGATTCTTGGCGTCCTTGCGGACAGATCCATCTTTCTCTGTCCTGTTCTGGACCCAGAAGACCTGTGCGGTGTAGGAGCCGTCGGCATTTTTGAAAACCTTGACCTTGCTTTTCTCGCCTTTATGATCGACAAGGTAATCACCGATGATGTTGTCTCCGGCCGCGTTCGGATCTTCTGCACTCGCAGATGTTTCCGTAAGGCTGGCTTCAGGTGCGGCCAAACATCCACTGTAGTTTTTGATTGTCAATTCCATGCGTGAACCTGCGGCCTGAACAGGACCACAGAACGTAAACAGTGTGATGGCAGCGCAGAGCAAGCCGAAATCCTTTGACTTCATATTCATGAAAATTAATATGTTGGTATAATAATTGTCCGCTTCGTTTTTGGCGCGGCGATGGTACTGTTGCCATTTCTGTGCCGAGGGCTTGAAATCTCGACAATTTGAGTTAATTTTGCCGCGATATGAACAACGGACTTATTATTCTGGACTTTGACGGTACCCTTTGCGATACCAGAAATACCATTGTCAAGACGCTTCAGATGACGATGGAGAAACTTTGCCTGCCAGTGGCTGATGAATATGCCTGCGCGGCGACAATCGGACTTCCTTTGAGTGAAAGCTTCAAGACTATGTTCCCGTCGTTGACGGATGGGCAGGCTCAGGAGTGCGCCGAGGCGTACAGGGACATATCCGAGGAGAACAAGAAACTGCTCGCTCCTAAGGTTTTTCCTAATGTGCCGGAAACTCTGGCGGAACTTCGCAGAAGGGGCTTCGTGTTGACAATCGCTTCTTTCCGTTCTAATCATTCGCTCATGGATTTTGTCATGACTTTCGGTTTTGACAAGGAAATCTCGCTTGTGCTTGGGGCGGATGACGTGACGAAAGCCAAGCCGGATCCGGAACCTGTCCTTCTGACTTTGAAAAAACTGGGATTCAGCGCATCCCGGACATTGGTTGTCGGCGACATGCCTTTTGACATCCTGATGGGCCGCGGGGCCGGCGCCAGGACTTGCGGTGTCACCTATGGCAACTCCACTCGCGAGGAGCTGCAAGGCTCCGGTGCTGATTACGTCATTGATGATTTCGCTTCTCTTATGTATTTGGATTGGTTGTGATTTTGCTTGTGAGAGCGGCGAAAAAAGAAAAACCTGAATTTTGCACGGTGGACCAAAATTCAGGTTTTTATTTTTCGCCGCCTTTGTGCTCGAATGGTTAAGTTATTTATAACCGAACTATGCACTTTAGGCTTGTGCCTGATAACAGGTACTATTTACTCTATGACTTGCAAATCCATAAGAGTGCACCAATAGACAGCGAAAAAATCAAACGTCAAATTTTGGTAACGTGCAAAATTTGACGTTTGCCTTTTTTTCGATGTCGCCTACACATAAAGTCGCTTTGCCTTTTCTACACTTCGTCACTTCGACAGGCTCAGTGACCAACAACACATCTGAATGGTAATCCAGAGAGAGGAAACACTATTTTCCACTCGGGATGATGATCTTGTAGGTGTGGCCGGCCTTGTTGAGCAGTTTGTTGTCACGAAGCCAGAGGTTGGCCTCTTTAAGTTGGAAATAGCTCACGCCGTGTTCCTCGGCGAAGTCCACTAGGCTGGCTATCGCTCCGCTGACCGTCACGACCTCTTTCGGAGAGTAGGTAGGGTACTTCTCGAAGTCGTTCACATTGAAACCGAAGGAGGCCGGATTTTCGAAAAACATCTTTGCGGAGAGGACTCTGAACATGTAGCGGGAGGTCTCCTCTACCATCCAAAGATTCAGAGCCGACTTCTGTCTCTGGTCTGTCAGCCGCCTGGAGATGCCGGCCTGTCCGGCGTTGTAGCTTGCGGCCACCGTCATCCAGTCGCCGTACCTGCTGTAGGCTTTACGAAGGAACTGGCAGGCCGCGATGGTCTCTTTCTCAATGTTATAGCGCTCGTCAACCTCTCCGTCGACAATGAGGTTGTAGTCCTTTGCCGTCGCCTTGGTGAACTGCCACAGACCTGCCGCCCCCGCCGGTGAATATGCCTTCGGGTTGAGGTTGCTCTCGATCGCCATGAGGTACTTAAGGTCATCCGGGATGCCGTACTGCTTGAGTATCGGCTCGACCATCTTGAAGAAGCGGTCTGATTTCTTCAGCATCAGGATGGAGTTGGAGTGCATGTAGGTGAAGGCTATGAGTTCCCTGTCCATCCTTTCGTAGAGGTCGCTCCTGTCGAACCGAACCGTGTCCCCGGCGAAAATGATCTGCCTCGGCACCGCCGGAGCGCGAAAATGCAGCTCTTCCTGCGGGTAGATCTGTGCGGGGGAGAGTGTGGCGGCTCCAAGTGCGAGCGCGGTGAGTAGGAATATTCTTTTAAGATTCATCGCTGTGTGATTTTTTGATAGGCGAGCCTTTCCGATCCGTCGGCCAGAACGATCACGCCGCAGTAGGAGAATCCAGCCTTTTCTATGAGGCGGCGCATTATCCGGTTGTCGCGGTGGGTGTCGATGCGGAGGTTGCCGCTGACCGAAAGGGCATATTCAATGATCCTTCGGAACACGCCGTGGCTCTCGGGGGTGCTGGCGATGCGGTGGATGACGTGGTAGGGTGAGCTGTCGTCAAGCCACTTGCCGTCGATTGACGAATATGTCGGTTCGGGCGAGGGGAGCAGGGCGAAGTAGGCGACCGGTTTTCCGTCTTGCTCAATGATGTGCGCTCCGCCCATGCTGATGTCCGTGCGTACGATGCCGGCGTCAGGGTAGCCGTCTCCCCACTGGGTGCTGTTGCCGTCCGAGCGCATGATACTTTTAGCGGCGGTGAATAGCTCCATCGCCGCCGGAATATCTTTTTCTGTCGCCTTTCGGATCATTATTGCACTCCAAGCAGTTCGATTTCGAAGATCAGCGTCGAGTTGGCCGGAATCCCCGGTTGGGAGAAACTCCCGTACCCCAGTTCGGACGGAATGTAGATCTCCCATTTGTCTCCGACACGCATCTGCTGCAGGGCGATGACCCAGCCTTCGATCAGATCCCGGAGCCTGATGGCCAGCGGATAGCCTCCGAGGCTGGTGTCGAAGCACTTGCCGTCAATGGTCCGGCCAAGATAATGACAGCTGACCACGCTGCTTGGAGTCGGTTGCTTTCCGCCTTCAGAACCTGATTGGAGTACCTTGTAGCAGACTCCTTTAGCCAGCCGCGTCACGCCCTCCTCTTTTCCCTTCTCGGCCAACCACTCCTTGTTGGCACGGGCATATTCATTCTTGTTCATTACTGGTTGAACCTTTTGGCCTGCTCCTCGATGAGCGCCTTGTCGTTGAAGTAGTCGATCCTCATCGCCTTCTTCACCTCGTCGAGGGTCGCCGCGGCCACGGCCTCGGCATCCTCGCTGCCCTTCTTGAGGATCTCGTACACGGCAGGGATGTCCTTCTCATATTCCTTTCTCCTCGCCCTGATAGGCTCAAGCTCCTCGTTGAGGATCTTCTCAAGGAATCTCTTGACCTTCACGTCGCCGAGGCCGCCTCTTCTATAGTGATCCTTCAGCTCGTCGAGGTTGGCATATTCAGGAAGATAGAGGCCGAAGTGCTCGTCGCGGCAGAACGCGTCGAGGTAGGTGAAGACGGTGTTGCCCTCCACGTGGCCAGGGTCGCTGACATTGATGTGCTGAGGGTCCGTGTACATCGACATCACTTTCTTGTGCATTTCCTCGGCGGTCTCCGAGAGGTAGATGCAGTTGCCCAGCGACTTGCTCATCTTCGCCTTGCCGTCGGTTCCAGGGAGGCGGAGGCACGCCGCGTTGGAAGGCAGCACAGCCTTCGGCTCGACGAGGGTCTCGCCGTAGATGCGGTTGAAGCTGCGCACGATCTCGACCGCCTGCTCAAGCATCGGCTTCTGATCCTCGCCCACAGGCACATCGGTGGCCTTGAACGCCGTGATGTCCGCGGCCTGGGAGATCGGGTAGCAGAAGAAGCCCACAGGAAGGCCACTTCCGAACGCCTGCTCCTCGCCGTCTTGGCTGAAGCCACGCATCTGGATTTCCGCCTTGACGGTCGGATTGCGCTGGAGCCGCGCCACCGTGACAAGGTTCATGTAGTAGAATGTCAGTTCGGTGAGCTCCGGAATCATGCTCTGGATGAATATTGTCACTTTGTCAGGGTCGAGGCCGACTGACAGGTAGTCCAGCGCCACCTCGATGATGTTCTGACGAACCTTCTCCGGGTTGTCGAAATTGTCGGTAAGCGCCTGCGCGTCAGCGATGAAGACAAACATCTTCTTGAAGTCGCCGGCATTCTGGATGGCCACCCTGTTCCTCAGGGAGCCGACGTAGTGGCCAATGTGGAGGCGTCCGGTCGGACGGTCGCCTGTGAGTATTATCTTGTTTGACATATCGTTATGTTTTTTAGTTCGTTATCGTCATATTACCTGAACCACCATATTCCCGAACCGCTCTATTTGTTGAGCCATCGTATTCATTGATAGGTAATTCCGTGGTTTACCTGATCAGGTTCAGGAATTCGTTCCTTGTCCGCGCCGAGCTGAGGAAGACTCCGGAAAACGCCGATGTGGTGGTGATGGCATTCGCCTTCTGCACGCCGCGGATGGACATGCAGGTGTGCATCGCCTCGATGACCACAGCCACCCCAAGAGGATGCAGCGCGTTGTCGATGCAGTCCCTGATCTGGACCGTCAGCCTCTCCTGCACCTGAAGCCTGCGCGCGAAAGTCTCCACGACGCGGGCTATCTTGCTCAGCCCCGTGATCTTGCCGTTGGGAATGTACGCCACGTGGCACTTCCCCAGAAACGGCATCATGTGGTGCTCGCAGGTGGAGTAAAGCTCAATGTCCTTCACCAGGACCATCTGGCGGTACTCCTCATCGAATATGGCGGATTGGATGATCCGCGTCCCGTCCTGTGAATATCCCTGCGTGAGGAACTGAAGCGCCTTGGCGACCCTCTCCGGGGTCTTCACAAGCCCCTCTCTGTCAGGATCCTCACCTAACAGACGGAGGATTTCCTTGACGTGCGCCGCTATCTCGGCCGTCGTCCCCTCCTCATATATTTCCTTTTTCTCGTATGACATATTCTTGGTCCTTCTTTTTTGGTACAGTTGTTGAGACTGTATTTCCCCGGATGCTATTTTGCCTGTTTGAAGGTCTTCCTCCTCTCACTCAGCGCTTTGACACCTCTGCCGACGCGAGGAGCCGCTCATTCACTCCGGCAATTCAGTTTCCAAGTCTACAAAATTAGGCAAAAAATACATATTGTTATGTTTTTTTGCATATCTTTGGGGCAAAATGAGCCGCTTTTCATGGCAATAGCAAAGCGGAAAACTTATGTTGCCACAGATTTGGTAGGCATTTTTGAAGTATTGGTAGTATTATTTTATTGATTATTAACAATTTCGAGAATATGTATTGGACACTTGAACTGGCCAGCAGCCTGGACGATGCTCCATGGCCGGCATCAAAAGAAGAGCTTATCGACTACGCCAACCGTTCCGGCGCTCCCGAGGAAGTCATCGAGAACCTGACCGAACTGGAAGACGACGGCGAAGTCTACGAATCCATAGAAGACATCTGGCCCGACTACCCGACCAAGGAGGACTTTTTCTTTAACGAGGAAGAGTATTAGTAGTTAATTGCTTAATAGCCAAATAGTTAAGGCGGAACATTATTACAATGGGCCGCCTTTTCTTGTTTTTCAAAAGACTTGTCCGCTCCTTTATTTCTGATTTGATATTCTTTCCAACCGTGATGTGATGCCTTGCTTATAAGCTTCCTTGCACTCGTCATCCAGAAACGACATGTCAATCATGTCGAGGAATTTCGGAAGGAGTTTTCTGTACTTTTCTAGCATATTGTCAAATACCTTGGGCGCAATACCTGAAAGTGTCATGGCGCTGACGAAATCGCTTTTCGTTATCCGCTTCTTCCGTCCATTGAGTGTGAGCGCCATTTCTTCGGTGTCTTTCGGATTTGCCATTGAGACATTTAGAAGATCGTATGCCGGGGTAAGTAACCACTTGCCTTTTGGTGCATACAGAGAGAAGTTCTTCAGATGCATATCATTGTTTCCTACCAGCCAACTGAAGAATACTTGTTCATAGAAATCGGTCAGATCCAAAAGTGGCACATATGAATATTGGGCGATTACCTTGGCAATCTGTTCATACGAACTCTTGTACTTGTATTCCGTCTGTCTCTCTGTAAGCTGGCACATGTCCTCCATCGGAATCTTACTTCCGTCTGATGTCCGGTCTATCCTTTTGGTCAGGTAGCCCAATGTACCATCTTGAAGTCGTATTAGAGTGTGGGGCACAACCTTAATCTTTGCGATTTCGGCCAAATGCATTGTCAAGTCTTCATTTTCGGGAAGATTCTCGTATGTCTGGGTCTGTGGCTTGAAGATATAATCGCCCCAAAGTCCTGCTATGGTGAGTCTTCTTGACCCTTCATGCCTGTCGAGATGGAGAGACAGTTTCGCCTGAACTCCGGTCAATGTTGTCTGTGACTTTATCACCTGGGCGGCCAGAGTGTCCAAATCATGGAGTGAATAGGGCAATTCCGGAGCATTCTGCATCCCGAAGAATTTCTTGGCACAGCCTTTATGGAAATCCACTTCTCCGTCCGTAAGTTCCTTATAGCAATATAGACATTTACTCATCGCTTTTCTTATTTACAGGTACGACACTTACCGCTCCGATGCAGTCCTTGCAACAGAGCAGGAGCAGGGACATCCTGTCCAATGAACTGATGTCCGTGTTCCTTAAGGCCACATCAAGCAGCCATCCTTCAGGAATGAGACCATCGAAGAACGGAAACAGAATTTTGGATTGATAAGGCTTCTCAGAGAGTGGCAGTGTAAGACTCACTGGATCTGAGCCCTTATTGTCTAAATATTCCTTATTGTAGCAAAATTCATAACCGGATTCTGTTTCAGTAAGAATACCGGCAAGGTTGTCCTTAAAGTAAATCTCAGCTTTTCTCATTCAATTCATCTGTTCTTACCGGTGCAAGCTCGTAGCCGAACATTGCAAGCACCTGATTAACCTTATCCATCCTGAGCGTCGGTTTTCCTTGCTCAAGTTGGCGCACGAAATTAAGCCCGACACCGCATTTCAGGGCGAGGTCTTCCTGTGTCAATCCATACTCCTTGCGGAGGGATTTGAGTGTTGCAGACAATAGTGTCTTCATAATATGATTACATTCTATCGGATGCAAATATAGTAAACTTTATGAAATTATATCATATCGAATGTAAGATTTTCCTCTGTTCGAAAATTACATCGTTTCGGATATAGAAATATGACATTATATGATGAAGGTCCTTTTACGGAACAGACCGGCTAGAAAACGCCGGAAATGTAGCTTAATTCACTATCAAAACTTGAATGACAAGCCTGCCGACACGTAGCCCGCGTCATGGCCGCCCTCCACCCAGAGTCCGGCCTTGTTGCAGAAGTACCAGCGGAGTCCGGCAGTGGCCAATATGCCCATCTTCGTGTCCATCTTGTTGAATGTGGAACTGGCCTCCTCTCCGCTTTCGTGGTCAGTGGTGTGTTCTCCGATCAGTCCTGCATCGACCATCGCCCTCGCGTAGAGTTCGAGACGGCTGCATAGCGTTATGTGGTAACTGAGACCTGCTGCAAAGTCAACTCTGTTGCAGAACGTGTCCTGCTGCTTGTCGCCATAGCCGTTGTCCAGCATCCAGTTGTAGCTGTAGCGGGAGTATTCGCCTCCTATTGACCAGCCCAGGCTTCCGAAACGTCCGAAATCAAGGAAGCAGATGTCCGAATATATCATTATCGGAGGGACAGCCATCTTGAATGAGGATTTGGAGCAGTCAGTGGCATGCTTCATCACTTTTGTCCACTCCGCGATCACAGGGGAGGCGCCGACCTGGATTGTCCTCGTGTATTTCGGGAACACTATCTCAGATTTGGTACGCTTCCAGTCCACGTTCTTATTGGCGTCGGAAGAGGCGATTCCTCCCTGGACACCGACCTGCCCGTCCTTGAGCTTCCCATCCACGCGGATAGCAGTGCCTCCGTAAGAGGCTTCCCACGCATGGATGACATCCATGAACGTGCTGAATTCGCCCTCCCGTATCCTTGCGGCAAATTCCGGATAGTCATATATCTTTCCGAAATACTTGTTCAGCATTGCCCCGGACATCGACGGCTCAGCCTTGTCAAAGATGCTGTTGCGGGTATCAGACCCGACCATTATGGCTATGTCCCCGGCAATGCTCAGGTACCACGAGCGGACCGGTCTCACGACCGTGATGTTCCTTCCTGTCCTTTCGGCTTCGACAGTGAAAAGAGAGTACAGGTCAATGCCTTTGCCCCGGTATTCCTCACGCACCCATTCGACCTTTGCCGGGCCGCCCAATGCTCCGTACATCTTGACCAGTCTCTTCACATATTTGTCCGAACCGTCAAGAAGCAGGGAATCGACGTCTTCATTGACATATCTCATCCTCTTGCCGTCGGCGGTAAGGCTTATTTCAATGTTGTCGGGGCGGTTGACAAGAGCCGAACGGAGATAACCGTCAATGACTTTGTCCTCTCCCTTGTTGAGCCATACCCTGACATTGACAACCTCTTCCTTCTGACGTTTTGCCTTCTTGTCGGAGACGGTCTGAGCATGCGACGTGATACCTGCCGACAGGGCCAATGCCGTCAAAGCGCAGGTGATGATTCCCGTTTTCATGTCCTATTCGGAGTCAACGGAGAAACTTAATCCGAAACTGCCGCCGCCATAGCTGCCGCTGAAGATGTAATTCTTCTTGTCCACCGTCTTCCGGTAGATTTCAGAACCTTCGCTCTTGGTGAAGCCTGCAGGTATGAACTTGGCGTAATAAGTGGTCGACACGGACTTGTCGCACTTGTAGTCGAAGAAGGTCAATGTCTTCATGCTGCCGATTTCTTTATACTGCCAATTCTCGACTTCCCCGTCAAATACAGGAAAGCCTTCCAGGAATGGATACTCCTTGACAACAGTGGCCCAAGTCACCTTGTCTACAGGGTCGATTTCAGTTTTGTTTCCTGACTCTTCCTTGCCGCAGCTGAAAATCATCATTGCGGCACAGATGAATAATAATAACTTTTTCATGTCGTTAGTGATTTATATGAGCCTGATTATAGTCAGGCGATAAGTAGAAACCTTGACCGAAGTCTTTGTTCGGTTTTGATTTCCGTAGGTCAATTTTGTCGAATACAATATTGGTCCCGTGATATAGTTTCATGCTATGCCTCCTCCCAATTTGTGACAGTACTGTGTAAGGTCGTCCACTGCAGACACGAATGACTGTGTATGCAGGTAATCGTAGTGTTGTTCCACGAAGTTTATGCCTTTATATCGCAACAAGTAGTTGAATGATTGTTTGAGCGTCAGTCTGTGACGCTTTCCAAATTCGGCAAGAAATATCACCGTCCATTCTATCTTGTCCTTAACATTGTGTTCCATAATGCTGTTTCTTCTAACGTAAGGGACTCTTATTTTGTGACAAATATAATGACAACCACAATTATATGCAAAGTGAAACTCAAGTTTGCGCAGGTATTCAACAATTTTGATAACTTGCGAAACTTGAACTCCACTTTGCCGAAACTATCTCTTTCCTCAAAAGTAACAGAAATGACCGGCTAAAAATCGCCGGAAACGTGGCTTAACTCACTGAAGTTTATCGGCGGGACGCAGCCACGTTTGATTTTTGGAGGCGTTGATTCTCAATGAGTTATAAAATACAGCGTGGAAACGCGACCAAAAAAAAGCCTGCGTTTCCACGCTATATCTAAAATGGTATCTGATTATCAGTAAGTTACAAAACACTCCGTGGCCGCGTCCCTCCAACGCTCACATTGGTGTTTTGCAAAAGAAACTCTTCCGCCGCCCTGTCAGAGTTCAATCGCGACTGTCGCCTTCGTATAGACCCTTCCGCTGCGGATGCTGAGTGGCAAATGTATGATTTTTTCATTTATTGAGAATAACTTTTTTTCGTAATATGTTAAATTTGCTCCGAGTTTGCTTTCTGACATGATGCATGAAAATATGATACACGTAAAAAAGTTCTTGTTGGTTCCGATGATCTCGGGACTCCTGATCTCATTGATGTCATTTGCTCCGGCCCGACATCATCATTGTTTATCTGAAGTCCAGGACTCTTCTGAAGTGACTGTCCAGGATGACAGCATTCTTCCGGTTATAGCTTGGTTCAGCAAGCGGGACACCATGACCTACTGGATACATGACAACCAATGGGAGGTCAACGGGAAAGACACGGTGATGACACTCGGCGCCGCCGCAAAAGTGATGCTTACGGTTACGGATTCCACCAGGAAAGGGTATGACATGGAATACACTTTCCTTGAATTCGTTTCCGACGACCAAATCAAATCGGAGGCCCAGAATCTTGTCGGACAGGCAATGGATATTCTCAATGATGCCACAGTGGGCACGACTATAAGATTCCGTACCGATCAGTACGGCAAGATTATCAAATACTACAATCTGAAGGATATCAGGAAACAGGCGAAAGAAATCCTGACGAAGTCAATCAGTAAAATGCCATATGCGGATTCCCTGCGCGCTGTGGGGCTTAAGCTGGATAAATTGATGTCACTGATTGACTCCGACAATCTGGTCGACGGATATACGGAAGAAATAGAACTTCTGTTCAATTATCATGGAGACCAATACAAGATAGGCGAAACGGAAAGCCATGAAGAAGCGACGGAAAACGAATACGCCTCTGATACCAAAACTGACATCTGGCTTGATCCTGACACGTATGAATACGGCATATCCGCAGATGTCTATTCGTATATTCCCAGAGAGGACATAAAGGTACTGCTCGGAAATCTCATAGAGTATTTCACTGATGAGGAGTCCGCAAAGGATGTTCGGGAAGGTCTTGATACTGAATTTGACAGTCAGGTGACTACGGACGGGGTGTGCAACTCATATGTCCGCATAAGTTATTTCAATGACGGATGGCCGCAGGAGGTGGTCAGTCAGAACAACATAAGCCTGGGCGACCGCCAGAAGCTTAAACAGAAATACATCACGTGGGATTACCGCAGCGTGGGACATTCGGAGTGAGATGACTGGAAGTCATTCTGATACGAGAATGATGATTACGGCTCTCTATTGATAACCTGGATTTTGTTTTAACCCTTTGTTTAAATCCAGGCATCTTTGCGGTATCGGGAAAACAGTTGTGAACCCGGTGAACTCGTTTTCCAGAGGAGTCCTCTGGTCGTATGCTTTGGTGTATTCGCCAAAGCGGATGAGATCTTGACGTCTCCAACCTTCCCAAACCAATTCCAGCAGACGCTCCTTTAGAATGTTGTCCAAATTGGCTTCCACATGAGGCATTCCTACTCGGTCTCTTATAGCGTTCAGCTCTATTGAACCATCCTCGCCATTGCGGACTTTCGCCTCGGCTTCCATCAACAGTGCGTCACCATATCTAAAAAGGACGATATCGTTGTCAACCTGCCGTCCGTCCGAATAGGCGGTTCGATCAACCTCGTATTTGCCTACACGAGCGCCTGCCGTCTGTTTATATGGGCTGTCACTGAGGTTCAGTTTCAGTTCAAGCGGCATGTACACCAATGGCTTTCCGTTGTCCAGATATATCTTCTTGCCGTCAACAAAAACGGTGTCTGCATAGAAGTTTGTCTTGAATCTATTGTCGACATGGTCTGTTCCGTAACCGAAAGCCTTGACGGTTGAGATCGTCGCACATGTTCCATTTTCGGATGAACCGCCATAGGCCCCGCCATGTTTGTAGTGGCGTGAGCGGAAAAGATAGTGGTATTCGTTCAAATATAAGTTCTTGTCCAGTGGTATGGTGAAAATGTTCTCCATGGAGTTTTCGTTGTGAACAGCGAAGTTCGAGGCGTAATCACTTTCCAGCTGATACCCTTCTTTGTCAAGTTGCTCGCAATACCAAATGCAGGTACTCCAAGCGTTCATCTTCTCTCCATTCACATTAAAGAAAATGTCATTGCCATCAAAGCTGATGGGAAAGCAAATAAAGAGACCAGAATGGGGTTCCGAGCCACTGAAGAAGAACGTCAGATCATCTTCCAGAAATCCCGTGAATGCGGCATCTCACAGAGCGAATATATCCGTGAGCGTGCCTTGAACCACAGGCCCAAGGCACGTCTGTCCGAGCGGGAGATAGAGGCGTATATCAGCCTGGCTGATGCCAGGGCTGACCTGGTCCATATCAAGAACGCTCTCAGCGGGAAGAGTCAGGAAGAATTGCTCAGGTACTTCCGGGATCCGGTCTATATGAGCAAGTGGATTGAGGCGACCGACTACCTGATTCGCCGGTTCTACGAAATTGAAGAACACTTAGCCAAAGGATGATATGATAGCACAGGGAAAATCTATCGCACACGGAAGTGTGTCCATAAACTACATTACCCGACTTGGAAAGGCCGAGATTGTGAAGCTGAACCATCTTCCCTCCGATATTGAAGTCCAGGCATTCTGGGCTCACATGAAAGCACACCAATTGCTTCACCTCGACAAGAGGGATAAAGGACATCCTATTAGGAACGATATGATCCGGATTGAGATATCACCAGAAAGGGATGATAGCAAAGACTGGACTCTCACTCAATGGAGGGAATTGCTGGAGCAGTTCGTCAGGGCCTTCGACTCTGCCGATAAGAACGACCCGAGGTTCCGTGGCCACAAGTTCTATCTTGCAAACTCGCAGTACCTCGCCACACTTCACCGGGACAGCAAATCCGGAATCCTGCACATGCATCTTGATTGCAACCGGATCGACATGGACGGTGAGTTCAACGATGATTATCTGATTGGATCAAGAGCAGTATTTGCCGCTAACAAGGTCACCAGAGAACGGGGATGGATTCAGGCCGAGCAACGGGCAGCCGAAAACAGAGAGCAAATCAGCAATGACTGCTACGCTGTTCTCAAGGACATGAACGGCTTCGATTGGAACGAGTATGTCACCAGGCTCACGGAAAGAGGCTATGACATACAGCTGCATCATGACAATGATGGGAATGTTCGCGGGTATTCCGTCAGGATGGGCAATTCCATTTACAAGTCTTCTCTTCTTGGTCACAGCAGAAACTTGATGCCTTCGAAGATTGAGGGTACCTGGGCTGGCCTTCATCCTCAAACAACGGATGAAATAGTCAAGCCGGATACTGAGACAGCACAGGAACCTGCGAAGACGGATACGAAGATCAACATCATACGCATGAAGATTGGAGGCAATGCCTGTGAGATCAGGATTCCCTATGATGTTGCTGCCGAAATGGGGAATGAGATACGGAAGATGGAAGCTGATCCCAAATCGGAGGCATTCTCTCATACAGCCAAAGCAGCTGCACTGCTATTCGCAAACTTCATCAATGAAGCGACCAATTTTGCGGAGAATTGCGGTGGCGGCGGCACTTCTCCGTCTTCCGGATGGGGACGGGACAAGGATGAAGATGACCTGGAATGGGCGCGTAGATGTGCCCGGATGGCTCATGATATGATTACAACAAGAAAACGCACTTATAGACGATAGTATATGAGACACAAGAATTTCGGAGCGGAGGCGCAACTGCCTCCGTTCCATTCCAAAGAAAGCTCTCAGGACAATCCCATCAGCCAGATAATGGAGCACATTAATAGTCGGAATGAACTCAGTCAGGAAGTTCAAATCCTTCAATCCATAATTGAAACCATAAAAGAAGTGTCTGAAAAGATTGACAAGGATAAGGCTGGGCTCAGGACAGTGGTTGATGTTATGGACCAGGTGCATGCAATGCTCTCCAGCGAAACAGAAGGGCTATTCGACCTTCAAAAGCAGGTCAGGAGTCAGGTCGTAGAAATGTGCCAGAAATCCGTTCCTCTTTCTCTTCCGGATGATGTCGGGGCCAAACTCAATACAATCTGCCAGAATGCCCTCAATGAGACAAGCCGAAAGATGAAAGAGACACAGGCCGAATACCTTCGAGACATCCAGAAACACAACGAAAAGTTCTTGGCCGACCTCAGTACCAACAAAGGCGTATGGCTATCCCGGAAGGTATTCTGGTGGTCCGCCGGAATTGCCTATGTGCTGTCGCTGCTTGGATTCTGCATTATTATATGGAATATTGTTCATTGAAAGGCCTTCAGAATGAGCCATAATGTTATGATATGTATGTTCATACCATCCCGTTACGTTTATTGTTATACAACAATAAACGTTTATTATGTCGAAACATCACATTCTTTTTTGTAAATTTGCTCCAAATGCATTTGAATGTATGAAGAGCATTATGTTTGACGAGAAAAAGGCTAAGGAATCTTTGTGCCGTAACGGTTTTGTCGTGTTTGATATTGATAAATCACACACTGAATTGCCGGTTCTTGCTTCTATGTTCGGTAGAGTCTTGCCTGGAGATAATGGAGACATCGTTCAAACTTTAAAGGCGCAAGAACGAGGGAATGGGAGCTACGGCTCCTTTACATATAAAGTCGGATATGATTCGTTTCCATGGCATACTGATACAGCTTATTGGGAAATACCAACTCGTTATCTTATGCTAACGTCTGATAAGTCTAGTCCATGTGCAACTACTATTAGGACATTTGATTCATTAGAGAAATATATTCCAGATTTCACATATTTAATGGAGAGAGCCGTCTACTTATTGGATATTCCAGGAAAGAGGAAGTATTTGTCCCCATTAATGAATAAAGGCGCTAATATTGGATACAGATTGGATTTGCACATATATAAGCCTATGAATGAAGAGGCTCAGTTATTGTCTTCATTGGTTCAAGACGAACTAAACAAAAAGTGTGATAGAGTGTTATGGACAGGAGAAAATGTTGCAGTGATAGATAATTGGCATGTGATTCATTCTCGAGAATCTGCTCACCAAGATAAAAGTCGTATTTTGAAAAGATTATATATAAATGAATTGGTCTAAGGACGCCTTGTTGTCTAAGGCAAAATTGTATTTTACTAAAGCATTTGAAGAAGAGAAGGACTCTCCTTTTTTTGGCATTTTCTGTGCGTTAGGATTGGAATTACTTGCACGAGCAGCATTGGCGAATATTAGTCCAACACTGCTTGCAGATAATGCAAATGCACAAGGGAATATCTTATATGCATTAGGGAAAAAGGACGCCTCAGGTTCATTTAAACCAAAGTCTTTAATAGTCAGTTCGGTCCTTTTGATTTGTAAGGAAGTGATATCTGGCTTTAATGAAGACTGTTACAAAATTGCATTATCTTTAGTCGAAAGACGTAATGAGGAGTTACACACAGGTGGCGGAGCTTTTGCAGAGTATAATCAAGATAAGTGGATAGCAGGTTTCTACTTATGCTGTAAAGTCCTATCGGAATCAATGGGTGAAAGTCTTATCAGTGTTTTCGGGAAGGAAGAAGCAAAAACCGCTGAGGTTTTGATAACTCAAGATGCCGAAAAAGTGAAGAAAGAGGTTATGGATCGAATTTCAGCAAGAAAGAAGGTCTATGAGGAGACTGTGAAAGATTCTGGCGATTCTGGTGCGGCTATGATTGCGAAAGGAACATTTATGATTGATATTCGTACTCATCAAGGTTATCACAAAGTCACATGTCCTTGCTGTGGGAACAGTGCTCTAATCTATGGGAAGGAACCAGATTATGGAAAAGAAATAATTGCAGATGATGAGGTGATAGTTAGAAAGGACGTCATCCCGAGTTCTTTTAAATGTGATGTTTGTAATCTAAAACTATCATCTTATGCAGAATTAAAAGCAGCCGGTTTGCCTCTTCATTATACAACGACAGAGTCATACGATCCTATTGAATACTTTGGAATAGATAAGGATTCGTTCGAAGAATGGGCTTATGAAGGGTATTCCAATGATTAATTTCTTATTGTTAATATGCTACAAATGCATTGATTGATATGAATAATTTTAAAGATATATCTGTAAAGCCGTTCATCAAGTGGGTTGGCGGTAAGACTCAACTACTTGATGAGGTGAAAAGATCCCTGCCGTCAGATTTGGGAAAGAGAACAGGCCTCACATATGTGGAGCCATTTGTGGGAGGTGGCGCAGTGCTGTTTTGGATTCTTCAGGAGTATCCAAATATTGAAAGGGCGGTCATCAATGATATCAATGCTGAGTTGATTTGCACATATCGAGTCATCAAAAGCAATGTTGAAGCTCTGATACAAGAACTCAACCGAATTCAGTCCGAGTACATTTCTATGGGCGCAGATGACAGGAAAGAATATTTCCTGTCGAAAAGAGCCTTGTTCAATTCGCGTAATATCTCAGATATTGAGACTGCGGCTTTATTTATATTCTTGAACCGGACATGCTTCAACGGCCTTTACCGGGTTAATTCAAAGGGTGAATTCAACGTTCCGCATGGCAAATACTCCAACCCGAAGATTTGTGATGAAGACACCCTGCGTGCAGACTCTACCCTTCTCCAGAAGGTTGAAATTCTTTGCGGCGATTTCAGCGAAACCGGCCTGTTTGCCGGACCTGATACCGTGTTCTACTTTGATCCTCCGTATAAACCTTTGACAGCGACAGCTGCTTTTACATCATATGCCAAAGACGGTTTCGATGATAACGAGCAGCGGCGTTTGGGCCGTTTTATTGAGAACATTGCAGCGGAAGGCTCTGTGTTTGTAGCAAGCAATTCAGACCCTAAAAATGTAGATCCTGAAGAGAACTTCTTTGATAGACTATATCATAAATTCACGATTAAAAGAGTATCAGCAGCCAGAATGATTAACTCCAATCCCAATGGCCGAGGATGCATTTCAGAGATAATGATTTCAAACGCTTTCAACATATAGAGTTATGAGAGATTTCGACAAATGGCTTGCGGCCTTCAGACCGTCAATCGCTGACTATAAATACTATGTGGATTTTGACAAGGTTTTCGCAAATGTCGAGGCTATCAAGATTCCATTGAACATATTGAACTCGCTCATAGGCACAAAGAACATCGAGAAGGAATTTGAAGCCATCCTCAAACAATACCCAGAGACGTTGAAATGCATCCCGATCCTTCTTGCAAAGCGTGAGCTGGAGATAATGGCTATGGATGATGAAGGCCAGTTCAATTTCAAATTCAATCGAATGAACTATACTGTCTCTGACTATACAAAGTTCATGCGCAAGACCGGATTGTTTGACCTTATGGAGAATCATCTCGTCAACAATCTTGTGGATTACGTTACCGGCGTTGAGACTGGACTTGATTCTAACGGTAGAAAGACCCGTGGCGGTCATCTCATGGAAGACCTTGTTGAGAGCTATCTGAAGAAGGCCGGCCTTATCAAAGGACAGACTTACTTCAAAGAGATGTACATCCACGAGATTGAATCCAAATGGGGAATTGACCTATCTTCTATATCAAACAACGGTGGAGCAGAGAAACGCTTCGACTTCGTGGTTAAAGGTAAGGATACCGTGTATGGAATAGAAACGAACTTCTACACCAGCAGCGGTTCCAAACTGAATGAGACAGCCCGCAGTTATAAAACCATCACGATGGAAACCAAGGCTCTTGGCTACTTCAAGTTCGTCTGGTTCACTGATGGTTGGGGCTGGGGCAGCGCCAGGAACAACTTGAAGGAGACGTTTGATGTCCTGGAGGATTTGTACAGCATTGCTGATTTGGAAGACGGGATAGTGGCAAAAAAACTGAGATAAGTCATGAAGAAAACCAAAGAACCTTCAATGTCAAGAGGCGGCGTAGCTCCATTAGCTACCGTCCATGTTAATGGAACATATATCCTTGGCATTTACCAAGGAAAGTTATCTGAATATGACATAGTTCTAAGATATCGTCAGAAAGAAAATGGGAAATGGAGTCGGATACGGACGCCAAAGCATATACATTGGGCTGTCGATATGATGATTAAGCACTATAGTGAGCCGCATGAGACAGATTCGCTTCTTGATAGTTTAATTGAACAGTGGCAAAGCACTGCCCCAATTGAAAGCCAAAATGATAAAAATGCTCTATTGAATGAGCAAGCATTGCTTGACGAGGTCAATTCGGAAGCTACTCAATACCCAAAGTTAGCCGGTAAAGGTGAGTATAGTGTAAAGTTCCTGATTTTGATTGCAAAATTGTTGATGGTCCAGGAAAAAACTAACAGGCATGATGCCTATATGTTCAAAAACCTGTTAGAAAGGCTCAAAGAACACCGGAATATTTTTGAGATTGTTTCGACCGCAACTTTCCATTGATGATTACTCCGTATTACAGATCTGTCGATAAAGACTTCACCCTTTTACAAGGAGGCTGCATCGAATTGTTGAAATCCTTTGATTTTAAGTTCGATATGGTCTTTGCCGATCCGCCGTATCATTTATCAAATGGTGGTATCAGCGTTCAGAGTGGGCGCATGGTTTCTGTCAATAAAGGAGAATGGGATAAATCGCAAGGCTTTGAGGAAGATTACAAATTTGATAAGGAGTGGTTGTCAGCTTGCAGGGATAAACTGAAAAGCAATGGTACTATCTGGGTAAGCGGGACATATCACAATATCTTTTCAATAGCCAGATGCCTGACGGAACTTGGTTTCAAGATTCTGAACTGTATTACCTGGGTCAAAACAAATCCACCACCAAACCTCTCCTGCCGGTATTTTACATATTCGGCAGAATATATCCTTTGGGCTAGAAAGGAGCAGAAGGTTGCTCATTATTTCAACTATGAGTTGATGAAAGAGATAAATGGCGGTACCCAAATGCGTGATGTCTGGACTCTGCCTGCAATCGCAAAGTGGGAAAAGAGTTGTGGCAAACACCCGACTCAAAAACCACTATGTGTTTTGTCTCGAATTATTCAGGCTTCAACAGAACCTGGAGCCTGGATTCTTGATCCGTTTACTGGAAGCAGCACTACCGGTATTGCCGCCACACTCCTTGGCCGCCGTTTCCTCGGCATTGACCAAAGCGAAAAGTTCCTTGAATTGAGTAAAGCTCGAAGAGAAGAGCTTAACAGCTATGCAATCCGTGCTGAGTATCTGGACAAGCTCCAGAAACAAGCCAAACTGTTTGAAGATAAAGACATTCGAGTCCTTAGTGAACCACAGGTTTACTATGGGCTAGATCTGCCGTTTTAATTAATAGTTTTTTTACCGCATACGAAATTTATATGGCACGTTCAAACTATGCCCTGATATCGGCTTTGTATTCAGATAAGTCGAGAGGCCTTTATTCTGACATATACTTCCCAATTATTAAGTATGCCATCGTGAAGATTTATGGCAGTAAGAAGGAAGGGGAGCATTATGCAACATCTGATAATGTCCAGCAGAAGATTGCTGAACTCTTTGGTATTAAGATTCCTCATGCCGTAATTGCAAAGACTGTACTGAAGTTATCCCACCTTGTAAATGGTAGCATAGGGCTCAACGTATTCGAAGACGGAAATACGTTCCAGATAATAAGTGCTCGCTTTGATGAGAATGATGATTCGTATGAGGAACTGGAAACTGCTTTTAATCGGCATCTGACGGAGATAGAATCTGAATACAAAGGATTCATCGAGCGCGAGGGCGCTTTCGATGATAAAGTGACATTTACTGAGTTCATATCAAAGAATACAGACAATATCCTTGGCTATTTTGAAAATGGCTCAGAGTCGCAAGTAGAAGAACAATATACCTCAATGGTTTTTTTCTTGGAATACCTGCATACTGATAATCCAGAGTTATATAAAGTTGCCAATCAACTGTTTTGGGGCAGCGTAATTGCTGCATTCCTTCAGAGTGATCGTCCAAAAGTGCATGATGAAGAGAGAGGCTGCGAAGCCGAGTATTATCTGGATACTCCCATTGCTATGGCCTTGCTTGACCTATCCACACCAGAAAACGAATTGAGTGCGAGCGATGTATGCGACATAATTAAGTCATCTGGCGGAATTCTGAAAATTCATCCTGTAACAATTGAAGAGATGAAGACTATCTTGGGCTCGGTCGCCCAAAACGGGCCTTATCCTGGAACAGGAATCGCCAATGCATGCACAAGAAGAAAACTATATGCACCTGAGATTACGAAGTTACTCCTTAATCTCCAGAAAGAACTTGAATCGAAAGGCGTAATGGTATTCCCTGCTTCTATGCCAGATTGCAGGCGGCAGGTGATGAGCAAGTATAAAGGAAAGCCTGTTTTGCGAGATTTGGCAGCTATTCGTAATGATAACGCCGGAGTGGAGGCTCAAAATATGTATTTTTCTGACCAATTCCGTGAGGCTCATGATATTTTTATGGATGATTATATCAAGGAACAGCGGAAAGCCAAGAACGATAGGAATAACATATTTTTTCTAACTACAAATGCGGATCTCATTACTTTCTGTAAGAACAGGCACACAGATGCAAATTATATGTTATCGACCAGTAAAGTGATCTTGGAACTATGGATGCATAACGCTCAACCAGCCAAGGTGTCAGCAAGTGCTCTTACTGAAGCCATGGCTCGCTGCCTAGACTTGCATAGATCGAAGGTTCGCACAAAACTGCATGAGGTGGCAAAGTTCTTCAATCGCAACAAAGATGACATTGCCCCTGAAGTATATAATGAGTTCCTTCGTCTTCTCTATCGTAGAGCCCGAAATGTGGTTGCAGCGGTAGAACAAGCACCAGATGGGGACTCTAAAGCGTATCTTCAAAATTTGCAAGTAGCTATCAAGGAGGACCAAGCACACTTTGATGCCATTAATAGTGAAGTAAACAGCAAGAAAGAATCGCTTGAACAAAAAGTGGCTCAACAAGAAATAGAGATTTCAGGATTGTCAGGTGAGTCCGGCTTGAAATCGCAGAGAATTAAGGGTTTGACAGAACAGACAGAGAAACTTGAGCACCAGAATAACAAGTTAAAATCCGACATTGGAGAAATGTCTAAAGAGCTTGGTTCCATTCAAGAGGAGATTGCAAAATTGCGGGAAGAGAAGAAAGAATCTGATAAACTTAATGCTCTGTATGCTAAAAGAGATTCTCTGGAAGAGAAGCTCGTCCAACTTAAGTCAGTGATAGACCCTTTAGAGACAAAAAGATGTTCGAGTTTTTCATATAGATGTCCTATGGTTCTTCGGATTATTGGCATATCACTAATTGTTGTTGTCGTGTTGTTACTTATTATTGACAAGGTTGTGAATCTGTTTACGTTTATTACTTGGGGTGCGGCTGGTGTTATTGTTGCTGTGGGGGGCATCATTATAACTTATGCCTTTAATATTGGCTCGGAGGAGAAGGTTAATAAGCGCAGAGAGCAGGCTTTCGCAATTTGGGATAAAGAACGGCTCACCTGCAAAGTTCCGTGTTTAAGTTATCCAAAGATCTTATAGATTCTAT